>Ga0160429_1000895_pt1 | contig 18762 bp, 16 predicted proteins | sample SolpanmetagenomR_FD_108199 | JGI IMG/M metagenome (GOLD analysis project Ga0160429, IMG submission 108199) | Solar panel surface microbial communities from Lawrence Berkeley National Laboratory, California, USA - R | ecosystem: Engineered > Built environment > Solar panel > Unclassified ...
GATAATGCTGGCATGAGTAACGAAAAAAAGGAATTAACCTTTCGCCTAAAGCTTATGGATTTAATAAAGTAACGGCCTCTAAGTTTATTATCTTTACCTAAAGGACTAAATGATGAGAAAATCAACTGGAGAGCGTCAGCATCCCTGGACGTGGGGGTGAACCTCGTGGACCTCAAGCCGGTGATGGAAAACTGGCGTTCGTAATATTAAACATATCATGACAATCCTGCCGAAGGGATTATCATCGAGCATTGAAGTGCATAGAAGGAAAATCGGTTCTTTGCGAGATCATCCCGGTAGTTCAAACACCACAAAGAATGAACATCTCATCGAAAACCAGAAGCTTTGTAACCTCAATCAAGCAATAGATGCGCTGTACCTGACAGCCATTGACGCCCACACAAGTAAAGTACTATGCTCGTTCTGGAGGCTCTGCGAGATCATTCGGCCTTTCCAACACGACGACCGTCCGATCTCCCTTGGAATCATCTTCAAATTTATGAGTTCGAGAGAGGATGAAAAGCCAGAGCTCGACGACTGGTGCCGAGAGCATTACAAATGCAATAATATACTTATTGAGAATTTGAAAGGTTGTCTAACTGTTCCCTTTCATGAACAGCGGGCTAAAGGTATGGACATTCTAAAACGATTTGACACATTGATGTCTCGATTAACACAATGGAAATAGCCGCCCATACCAGAATCTGTACGCATTGTGCATGGAAAATATCAGACGAATATGAAGTAACACCAATGGCCACAGCCCTGGCGCCCCTATTCTGCTGTTTACGCGATGAAATATTTGCATTGAATAATCATGGGAGAAGAAAAAAAGATTGTGAGGGGCATAAAATGATCAATGCCGCATATATACTGAGCGAAAACGTGAAAGATATCACGCTGAAGCTGATGTACAGTTATCTCTATCAACCAAATTTCGTCGGATATGCAAGCGAATTAAACACAAGCGCGAAATGCTTGAGGAATTGGGGACCTACTAAAGACTTAGGTGATCGGGACAATATGGGCGACGCCGCAGCAACATGACGAGCCATCTTCGCAATGGGTAAACATGTGTTGAATAATGAGGTGTGATCTTTCCGGCACGCAACTTGTTATTACTACAGATAAACTTATACAATAGCGTGGCTGAGCACAATGTCAACGTTCTAGATACGGCTTTGTATTAATTAGTGTAGCAATGGTAAATCAGTTTTGGGTATTCAGTGATGTTTTTGGATCAGTGTTTTCCATTTCTGACATAATTCCCACCCACCATGAGCAAGAACTAGTGATCTTAGGACAAATCGCAAAGTTGATTTCTTGAAATGTGATTACTACATCGTTGACATACCCAAACAATCTCAAAACAGTTCCATGGCTCATCTTATTGATATCCTGATTGATACTTGATAGCTAGAATCACAGGTAATGTAGAACAAATAACGATCTTCCGAGAATGCGAATCGCTCGTATCAAAACTCACATAAGTCCTTGACGAACTAGCGCATAGCCGCGTCGGCACGTTGGCGTTCTACTACATTCAGGAAAGCTTGGACAAAGGACTTGAGAAAAGAGCACGGGGTTTGATTGTTGTTGTTGGTCCAAGTTTGTTACTAGCCAATTTGAAGCGGACAAAAACATCGATTACTAAGCCTCATGTGGAATTCAGGCTATCACTAGTGCAAAGCTTCCGGTTAGAATTTGGTTGGTTCAGATTACTGGCTGGACCAATGACAAGAAGCGCTTACGTGTTGTACTTTCATCGGTCACTATTTTTGGATTATACTTTTGGTCATGACTATTTTTAGACTTGCGTCAAGCACGACTCTCGAGTAATAATAAAATAATGAAAAATCATTGTTTCTAGATGCAACTAAAGTATCTTTTCAGGCAGCCTTCAGCAGCGTTTCTAGACCCTGCAGCATATCATCAGCTAGCGTGTGATCTCGGAAATTATGAAATACAGCCTCGAGCTATGATCACAACACTCAGGGTATTTATAAAACCCGATACCTTGATTCCTTTCCCCTTGTAGCAGAAAACTGGAGCAAAAATACCTTCCCTCTTGTTATATATATCAAAAACAGGTGAAGAAGGAAAAATGAACACTCCAGAACTTTATATGCAGAATCTTGGGTTCACAGATCTTAACGCAGATAAAAAAGTCCCATTGAAGATTTCAAACAACATGAGAGAACTAGAGAGACTTTTGATTTCACGGAAAATTATCGATGGCAATGACGATCAATTCCTGACACTATTGTGTGATAACCTGTGTGAGAGTCTTAAAACCATCTGTCGACAAATTACTGAAAAGACGGAATGCTATGCAAAATGCAAATCGCTGTTGAAACATTTTAGATCGATAGATTCCAGCTCGGTGGGCTTCGACTTTAGCAAGGCGAATTGGATTTCCTTCCAAGAGCGAATTGCGAGCCACATCAAATACTACGATACCATGTTTGTCGGAGTTTTCCAGCATTTCATATCCGGTATCGAGAAGGTTGCAGGCTGCAACCTGAGGTGGATTGAGCTCGAGCCCTTACTTCAATCTAAGAGAGAGGAAGCTTTGACAGAACGTAATAGAGATCCGGAAGAAGACGACCCTTCGTTCTGGAAACTCAAATTTTCCTCATCACAACCGATACGCAATACGTCTGGAACATCCAATAGCCTACCATCACATCCGGTTGGTTCTTTGCATGAAATACCATCACATCCGGTTGGTTCTTTGCATGGAATACCATCACAACCGGTCCTTCTGCGCCGAAAAGTCCATCACAACAGGTCCATCATGCCCCTGCAACACTCGGAATTGCTACACAAGTGATCCACAACACAGTTCCAAGTGGACAGGGTGGTCATTTTTACAGCGCTAAAGTCAGCGGACATCGAAAACACCAAGAGCATAAGCCCTTGAACACAGCTATCAAGGATATGCTACGCACAATGATTTATGCGAAAAGTCCGGATCCCCTTGGTGGACCATACTCTTCACATGCCGATGCACCAAAGGAACAGTCAGGTAATCATAAACGTCAGCAGTCGGAACCAGTAGTCGATGACTCTGAGCTTGATACCGCTATAGAAGCTGCATATCACGTAGCTTTCGAGTCCACCTTCAAATTTCCGAAATCTTTCTGGCACGTCTTTGATATTGTCTCGCCACTAGCATCAAGAGATGTAATTTTAAGCTTGAATTTCTACGAATTTCTCACAGGGGAAAAACAAGATCCACTGGATATTAGCTGGCTAAAGAACCATTCCACAGAGGAAAATAACCTCTTCGACGCTCTGAAAGGTTATCTAAAGCCAGCAGACGAGTTTCAGCATTTTGTGTCGCGCTTTCCTATGGACAAACCCGTGAGAATGCTAGCGTGCATCCTATCTGCTCTACTCTCTGCAAGGCATAAGGTCAGACTTCCGTTACCTATACTTGACTCGATTCTACATCAGATGATGTGTGTTTTCGCGGAGAGAGTGTCATCACAATCGTTTTCACTTCGATTGGGGTATCAACCCTTGAAAGATCGGTTTTGAAAACATGGCACTAATAGTTGTCGTAGTAGTTGTCGTAGTAGTTGGCGTAGTAGTTGTGGTAGTAGAAGTAGTAACACTATGTATTGAATAGACATGAATCAATCGTCTCTAACATCTATAACATATAATGCCTCTTCATATTAATCATCTTATTAAAAATATAGCTCCTGTGCAACATCTCAAAACCATTCTTAAACAACTGTACGATTTATAACCTTACCCAATCAACCGTTGATGAGTTGAAGACAATTATTTGGGCGTAATACCTGAGAGATAAGCTTACTTTTTATAGATCTGAGTATAATCCGAAACAACATCTACAGTACTTCTAATTATACTCCTAAATCGATAGCGATATCTATAGTCGTTCTATCGTGCTCTACACGTTTAGTCTTGGTTACACCGCTAGCAAAGTCCATTAAATATCTTACAAAGGCGTTTCCTCTTCAGACAACGTTCGTCTTCAGTTTGTGGGACATCCGCAGTGCCGCCACTCTAAACTCACACATGTTCTGAATGTGAGATGATCGCAAAGTATATAGTGTTGACCTGTAAGTTCCTATCAAAGTTAGCAATTAGTTTGGTATCTACGGCTTTTATTAAATAGCAGTATCTCCAACGTAAAGGACCGGCTTGGATCAATGCTATTATTTTATAGTAGCCGTTAATTGTCAACAGGTTCTATGTACTATTATACACGAAGTGCTTGTAGTTGTAATAAGAATATATATTGTTTTACGTATGTGACAATTACGATATATGCGATGTAGAGTATCTATATATATTCTTCGAGCCATGTATGATAAAATCAAGAGCCATATGAATCGATGTTAATAGTAGTGTTCTTCAAATCTATTTCTAAAAACCTGCTGTAGTCAGAAAAGATCGTATTTGTAAAGTGCTGAAGTTTGTTACTGGCATGCACAACTCCAACATCTGGATGGTCAAATGTAGTACCACATTTTGGTACTGATAGATTGTAAGTCGTTGTAAATGGGCATTTTCGTAATGACTTACAGGGTATCTTTGGTATAGACTGGTTCAGTACAGAACAACAGGCTTGATGAAGAAAGTATAGCTTTAGCAAAATTCGTAGCCTGATCTGGAAGCAACGCTGAAACTTTGGACGATTTCTCTAGGCAATGTTCAATACAGTCGAGCTCGGAGATTTTTAATTTGAGAGCAAGAACAATTCGACTATCGTGCTGGATTTTTAGAAGTAGTTCAGCCATTTATTTCCTTTTTGTTTTTTCAGTTCTACTAACTGCGCTTGAATACTAGTGATCTTCTGTACGTCATGGCTGACTTTCGCTTCAATAGAAGTGATCTCAGGTGCTCTCATATTAAGCCGATCAAATCTTTCTGTAATCTCCGTAGCTTTTTTATTGAACTCAACTGCTTTGAAAGACTTAGTTGCAGCTGCGGTAGCCTTGTCTAAGCCCTGTTCTGCTAATCTGATTTGCTTCGTCATGTTTATGATTGCGTCTCTAGTATCAGCTTTACGTTTTATAAGCTTTGATATTGTTTCGTCGAATGACCTAGCTCTTTTATCATATTTTTCTCCCAGCTTACAGTGCACTGTTTCCATTGATGTCTTTTCATTTTGGAGCTCAGTTATGCGTGTAGCTAGTCGATAGTAGCTTTTAATAAGCTCCGAGACACGTATATGCGTTTCAAGTTCTCTCGTCTCGAAGATCCTTGTATCGTCGGACTTGCAACGGTCGGTGTTGTCCGTAGATTGTTTGACGCGTTCCTTATAATCCACCGAAAGTCCTCGGTTCGATTTCTCATCAATCATATTCCCTGTGTCTATATGATTTTTGAGCCCTTCGGGAGGCTTTATAGAGCTCTGCCGATCTTGGCTGAGTTCACGCTTACATCTGGATAACTTACCTCCAATACGCTTTAGCTTCGGTGTCTTCGAGGTTCGATGACTGTTTCGATCACGGCACGCGCCTTTTAAAACATCATCAATTGTTACTGCATCCGCTTCTAAATCGCGTGTCTGCTTCTCTAATGCGATGTTCCGGTCTTTATGACTCTCACCCTCCTCGAAGGCCTTACATAGTGTTTGCTCAAATGAAGCCCTAAGACTTCCGCTCTTTTCGTGCGCCTTAAGGGCCTCAAGTGAAAATGTCTGAGCAGAGCGTAAAGTTGCTAGAGAAGTCGACATCCAACTACATGACTCCTCTAACTCCTGTAATTGAACAACAAGATTCTGCTTCTGAGCCCGTTGCGCTCAGCTTCACGATGCTCTTCCAAAAGTCCAGTGCGGATCTTCAGAAGGGAGTCTAATTTGTTCTTGAGTTCTATCGCTTTGAGTCGTCTTTCCGCAGCGCGGTGGATTTGGACAGCATCACCACCATTGAATTTTGTAGGCTTTTAGAGATTATTCATCAACAATCATCAAATATCATGTTATTGATACATACCGAAGTAATGTCTAGGAACCATTCATGCCAAGCGCTATAGTCTTCTAGCTCGGGCTAAAGATTACACCTCAGCTTGCGTTATATTAGCTACTAGATAGTGACTGATACTTCACTTAGTTCAAGGAATTTGAGCACAGGTTTAATGTCTCTGTTGCTCTAGTGGTCAACATTAGCAAACCTGCTGCATAAAGTACTAATGCCTAGAATTCTTACTGTATGCATTTCTGACAACTGCGAAAATAAAACATGTTGTTCTATAATATATCGACATTCATTTACTTCCGAGGCCAAATTACTATAAGGTATGAGCACTACAGTCACGAGCCCAAAATCGCTGGACTACAAACCTAGAGTCAGATATATGTTTTTTCTGAATCCTGATAGCCTCTTTCAGATTTGCATCGTGGAAATCTTGGGATGATGCCATTTTAGCGCGAACGTTGCACACCCATGACTATTACTGTGCTACCACAAAATCAAATCAGGTTGTTTTGGGTGGAAATTGCAGGCGGCCGGATTAAAATGAAAACCACCCCGGATTTCTACGACCATATGTTTCAGCCTTGGAAAGCCTCTCATGTTTTTAGTTTTTGTAGCGCCCATCTCTAGTTTTCCCTGTTAAACCGACAGTCGTAGTAAAATGCGATGGAAGATGCAAGACCCAAACCCTATGAACAGCAGGCCTTTATTAAGACCCGTGAAGATGTTGTGAGATGTATGAGAGCGTCTGAGCTAAACTTTATCACAGGCGGTGCCAAGCAGAAGACAACTGTTTCGAACGAATTTAAGTTGCACGAATATAATTTTCGTGCCAGTATAAATCACATACTGTCGCATATTCGCAACGTCACCAAAGAGTGGCCGCATGGAAAAATCTCATTAAGCAAGATCGAACCAGGCATTTCCGAAAAGCATGCTTCGAGCGTAAGTAGTGAACCTAGTGGACATGCGTCTGGCGGTAACCCTGGTCCGGAAGACTATATTTCGGTTGATTGGAGAGAGTCGGAATTTGAAGATGAAATCTCGTTGAATATACAATCGGCATTAGAATGCTGTGAAGTCTTATTGGTGGCCGTGGAGCAATATTTCCTGGTCGGCGTAGATGCATTGTATAAACGGCCTTTGAATTGGCGTAATGTAAGGAGACTGATCTCGGAGCATCCGCGGGGTTGTTTGTGGGGTGCACACTTTTGGAAGCAATTAGAAACAGAGGTGGTGATTGCAACAGCAGCGCCCCCTTCTCACGGTGTAGCACAATCTGCTGCATCCGAAAGGTCACACGAAGCTGAGTATAAGTTCGAAAAGCAACTGCTCGATGATGCAATACAAGCTGTCTACACCACGGTCTTGTACAACAAACTTGGGTGTCCGGGCTCTTTCTGGCTAGTCTGGACGATTCTGCTACCATTTGTTCGTCGAACCGCCGAGCGTTCACTAGACGAGCTAGGTGGCACCATACTGCGGAAACTATTATTTGACTTTTTACGGAAAGTGCGCCATAAACTCGACCCATACCCGTCCGAATGGATTACAGACCACTTCGGAAGCGAACATGAGAACCTCATAAGCGCCTTCCATGGATTCCTGACTGATGAACCAGAAGCCATCGTGACTGATGAACCACAGCCCGAGCCTGAATCAACAGGGACCGCCGATGATAAGGACGATCTACAAACTCGCGATATTCTGGCGCGTGTTTTGAAACACCTGCTCCAAAAGAGGCATAAACTTTCTGTCGACTTATCCATGATTCAATTAACATTGCGAAAAGTCGGCGTTTTATTCGATAGACGCTTCAACTGGAGCGATATGGGAGCCATAACGACGGTCGAAGAGCATACGAAACTATGTTGCCGTCTCATCGACAAACGATTAACAGCAAGTCCAGATACCTTGGTGAAAGCATATGGTGTCGATATATCATTGACGACAACACAATCCGACATACCGTTCGACAGTACTGAATTCTCTGTTGGGCTAGAGGTATGCATGCATGTGACCGCATCGCACGGATATATATTTTGCTGACGATCATTCTATTAGGATAGAAAAGAGTTCCATACTTTTATGGAACGCGTGCACGGTAAGATGACGGCTCGTGGTGCTAGTCCGTCGTCTGCGTAAAACCAACCACGCGATGTGTATGCATGACAGGCGGGACAAGACGATCAACATAGACGAAGTTGGCGTGAAAGTGTCTATTCCTATACTAGACTAGACTACATCACAGTTATAGCGTCAATAATAACCCCATGTGCCAGTTCTCACAAATCTCATTATTCTCAGAGTCCATCGACTCTTGCTCTCGTGCTCAGTACTTCATTTCTATTTCCCAATTTACTGATCTGTAGAAAAGTATCAACGCCATATCCTTCTATATTATGTAATTCCAAACTTCCGGCCCAATATTCGGCATAAATTCTACTCAGAGGTAGACCGATTCCCAATCTCAACTTGGGCGACCTAGTCGTGAACGCACCTAGAGTTGATTCCGTCGTTTTTTCCGTCGCTGTAATATCTTCTTGGTTGTCGAGCTGCACTTCCCCAGCACGACCAGCTAATTTCGGCACTCTTGCCAAATTCCTTAATCGTTCTTCAAGTCTTGGTCCTCGAGCAAACGACCAACAGAACGGAAGTACCGCGGGATCGATACCGCCTCCTCGGTCAGATATACGAATAATGATATCGTTTCCTTCTTCATTCGTGCGACTCTTTTCTTTCCCACCGAGTCTTGTATCTAGCTGTTGATGTTGAATATCTTTCCCTCTCATTGACGTGTCTAAAGCCGGTGATGCAGATACCAACACTTCTATCGGTCGTGCACATATATCTTCCCTCTCCTTCTCTTGTGTACATGTTTTCACGCGGCCGATCGTGTGTTTGATACTAGCCTGGATACTATTCCTCAAGATTTCCGAAAGGATATACTCCATATGCGAAGGGATGTATGGAAACGTAGTATCCACGTCCCCCACGACGTTAACACTCGGTATACACCTCTCTATCTGATCAGATTGTAGTCCATCTGCTTCCAACGCTTTTGTCGCTAGAGTCGCGATCCGTCGCGCACAAGTGAGAAGGAGATCCCTTGCGTTTAACTTTAGGAATATCGCACCTACATAGCCGTCGTCTTCGCTTCCCTCCTCTTTCTTCGGTGATGATAGCGTGTGGTGATATCGCGTCGTGAGAGAGAGGTGTTGTTCGGCAATAACCCTTCTGCTAATCCTACTGCGCAGCATGTCGATCATTAACTCATCGCCTTGCGCGGCGGTGAGGGTCTGGTCTCGCACGAGCTCTACGATTCCGATCGTCAGACTGGGAATCACGCTCATATGTTCGCTGAGACATTGCTTGATCACGCCGCAGTATAGCTGGTTGTCGTCGAGGGATTTTATGGGTTTGATCTGTCGCAAGAGCGTGAATGCGCGATGATAGGCGTTGAAAACGGCGGAGAGATGAGGGTTTAGGAGGACGGAATAGGGGAGGGATTGGAGGGTTGAGAGACGATGGGCGATACTATGAATATATATCTCAGCAGATGCAGAGAGGTCTGGAGTGTGGTGAGACAGGGAATGCAAAAGATGAAGATATTGGGGGAGAAGTAGAGAAATGTAAATACCGTGTAGGAAGTTCGAGTCGGACATAGTTTGCCGAATCAAACAGGCGTGTATCAGTCAATACACGGCCAAAGACTGTCAATTGGCGAAGACTCGTTGGTCGAATTTTACGAGCTGACCACCTTGGAAAAGAGGCTTTAGAGAGCGATCTGGACAAGGAAACTAGTTAATGGAAGTGGGGAGCAGTACTCATCTAATATAGCAGCTGATGATTGCCATGCTGGCGAGTGTTTGTCATGGCATTTCCTAGCATTTGGTATAATAGGTCTTGGAAGAAGGCCATGCTTGATCAACCTGGTGTATAATCTTGTAGACACCTTGCTATCCATAGTGTCGATGAATTGAACATAGCTGAATAATGCTGTGTTCTCAGCGCAATCTTAGGAGAGGAAAGAATACAAAGGTGATGAAAATAATGGTGTGACAAAATTCAATTTCATTGTCAACGTCTATCTACAATACACTGTCAATGACGGATGATTTCATGTATAGATATTGTACATAATCCATCTCATACTGAATAGTCAAATATTTACAACTTTGCATCAATGTCTTCAAAACTTGAAAGATCTTTGATCGGCTCTGGGCCTTCGGTCAATTGCATACTCTTAACAAACTCATGAAGATTCTCAATAATGACTGGTGATTTCCTCTCCTTCTTTCCCGTTTGGGTTTGATCATTGGCAACAATTGAAACTTGATTATCCTTCTCAGCCTCTTCTTTAGGAGCAGCATCTGGAGATGACAAAGCTTGTTCCAATCCAGCAGATAATGCTCCAACAAGTTGTTCAGCATCAGATTCCGGTACACCGACATCCTCGATCAAATGACCCTTTAGAGCCTTTCCAGCAGTCTCTGCATTCACATCTTCGATTTCAATTTTAGCCATACGAGCTGCAATTTTAGATTTATCCGAATCAATCTGGAGTTGTCCAAGTAAAGATGACAATGTATCTGTAGCACGTTCTCTTTTATTGCCAGTCTTTGCAGGAGCTTTACCTTTTGCAATCATATGTAATGAGATCTTGGCTCTATTTGCCGAATCTGGATGAATATATGTATTGTAAAACTCGATAATATCATCTTTGGTGATTTTCCGAATATGTTCAACATCCAAAGTTTCTACATTTTTACAGTCAGTCGCCGTTCTCACGTGTCAGTATCTGCATGGGTACTCACCAAGCTCAAAGTCATATCTCTCAGACTGTATACGTGTCCACAAACGAGTGGATTCCTCCCCTAGATTCTTCAGTTTTTCAAGTCGTCTTTGAATCAAAGAGTTTTTGTTTGTTTCAAAATCAGCATCACTCATGTTATGGAAAACCTTTCCCATGCTCTCGATACATGCCTCTATTCTCTCCTCAAGATATTCAGGTGTACGCTCTGATTGAATTATAACTCTCCAACCAGATACTGTAGACATGGTAAATGATCTAGAAGCTACAATATAACCAAGTTGTTCTTTTGTACGAAGTCGATTCATTGTCATTTCGTCAGTCATTTGATCAAAGAGTGCTAGTTTAGTTCTCGTCTCTCTATCCTTTGCCATGTTTGTAATGACCGCATAATCAATGCAATGATTGACGTTTTGTTCATCCTTCAGAACCTTATTGTATACAAAGTTGCTTCCTGGAGGTATTATCACGTTTCGACGGACAGGCCATTGTGATACTGGTAATGCACGAGTTTTGAATGTACCTTCGACCAGATCTGCCATCTTCAGGGCATCTTCACGGTAGAGGTTACCACTAAATAAAAGCTCAACGTGCATTTGTGCAAATAATTGAGGCAAGAATTTTCTGACATCCTCGGCTGTAATACTATTGAGCTCTTCCAGTCGTTCTTCGGGAACAAAGTCTTCATCTCCCAACATCAATGAAGTATATGACATTCTTTGAAGATAAGGCGCTTTGTATTCGTAGTTCTTATACGCACGTATAAGCTTTTCCTTGATGACTTTGAACCGATCTTCTTTGACGTCAAGATCACGGACTGTTGATAATAATTTTTCCAACAGTACATGCATCTTATCATTATATCCACCAAGAGTAACCTTTAGCCCTGACGGAGCACGGTCGAGATCATATGATAAGCCAGCTAAATCTGCATCATACGAGTATTCGCTGAGGGAATCCTCTACAAGTTGCTGCGACAGAATTAACAGAACATTCGTAGTGGCTGACAAAGATACAATCGGTGTTCTGAATAACAAGTGAGCATAAGCAGTTGGTGCCCAGAACTGATCATCTTTTTTCCACCAAACCCTTACTCGTGCATCGTTCCTTATCAATTTAGGTACAACAGCCGCTTTCTCTACCTTTTTCTTCTCAACATCCACATTATCTGGAACAAACTCATTCTTTCCGGGTAAGTGAAGTTCATCCAGCTTAGGTCCATCATATGCAGCCTGTATCTCTTGCAAAAAGTCTGCAGATATATCCTCAACCTTATACTGTACCCCATAATATCTCTCGGTCTTATCCCAATCCCCTGGAAAGTCCGGTGCGAATATCATAAACTTGAAATTATCTGGTCTCAAGCAATCCAACCCCTTTTTAATAGCTTGAGGATCAAACTTGGTCAGCACAGTCTGTGCGCTTAGTAACTTGTCTCTCGGGTAAACTTCTTGCATTACATTAGCAAGACCGCTTGTTGTCGAAATAGCTTCATACTTTTGCCGGAATCGAAATTCAAGCTCGGATAACTTCTGCATTTCTATTCCGACCCATTCTTGTGGTGTTTGCGCTTTCAGTAGAGCAATATATTGGAAACAGATTTTAATAATATCCTTATAGTTCTTCAGACCATCTTCTGTCATTGTAACTGCGACCGTCATTGTTGCTGATCCGGGTACGACTTGCTCATCTCCAGCGCTTAAGCCAGTAATCCAGCCTTTTGATTTCAAATATGCACACAAACTTCCCGAACCTTCGTGACCAATCATATGTGAAAGATATCTTTCAGGATGTGCTTCCCATAAATCAGTTTGATCCGGATAGGGAAAGATGAGATCTAAAGATCTTGTGTCCATTACCGGTTTGACAAAGATTTGCTTTCCAAGTTCGGCATGCGTATAGAGTGGAATGTCATCGTACCGTGATCTCGGAAGGTCTTTATTTGTGACTGCACTGAACATTTCAACTACCCATTTCTCAAGTGTATCAAGTTGTTCCCTGCCCAATACTACCAACTTCATCCTGTTGGCCGAGTACTCCTTGCGATAAAATTCCATAAAGCGCTCCCGAATCTTTTCGCCCCGTGCAATAGGCTCGTCATGTAGAGTTTGGAAACTACCAGTGCTAAAAGTATTGCTTGGATGCTGTGGATTTGATAATAGTCTATTGAGCCTTTGTTTTCGCCACAAATCACTCTGCATATTCTTCTTATGCTCCGAATCAACGGCTTGTAGTTCACGATCGACTGTATCTTCTAGGAATAATGGGTTGACAAAGAATTGAGAAAACCGATCTAATGCTTGATAAAGAATAGTTTTCGATAGGTCAGCATCCTTGTCAACACCTTTTTCGGCGAGATCTGCTGATGCTGGTAGAGAGACTTCGAAATGGTAATTAGTGTTACCAAGTGCTGTATACGCATTCGAATAACCTCCGTGCTTTTGAAGATATTCACCATACTCGCTTTCTAATGGATACTACGAATGGTTAGAATATTATTACATTATTTTTGTTCGAATCGCAAACCTTTTCCGTTCCCATGAATAATAGATGTTCCACCGCGTGTGCTAAACCATACATGTCTTTGGGGTCGCTTGCGGATCCTGCAGCAACATCTAGCGCAGCACTGGCCTTGTCCGTCTCGGGATCATGAATTAACAAAGCTTGTAACTTGTTTGGAAGTTCAATCACCCTGTACGATCGATCGTCAAGCTGCGGCTTGTACATCTCGTCTGTAAGATGCATGGAAGTCATTGTGCGGCTAAACACAGATGATTTGGTCAGATTGCGGTGCGATAATTGAGGTAGAAGACGTCTAGAGGTGCTTAGAAATCGGCGTGCGACGGTAGAAGGAGATTGAAATGTGGTAGAATTCGTTTTTGCTAATGAGAGGCGACCGAATGGTAAGGAAATGGCTGAAAAAGATCTTACTTGACTATAGGTGCAAGTAATGTTCCGAGAAGTAGCTGACGAAATGCCTTTAGCATTCCGAAACAGGCTTGGATGAATGCAATACCGATAATACTGCATATGCCGGCCGAATATACACAAAACGATGGCGCCGAATCGAGACTATACTGACGTACAATTTTATGGAACGGCTTGAAGGTGGAAGCTTTTTTTTCTAGTGACGACATCAAGCGGAATTTTCACGGTCTGTCGTTGCCAGTTGTTATAGACTGCAAATAACAACTTGAGCCTCGCGCCACTTGGATCTGGGTATGTATGGAAGCGAAGAACACGTCAAATGTAGCGATATGTAGAGTCATCTTGTTGGTTCTACGACTCCAACCAAGCGGCAATGTGGTCATTACAATCTATAGACTCATCCCGATCTAGATATAGATTAGAATGCATGAACTGCTGAAAGAGAAATCTTGGAAGAGCAGCCCATATGCATTGCGACGTTGTATAATGACAGGTATGATAGCCATTGCAAGGCTGCGTTTTCAACTAGTAAAAAATAAGTGAAACCCCAGATTTTCCATGCGTAATTGCTTAGGCGGAGGCTCGTAAACGATGGGCAAATTCATACATGATATGACTTGCGATAGTATGTCCACCAATTGAGTTTTCTGACAATTATACTTGTGAAATAAAAGAGCAGATGTGAAGCCTGTCAAGCGGATCACTGCAGGTGAACCGACAATTAACAAGATGGCTTTTTTCACTTGGGCTGGGCATAATCTTGTTCACCTACACTTTTCAGGATATAATCTGGATCATCCTCCGCTTCCCTGATGTGACCTTGTTTACCATCATTTCGCCGATACGTCCAGGTGTCTAGCGCTTATCACAGTATAGCCAATAAAAGGACATCATTTCAGGGTAGCTACATCGAAAACGCGAGCAATCAAACTCATATACTGGTATCGAGAATGACCCAAATCATGCCACCAGTTGCGGGTGTGACATCTCACGCTATCGACCTTCGAAACGTTACCTCCTCGGAACTGAAAAGATATGAGGAAATCTTGCAACCAAAGCTTGATCCCATTACAGCCTGCGGAGTTTGTAATAAGACTGGCAAGAATTCACGTTGTTCTCGCTGCCGATTGCAATATTATTGTTGCAAAGACCACCAGCAAGCAGATTATGATAATCACAAATTAATTTGCAAGAGTATCTTTGATGATCGTAAAGACCTTGCGCGAACGTTCGCATACTTGCATAGACATGTACCAGACAGTGAATTCGGTGGAGATCCTTTCGAAGTCATGGAAAATCCCTTCTGGACACATCCGACCCTTCGCCTATTACGAATAATCACAGAATGGTATATAAAAAACGTTGCAAAGCTTGACAGCACAACAGCAGTTCGAGAGCGTCTGGAGGAATCTATGCGTCTCATACGATACACGAGGGGAGAGTCCGATGGGGTTTGGCAACAAATTCCATATTGTATGATTCGGCTTGATGACGATCAGAAAGCTTTTGATACCATTATGTCATGTCAGGGTCGCCCGACTGTCCATAGCTGGGAATGGTTTGATACTGACTTACCAATTTTTCATGTTCGCGGGACAAATCCTTACACTCGTGATATAACAATGTCACCAGACGCATTCAATATCAGTCACATGTGTGCTTTTCTTTTGTTGAAGATAAAGTTACGTCTCGATCTGGACGAGTTGAGAAGCGCAATCCCACTACGTAAATTGAACATGTTGCCTAATGAGCTTATTGACAAGATTGTGCTGGAAAATGTCAGAAGCCCAATTACGTTAGCGCGTAGATGGCTCTTAAATGGCAGGGCTAACAAAGGAATGTCGAATAAGCTGGATGTTCAGATCCACAAATACTTTCAGGCAATAAAAGATTGTTGTCCAGCCATACTGACATTCCTTGCGGATCCTCGACCATTGTGTTCGAGCTGCACCAGAAGAGCTGGAGGTGACATCGCCGATGTGCAGCTCACTCACTATACCTCGCTACAGACCTGGGAAAATAGCACTGGAGCGTTGAATGTATTGCGCAAGATCTTCCAAGCGCACTATCCTAACCATCACTTTAGTGACAACTCAATGCGTTGTTTTTCAAAAGACTCCATGGCCGTCTTCCCAGATTGAGCCTGGCTTGCTGTCGACTGGGTCGGGACTTTTGTTGAAATTAGATATGATAATAGATGGAGCCTGTGCTTTCTATTCCAGGACTTTCTTTGTTTTGTATCTAGCAGTAGTCTACTGTAGTTGCAAAAGAAGTTTTAACCAATCAAATCACCACGACGCGACCCCGCGTTTAGTTCCAGAATGATGGCGACTTGCGTGAACGTTCAATTTTTCTACCCGTTCCACATTCGTGCAGGATATTCATGCAGGATTAATTGAAAGTGTTTGTAATTGTCACCACATTTGGAGCATTTGGAAGCTACAATGGCAGCCGCTTGCATGACACGTCAACCATTTGCCGAGCTCAGTGTATCTCGTTATCAACAGATACAGAATCTGTCGAGCAAACAATCAGGTTTGTAAATTTTCACGAAATGTTATTCGTATAATTACACTAACATCTTATAGCGTTGAAACCTGAAAGACCTGCATCGTTAATCTCGCCGAGCATTGTCTCATCTGGAAAGAAACGTAGCCGTGAAACTTGTATAAAGATACACGACGGGAACGACACCGAGAACATCGATCCACTCCACCTTGCATCACCCACCAAAAAGTCGCGTTCGTTAGGGCGTCCAGCTTTAATATCTCTTACCACGTCTCAAGTGCGTTTTTCAAATTCAACTACACCACCGGATGGAACCTCAAAGATCTCGACTTCGTTGGCTCCACATTCTGCTCCTGCAAAGATATCTGCCCTCAGAAAATTTAATCTGAATGCTGTTGATGAGAGATACGCGTCTCCAGTTTCTCTTGTAACAAAGCTGAGATCAACCAAAGTACCGAAATCGTGGACTTTTGACATTCATGAGGACGTTATCGAGCCAGAAAACAACTCCTCATTTGAGCGGCTGGACGCGTTTCTTTCGACAAACACTGTCAAAGATGATATTGTCGAGGATAGAGGCAAGGAGAACATCGCTCCAGAGGGCTATGCAACACCGACAATTGTAACCAGATCGAGATCAAGAATGATGGCCGTCGATAATGCTTATACTGAAGGAGAGTCTCCTATATACAGAGAAACCCTTGCTGAACTTGTTACAATACAAGACGAGGAATCCGCAAGCACACTTCAATATAAAGATGACTTACCTGCAAAGATGCAAAATCAAAAGAACAGCATCATCATATCTCGCTCACCTCTGACGAGTAAAAAGACCAAGAAGACGAAATTCAACGAGGATATCTTTGTATTTGAAGACTCAGCATGAGTATCATGATGATTATTGATGATGACGAACTCCTCTATGTTTACGAACGAATGAATGATGGTTACGATTTGGTGAATGGCATTGTTTTGGCTTTTTTTTTGTTTCTTTCACTATCTTATTGTCTCCCGTCACGAAGAGAATTGATTATTGTTCACCATTGAGTGAGCTTATTGAGTTTAAAACTCCTTCTTTTAGTTGAATCAGTATAGGTCTATTGAATTACAATTGAATCATCACAAGATTAAATGGAACTCATTTCATGATTCTGCACACTCGTCTGATGTAAACATGCTTCCGATAACATTCTGTGAAGTCTAGATGCTATAATTTCATACATATCCCTTTCTACCACCAGTGAAAAACATTCTAACAATAAAAACCTGCAAAGCAGCCATCCCAACCATCAACCCACTCTCCACCAACGAAAAGTTCCAAATCCTTTGCTCCGTACTTCTGACTGTGCTGAAATTCCGATTCTCTCTCGTACGGAAATACTTTTGGCTTCTACTGATACTACTCAACAGACCGCTGAGCTTCTGAATACTCTCTTCCAAAACACCCGTCTGTTCAGAAGTCGAGCCTGGTTTAGATGGTATGACTGCATGTTTCGCCTCGTTCTCGACCGTGATTTCAAAATCAATCAGTTTGTCAGTCAAAGTCGACATTGAATTGTCGAAACAGAATCTATATTCGCCGGGAGTGTTTGCCGTAAAGACGTAATCGCCTTGTCGCTCTTTGTCGCCGTTTATTATTGTTCGTTCGGAGTTGGGATCGCCGTCTTTGGGTCCGTAGACGGCATAGTCTACATCAAAAGATCCGCCTGATTGTACCTACAGACTTGTTAGTTGATATCTGCTGGTGCGACGGGAGGAAGGGACGGACTTACAGCATAGTAGAATGCGACTTTGGCGCCTTTCTGGTCGACTTTGGCATAGAAACATTCTTTCTGGTTTGCAGGGAGATTGAATGTCAATGCCGTCGCTGATGCTAAGGATATGAATGCTCCGGCGATAGCCAGACATCGAGCTCCAATCATGGCTTGGCTTGCAACTGTTATAGCTGGATAGATCTGACTTGCTCAGCTTGGGATATTTTGGTCAACGCGCAACTTTGGCGGAGTTACGGCTCGTAAGCCGAGAAATGTTCACTTCGCTCCGTTTTAGCATATCAATCTTGTCTGTTAGAATTAAGTATATTTATGTCAATGACTTGCGTGTACTAACTAAGTATCAATCTACAATAGCATGCATAATTGAATCGTTCGTCTCCTTGGTTCTGTCCTTTACCTCAGTAAGTTATGAATGGATCTCGAGCATATGGAGTGAACCCGGTATGTATGAGGTCATAGCATAGCGAGTGAAGTTCCCGTATAGGTTTGTTTTTTTGGTGTCTAAGATATGCGGTTAAATGTCAAGTCGTCCTCTGACCTTGTGTCAATGCTCGACATGTGTTTGCCTGGAGTATGGTTTTTCACCGATCTCAGGTTTCATGACGATACTGCTACTAAACCACCACTGAAAATTCACAAAAAGACGTCGAAACGCGAAAGAAATCGTTGTGATTCTTCCAAGGTGAGATTGATACCACGTAGAGCATATTTCTTTTTCTCGTCTCCACTTTTCACTCCTACATGCTATAGATCACTCTACCGATAAGGATTTGTATAGAGATAA
>Ga0160429_1000897_pt1 | contig 18693 bp, 13 predicted proteins | sample SolpanmetagenomR_FD_108199 | JGI IMG/M metagenome (GOLD analysis project Ga0160429, IMG submission 108199) | Solar panel surface microbial communities from Lawrence Berkeley National Laboratory, California, USA - R | ecosystem: Engineered > Built environment > Solar panel > Unclassified ...
ACTCCAATTATACCTGGTGTTGGACCGTTAGGATCACCATAGCCTGCTTCGAACAGGAACTGAGGTACTTGGGTCGTCTTTCCACTACCTGTAGCGCCCCAAACAATAATGCAGTCGTTGTTGTAAATAGCTTCCATGATCTTTTGCTCTTCGGCAACTACTGGTAGATTTGATCGAGCTTCTTGTATTTCTGCTGTGCGTTCAACTGTGACGTTGTGTATTCTACGCACAGCTTGCCCTGTCTTGGGAGTCTCCAAAGTGCCTAGAAGAAAATCTTTCGACGGATCGTAAGCTGGTTTTGAGGTGGTCGTTGATTTTGTGTTGCCATTGATCTCATTCTCCGCACTATCTTTCGCCTTAGTATTGACTGCGAAAAAGTCTGTATTGATGGATGGTGTGAAGCCTAAAGCATCATTTCGCTGCTGAGTTGCCCATGCTTTGAATGCCGATGCCCGTTCGTTCATCGCTTCTTTTCGCGCCTTGTTCTCATCCTCTTCTTCTTCGTCATCTTCCTCTTCGTCGTCGTCGTCGTCGTCGTCCTCCTCCTCGTCGTCATCGTCCTTATCATCATCCTCACCTTCCTCTTCATCGTCCTCTTCATCGTCATCTTCGCTTCCCTTCAAAGCGTCGACAAGGTCGTCAACCTCCTCCAAAGCGCCAGTAAGTTCAGGAATATCGACCCCACCTTCTCCACTGAAATCCTCTTCTTCATCTGACGACGTCCCATCGTAATCGTCCTCTCGCATATCGCCATCTGATCGGCTATCCATCTTCTTCAGTATACCTATAAGTCTCCTCTTCTCCTTCTCTTCTTCGTCCCCAGAATCGAATCCTTCCCAGCTCTCCTCCTCTGAATCTCGTTCGATCATATCTTGTTCGTCCTCGTCCTCGTCTACTTCGCTTCCATCTTCGTCTTCGTCTTCATCTTCATCCTCCTCCTCCTCTGCTTCTTGTGGGGCAGCAATCGGCGTAGACACGTTCCACCCACGAGGTTTCGGCGTCATCTTTATCCTCTGTCGTTTCTTGATGACCGGGTTTCCATCATCATCCACTTCTAGTGGTCGTTTTAATCCAGCTCCAAAGAGGGTCGGTTGTGTTGGCGTCGATGAATGTTTACTAATGCCATGGTGCTTGATGGCATTACCTCCTTGCAAATGCGCCAATGCATCGGTCGCAGGCTGGACTTCAGTATCCTCCTCCTCCTCCTGAACCTCACGTTCTTCAAATAAAAGACTTTCGGCATCTGCGCCAGCGATTCCTGCTCGCTGCTCTTTCAGTGCTCGTCCCAGTCGCTCTTTTCTACTGTCATCTCCTCTGCCAAGTTTCTTGCTGCTTCGTAACAAGCTTGTGTCAATCTTCTGACTTGCTAGTTTCTTGATGAGTTCCAAATTCTCTTCCTTTCTTAGCTTGGTGTCCTAACGATCGCGACGAGCATTAGTACATCTTCGGTTGTTGAGATTACTCAATTTCCAATTAGGGCGACATGAAACGAGAAGGAAAAACACACACAATATAATGTTCCAACCTCTTCTTCTTCCTACTCGAAAACTTTGACTCGGGCTGTTGTGCTCTGATTTCTTCTCTCAACTTCTTCCGTCGCTCCTCCGCCTCACTCTTCGATGTTGGTATAATCTCAGTCGCATTGCTGTTATCGGTGCCATCCTGCTGTGCTACTTCTGCTGGAACTGTTGCGCGAGCGCGTGCTTTTTGCTTCCGTACACGGGGGACAAATTTGGATATGGGCATAGCAAAGTAAGTATGATGACAGTGAAATGGTAATGCTTAGTAAAGAATGTGAAACCACACTGAAACTTCGATGACTTTTTAGGTGGATCCCGGACGAAGCTCCGTCGACGTGATAGGGTACTCGGAATGATTTGGCCAAAAAATAAAAAAATATACAAACAACAATAACATCAACAATGTATAGAAAAGTGAATAGGCCATGGCTCTGCTAATTCTATAAGAATGTCACGACCAGTCAAGATGGTCCGGCTCGACTCTCAGCCAAGAGAGCTCCGCCGTGATTCCCTCGAACTCGCCTCCTTGGCTTCCTCGTCTCAATCATCTTCACGGCGCAATTCGCACTCTTCCTCGTCCTCGGGCCCCCCATCCTCTCGCAAACTGTCCCCCGACCTCGATGACGAAGATCCCATTACTGCCTCTCTTCCAGGTCACTCCCGCCGCAATCATTCAATATCCTCCGCTTTCGACTTTGCCCCTGGTGGGTACACATCGCTAGGGGCCACCTTCGATCCTACCACTGCGCAAGAAGGACAATCGCTCGAAAGAAACAAGAGCCTTACGTATCTCAATGGTCTCTCCTTGGTCATTGGCCTCATCATAGGATCAGGCATCTTCTCAGCACCAAGTCAAGTTAATGTGAATGCAGGATCACCAGGCGCGTCACTTATTGTCTGGACTGTAGCTGGTCTACTAGCATGGACAGGAGCATCGAGCTACGCAGAACTAGGCAACGCTATACCTTTGAATGGTGGCGCTCAGCAGTATTTAACACACACGTTTGGAGAGCTGGCAGGCTTTTTGTATAGTTGGTGTGCTGTATGCGTGTTGAAACCAGGCTCGGCTGCTATCATCGCTATCATCATGGGCGAGTACGTCATCCGCGCCTTCACAGGAGCAGATGGTGAGGAAGTCAGTCTACTAATCAGCAAGGGAGTGGCAGTAGCAGGGCTCGTACTCGTCACATTTCTCAACTCAATATCCACGAAACTTGCCGCGAGATCCGCAGATCTTTTCTTGTTCTTCAAATTCTTAGCATTACTGGCTGTAGCGATAATTGGCATATTCGTAGCCATCACCGGCTTCTCATGGCAAGGTCAAGCGGATCAGGACTGGAAAACCCGAGGCTGGTTCGAGGGAACAAATGCAGACTTCTCACATCTTGCTGTAGCGCTATATGCAGCACTCTGGGCTTTTGACGGCTGGGACAACGTCAACTTCGTCACGGGGGAGCTTCTCAACCCAACACGCGACCTTCCCCTGATAGTACACACTACTTTCCCGCTTGTCATCACAGCTTACCTCTTCGCCAATACCGCTTACTTCCTTGTCTTACCACTCTCCATCAATTTCACTTCCGAAACTATCGCCGTAGCTTTTGGGGCACAAGTCCTCGGAGGCCTTGGTGCGCTCCTCTTTGCTCTCACTGTTTCTGCAAGCTGCTTCGGCGCCCTAAACGCTACCACTTTCACCAGCAGTCGACTGTACTTTGCCGCTGCTAAAGAAGGATATTTGCCTTCCATCATCGGTACCCTAGGCTTCAGCGGTTTCGGCGGTCGAGCTATTGGTCTGCGTCTGCCTTCCCTCCACGCTTCGGCTCCCAGAACAGGCAATATACAAGTGTTCAATACACCAATCCCTTCACTTCTCCTCAATCTCGCTCTTACATCTGTCTACATAATCATCGGCACGTTCGGCTCGCTCGTCCTCTTTTACGGCGTAGCATCGCAACTCTTCTACTTCTTGACTGTCCTCGGCCTTCTCGTGCTCAGAGTCAAGGAACCGCAGTTGGAAAGACCATATAAATGCTGGATCACTACGCCGATTGGGTTTTGTTGCGTTAGTTTGTTCTTGCTGAGTCGTAGTGTTGTGGCTCAGCCAATGTCGAGTTTGGGCGTGGTTGGATATTTGGTTGTTGGGACTGGAGTGTGGTGGGTGAAGATTAGAAAGGTTGAGGGTGGTGGAAGGGGTGGAGACGGGGATGGGTGGAGGGTCTGGAGGAGGTGGACGAATCGGTAGTTTGGATATTGTTCTAATCAAGTGCTCAAGTGAAAAGTGGATTGCTCAAATGTCTCTTGCTACTCGTTTGATGTAAATGCCTCATTTCTTTCATCTTGTGCAAGATGATCGCGAGCAAAGTCTGGCTTCGGGTGACAAGGAGTTCGCGCTCTTATGTCAAGCACTCGAAGTAACAATGCTTCGCTTACGCGATGGTGGACGACCAGGTTGGGATTACGTAGAGGTAAAATGATACTGATACTGATGAAGAGATGATGGTTGTAAATAAGGATGGGAGGCGTGCCAGGGCGGCAAAGAAGGCGAAAGAGCGACAAAAGTAACTAACAACACCATAATTATCAATACAACGGCTATCTCTCTACTACACGTACTATATATAGGCGACGGTGAGGTCCTTCTTGTTATTTGAATTGCTTTGTATTTATTAGTAGACTTGTCCGAAGGGCTATCTAACCCTAGACAGCGGATTCCTGACAGCAAGGAGCAAAGTCATTGGCTACCTTATGTCTAGAAGGTACAGTACATGTAATCAACCAGTACAGCCCGTCAGCTTACATTCAGAATACTTCTCTCATCTTCTCCTCTCTCGTGGCCGTGAACATGAAGTTTCTGCAAGTCGAGGCTTGTCTACGGAGTAAACATTCCCTTCCCAATCTAGCGTAACACAATGTCTACCTGCAGCGTAGAGCAGCCTGGACCTTCTATGCTAAGCGTTGCAGTGACCCTCCTTACCGGCAGTCTTGTCATTGTAGGCGTCGCCTATCTCTTGCTTATAGGTTCTGAAGTTGCACAGAATGCCCCCAAAGTCCTCCAAGATCCCTCTGAAAAGTTCATCTTAAGACCAAGCGACTTCTGGTACAAGCGATAGACTTTCTAGAAGCGAGCGATAGCGTCAGCCAAAGGCAACTTCATGTTCACAGTGGGACAGTACACTGCTGTGGGCATGGTCTCTAACAGTGCCGTAGCAGCACATTATGATAGCAAGGATCTCGACTTTAGTGCCGGGTATGTGTCTTATGAATAGTGCTTGCCCGCCGATGTATTGTTATTGCCTACTGAACTTGACAGGTTTGAGCTTCTGACTGGCAACAAGACAATGCAGTACCCTATGAACGTCAAAGCAGATGGGACAACCTTGATCATGACTGGTGACGCAAGTCTTCCAAAGCCTCACCTAGGCTTTCCACGCGCCAGACTCCTGATGTTGACATGGCTTGCAGCAATTCTTCAAGAAAAGACTCGTGTCACTTCTCAAGCGCGACTACATCAAGAGTCGTAGGTCAACCCAGCAAATAAATTATCACTCCTGCTGACTTTGACAGTTATTTCTCCAATGGTCGGAGACGTCCAGGCACGGCTCGACGAGCTTCTCATTGTGAGAAAAGGCGTTATCAACCCATTCGAGGAGATCTACAGAGTTCTATAGCAGCTCACAATGCGCACAGTCGGGCCGCATGATGTGGTGGAGAATCGAGAGCTGCTTGAAACCACCTTGAAGTACATGGAAGTGATTGACGAGTCGACAGACATACTTGAGCTATGCTACTTGTGGCTTCCGACACCAGCACGAATTAGGCAGTACTATGCTGGCTTAAGACTGTATCTGATCTGTAATAGTATCATCTCAAAGAGGAAGAAGACTGGAGAACGCAGAGCAGACGCCTTGCAGGTTATGATCGATCAGGGTGTCAATCCCAAAATCGTGATACCGACAATAATTGGATCTCTCTTCGCAGGGCAATTCAATTCCGGCTTGATGAGTGTATGGTCACTTATTCACATGGCTGAACAACCGGAATTGCTCCAGCGAGCACGCGTCGAAGTTGCGGAAGCTTGTCGACAATACGATACGAACATAACAGGCTTGCCACTTGATGCCTGGGAAAAGAGTTTCCCTTTTCTGGATAGTGTTCTACGCGAGACCATCCGTTTGCACATGTATGTGGTTAGCTCGCGATTTAATCATAGATACAAGACATTGACGCGAAGCCTGATATAGCGACGACACTCTCTACGGATGTCTTTCACTCATGATCCTTATAGCTGACTCGAACATCACTAGGCACGGAATGTCATTCAGGCGGAACACTATCAACCATAACGTGTGCCCATCGGTAACGGAGAAGTCGTGCCAAAAGGCGCTTTTGCGGTATGTACTTTCCTTCCATGCCTGAGCCTCACCCCAATTCCAGATAATCCTTTAGTAGTCTTGCAGGGGTACTGACACAGATATAATCAACAGCTTCTTGCCTTCGGACATACGAGTCTGAATCCAGAGATCTACTCCAATCCTCATGCTTGGGATTGCACCCTTGTTTGGGCATGAAGGTATGTTATTACTACGCAGCGGAAGGGTCATGTGCTCCATTTCTGCTGCTTCCCTCTGTTGCACAAGACTGATCGCACCCACCCATGTGGATTCAGTTTGCCAAAATGGAGATGAATATGCTTCACGCGTTCTTCGTTACAAAGTTCGACTACCAGCTTATCGAACCAGACGGTACGCCAACGACGAGAGTGCCTGAGATTGACAATGAAGCATGGGCGGTGCATAAGGTGAAGGAGCCGGTGTATTGCAAGCTGAGTGAGCGGTCAGCGTGAGAGAAAGAAAGTAGTTACCAAGCAATCCACCATGCAGCATAATACTAGCGGACATCACGTCGTCGTCAGAATTCGTGAACTAGAGCTGTGAAGGGTACCCTAAATTTCTTCGAGCTACTTACCTTGTGCCCTTCTCTATTATCCTAGGCTCTTATTTGACTAATATATATGATCTTATACATTCGTTAGATCTGTAAGGTCTAGAGGCATTCTCTATACCCGTCTTAGGCTACTCCTGCCTTCGGCCTCCCGACGAACTCTAACAACGACGTTCTTCGTGCAGAAGTGGCATTACTGTAGTACAAGACACCTTCCTCCATACATGAATTAGGTGACGTATTCTCCGCTTTGTCTGCTGGCCTTGTATCGTTCATCGAAGTTGCCGCTAAGTCTCCTTCTTTCTGGTCGAGCTGCTTGAGCACAGATCAGATGAGGACCGGTGTGGCACGGAAGAGAAGCACAAGGAGACCAAAAAGAAGAGACTGCGAGGACAAGCGGGCATCGATTCAGACTATCAATACAGCGAGCATATGGAAACGCTATACCCAGCATCCTCCACACCAGTACGTACATCAACATCATAACCAGCAAGACGGACTTCTTGAAGGACTACAGAACCTTCTCTCACTTCATCTCATCAACACTTTGCCTACAAATCTACAAATATCGACTGTCTCAATCCTAGCTTCGGACCCTCATTGCGACATCTTAAGAGACAGTGACACTAGCGCTGCCCGATCCAGAGAACGCCTCGACAGCAAGGACTTGGAAGTTGTAAGAATTGCCAAAGCCGTACTTGGCCCAGTAGGCGAAGTGGTTACCCGTGGTGACTGTGCCGGAAGTGCGCTTGGTCTGGCGGATGGACCAGTACTGCTTGAAAGTAGAAGTACCAGTGATGGAAGGCTGGTTGGTGCGAGTGTCGGTACACACAGTGTAAGTAGCGCCGTCGCTATACACACTGCCGAGTTGCGTGACGCCGGATTGACCAGAGCCGCAAGGGTTGTACGAGCCGTAGGATTCGACAATATAATACTCGGCCTGGGGCGAGTTGGATCCAGCCGTAGATGGAGAGGTAGGAGCCTCACACAAAGTATGTTGGAATCTCAAGTTAAGTGGTTTGAGTATAGATTTACCTCCGCTGGCCTGGTAGTTGGGAAAGTAGGTGATGGAGTGGGCAGCGCCGGTCTGCCAGCCAAGGCCGACGACGAAGTCGCTGCTAACGCCTATAGTCTAGTACATGGAGTAGGTGCCGGCGTTCTCGTTGGAGGTGAATTGGCCCAGGTTGGCATTGTAGTTTTGAACGTAGTTCACGCCGCCAGGACCACTACGCTCAAGCTGTTGGAGAGTTCGATTAGCAAAATGGGTTTTGGACAAAATGATGCATTGTTTGGTCAGGTGATGCGCTAAACGAGTACAATTCTCGCCATCGATACAGCTTCAGCAGACTCTGGATCAACCACGGTGTGAAGCTTGACCAGATGAGGCTTGGCCAGATGAAGCTTGACCAGATGAAGCTTGACCGGGAAGTTTAATCACATTAGCCTGCTCCCACCAGTGCATGATCATAGATGGTCATGTAGATGAAACAGCTCGCTTGGGTATATTTGTCACGAAATCTTATGGTAAGTCCCCACTTGCAAGGATATCCGACGATGTCCCCGGATTCGCAAAAAAAGCAACAAGGACTGTGTTAGTGCTGCATGCACTAGTTGTTTAAGTTTCAATTGCTTAGCAGCTCATTTAGCCGAACTCTGAAACCACCGCCTGCTTCATCTCAAACACCCTGCTCTTTTAAGCTTCAGGAATGACTATCAGATGCTTGCCAAAACGATAAATACCCTGGCATGGTTACAATTTCAATACGAAGTAAACACAAGCTATCAGCCCTTCATCGCCTGCATGCAGCCGAGATGACTTCGGGTTTTGGCTGAAGGTGATGAAGGGAGGGGTTGGGTGTTTGAGATGAATGTAGTCTGGAATCTTAGGCATGGAGATGGCGAGATGACTGTCCTTCTGCGAAGTTTTTGTGTTTCTTCTTTGGCATGCGATTTGGAAGGTCTGCATGATGGTTGGAGGCTCACTTGTAGTGCCTTGTCACGTGCTTGTTTATTATTTGTCCTTATCGTATGTACCTAGCGGTTATCTTCCCGAACCCCTTAAGGTAAGTAAGGTAAGTAGAACACAACTCAGCACTGATGTAACGAGCGATGCTGTCGGCAGTGACCACGACTCTTGCTCTGTTCAAACACCTGGACATGCCGTAACTACCCATTGCTACTATCACAGACCATGCGCCGATCAGTTTCCATCTGCAGTTGAATCCGGCGCAATTGTAGGGTCGCCAATGTCATTCTCGACGATAAGATGCATCTTGTTTTTGCTGGCCATCGCGAACGGTACTGTAGGCGTTACAGGCAAGGCCGACGACTTTACAACAACACCATCAACTAGTCAGCGTATATCTGGTTCGGCGCAAGAACATGAGACACATTATGATGCCGATTTTCTGGGCATGGATCGGAGCATCATTGGAAGAGCAGACGCAGGCGTCACTGGACTAGAAAACAACACTCCCATGAACGCGAATATCTTGCCAAACACGACGGTCAGTTACGAGTTCCCTTGGAGCACGATCCTGAATTCACGATCGGACGAATCTCACGACTACCATGAAGAGCACGAAGAGTTACGCCGAAGACAAGATACCTCTTCGACAGTGTATATTACGATCAATACATGCCTTCAGCCGACCTTTGCGGATGGTACAATACAGGCAAATCCACCACAACTCACACTCTGGGTGTCACAATCAGATCAGAATCAGTTGCCGGGTCCGCAGACTACTCAGTTCACTCAGCATCTTCAGCTCGATTCCGGGTATGCCAATATCACGTTGTTCAATGTGGTAGGTAATGTATACATTGGCGTGTTCGCGGCAGCATCCAATGTCACATCTGGTGTTTGGAACTATGAAATAGCAGCGTCCGTTGATCAAAATTACCATTCGTACATTTCTGGTCTACCTGCTTTATTCATGAGTGACAGTGATCCATATGCTGCACTATTGGTAACGAAGAATCTATCAGCAGCAGTGCCTGCAGGTGTCAATACCACAGGCCTCCCTCCTCAGCTATCACTTTTCGTACAACAATCAAATGAAACAGCCATTCGTGGGCTAGAGAAATCGTTCTGCGGCTTGAGTAAAAATGCTCGGATGCAAGGAATTCTGCCTAACATCCCAGACGGCGGGATTGAAACCAGCATAACTGCGTATGGCGAGCAGATCTTCTACGTTCCGAATCTCAACGCCACATCCAACTACACCGCCATGCTCGCCATAGCACCCAACGCTACTTCCACTGTTCCAGGCGGGGGCGGTGCAGTCTACAATTCGACTACATTCATCACCAAGCGGCTAGCAAACTGTCAGATCATCTATGGTCTCTCCTTTTGTTCTTCGGTCGCGTATGCTGTACCAGCCAATCCTGGCAACTTCTCCAGCATGTCAGATCTAGCCGCTCAATATGACAACAGCACAGCTGCGAATTACCAGTTTTTCAACTACAGTCTTCAGCAGATCCCATGTAATACTACACCAACAGCACAATACAGTCTCGTCAAAACCTGCGATGACTGTGCTGCTGCCTACAAGACATGGCTTTGCGCTGTCAGCATTCCGCGCTGTTCAGACTGGCAATACCCTTACAACTATACTCCATACTCTGGCGGATTATCAAGTGACGATAGTGGTTATGCTATCGATTTTCTCATGCCGCGCAATGCCGCTCAATCACCTATAGCCGCAACGACAGACCTAATCCAACCGGTCAACGATTCGACACTTCTCAACTGGGTGGCATTCAATAGCAGTAGGAACTCGGACCTGATTACCAAAACAATTGCGCCTGGACCTTATATGGAAGTACTGCCATGCGAAGATCTATGCTATGAGCTAGTAAGAAGTTGTCCTGCGGCACTTGGATTCGCATGTCCGAACAAGGGAAGAGGTTTGGAATGGAGCTATGGGACGAGGAGGGCTACGAGTGATGGAGCGGTTACTTGTAATGCACCCGGAGCTGTTTGGGGGATCAACGCTGGTGTGAGGAATATGCACGTAAGCTGGGTTACATTGCTATGTGCCGCAATTGGCACTGTTCTGTTAATAGGACGTTGATTGATGAGGTCTGCATCGAATCTAGTCGGTTCTTCGTTTGCCAACAACGCTTCAGCTTCAGCCAGTGGCAACTGTTACCGTCAAGTATATCCTCCTCCCGGATGCTTTCCATACAAGTGCGCCTAACATCTTACCGCCGTAACATCACTTCCCTGTACCATGTGCCTCAAGCCATCGCCTTCCATAAAGGAGCTATAATCATCTTTGCCATTACATATTCATTCCATCTTGAACAGGTCCGCCTTCATGTGAATCTTGCATAACTTTGCAACACACCCACTCAACTGCAGCAGCGTCTGCACCCCCTCTAGAATCCGCATATGCGTAAATCCAATCTCCCTGACAAACTCCAGTCTCCCGTACTCTGTCAATCCCGGCATATTCTTCGTCACCTTGAACATTGTGCTGATAACATCGTGACTACTATATCCCAACTCCCATAACTCGTTCAGGATGTCCAAAGCGTCATCAATCTTGCCTTCTGCACAATTCTTCAACATCGCTTGCACTTTTATTGGATGTGGCGAATCCACAACCTTGAAAACATTGTCGCCGCCAACGAACCCGCTTCCTGTCCATGTACTCTGCAAATTGTTGATTGCCTGCCTCATATCTCCCTCGGCACTAAACACCAACGCTGCGATTCCTTCGTCACTGTATTGCACATCCTCTGCCTTGCAAATCTGCATCAATCGCGTCACGATCTCGCCGTCAGACAGCCTTGCATACCGCAGTATCGCACATCTCGATTGCAGCGGCTCGATGATCTTGTTACTCATGTTGCACGCAAAAGCGAATCTTGTCGTGCCACTGTAAATCTCCATTGTCCTTCTCAATGCCTGCTGTGCACCGCTCGTCATGCTATCCGCCTCGTCCAAAATGACCAACTTGTGTCTTCCTGGTGGTAATGTGACTTTTTTCTGAGCAAATGATTTGATTCGATTGCGGACGACGTCGATGCCGCGTTCGTCGGAGGCATTGAGTTCGAGGACGGCTTCTTTGTAGGCACTGGGACCGAGGAGTTGGCGGGCGAGGCAGAGGATTGAGGTTGTTTTGCCGATTCCTGGCATGCCGGAGATGATGATGTGGGGGAGGTTACCGTCGCGGGCGATGACTTTGAGGCGGGCAATTGTTTCTGTGTTGCCGACGATGTCGTCGAGGATTATGGGGCGGTATTTTTCTACCCTAAGCGGTCAAAGGAGAGATTTTAGCTTTGGGTCGGTGCAGACGAAAGGAGTTTCCAGACGAGCCTTGTGTATTGTAGACTGACCATGGTAGTTCGTAGTTTGCTGGTACGCCATTGGTTTGTGGTTTGAGGCCGCCTCGCGCTCCTGCTGCTGATGATTCTGCCATGATGTTTTGCAATCTACTGTACCCACCGTCTATCAGTTCAGGATGGTGGAGTTACAAAAGGCTGAAAAGTAAAGTCGTTTTGAAGTTGAGGTCAACATGAATCAACAGCTGAAACGCGTTTGTTTCGTGTAAAGTGGCACACGTGTAACGCGACAGCTCAAAGGGGAAAGTGTAGTCAGATGACGACGGTGGCAAGACAAGACGACGAGATAAGAACAAATCCGAACCTGCCGACACCAAATCTCTTAGCTGTATTGTACTGTACACTGTACACTGCATTAAATATCCATCTTGAAACATTTGAGTTTGAATTGTGATACCAAAAATATTGTAAAACCTGCCATCCTTGTTGTTACTTGCAATGTCTACCACCAATGACCGAAAGAACATTGTGATAATAGGTGGCGGGATTATAGGTTGCACAACTGCATACTTTCTCACTCGCCACCCTTCTTTCGACCCAGCTCGCCACACCATCACTCTCCTCGAAGCATCAAAGATTGCAGGAGGAGCTTCTGGAAAAGCAGGTTGGTGATGTACGATAAACTATTACAGGGCAATACTGATATAGCCCAAGGTGGATTGCTAGGACTTTGGGCCTATCCTTCGAATCTTGTCCCTCTCAGCTATCGGCTGCATGCTGAACTAGCAAAACAACACAATGGCGCCGATAGATGGGGCTACCGGACACTCCATGTCGGACAGATTGATTGCAAAGGGCGCCCACTGCAGATGAAGAAAGAGGTTGGCGAAAGAGATGCCGGCATAGATGGGCTTCCAGCAAACGACGAGACCAAAGACCGGGTAAGCTTGCAAAAGCGGACAAAAGAGGCGATGGGATTGTTGAAGGCAGCCGGATTGCCTTCCGACTTGGACTGGGTCAGTCACGAGGCCGTGAGGAGTTATGATGAAATGGGTGATCCCAGCAACACCGCGCAAGTGCATCCGTATTTGTTTACCACGAGCATGGCAACTATGGCCGAGGAGGCCGGTGTGAAGATTGTGCTTGGAGCGCGAGTGACTAAAATCAACGCTTCAAAATCAGCCAGTGCTGCTGTCGAGTCTGTCTCGTACAAGAATAAAGCAGGCGAAGAAGAGACGTTGGATGCCACACATGTTGTGCTGGCAGCTGGACCTTGGACGTCACGATTACTACCTTCTGCTCACATCAGCGGCCTTCGAGCACACAGTGTGACGATCCGCCCGACGAGACCTGTATCAGCGTACTGTCTATTCACCTCCATCGATCTGCCGCCTGACTTTTCGCAAACAGGCGAAACCAAGCGCAAGCAAAAGGCACACTCTCAAACAGTTACTCCAGAAATCTACGCTCGACCGAACAACGAAATATATGCCTGTGGCGAGGGTGACACGCATGTACCTCTTCCCGAAACAACTGAGGATGTCGTCACTGAAGACAGTCGCTGTCAAGACATTGTTGATTATGTTGGCGCAATCAGCGATGAGTTAAGAGATGGTGAGGTGACGGTGAAACAAGCATGTTATCTACCAGTGTGTGATCTTGGTGGAGGTCCGTATATTGGCGAGGTCAAGGAGATGAAGAACCTAGTACTTGCGAGTGGGCATTCGTGTTGGTAAGTCTGATCTTATTTAACATACTCCGCCACTGCCACAATAAAAATGTTCTGCATTGGCGTTTACTTTTTGTATTATTCTAACATTTTTGTTTTCTAGGGGTATACAGAATGGTCCTGGCACGGGAAAGTTGGTGAGTGAGATTGTAATGGAAGGCAAGGCAAAGAGTGCGAAGCTGGGCAAGTTGGATCCGAAGTTTGCGCTATAGAGAAAGATTGTAAAGAAAGGTGAAGCCCAATCAACCCAAGGAATGAAGGTTAACAGTGTCGATTTCAACATGAATCGTTGACTTGGTTGATGAGATGTCAAAGGAAAGTGACCTAAGATATAGTTTAGTCACTATGCTGACAATCGATCTAATATAGCAGGATGAATAGCTGGACGAGAAACGGGAACCTTTATACTATTGCCAATAACAGGCTGACCACAAGAGCTTATTTAATATTCATCCTAATTTCATCCATGATGGCGCTGCTCAAGCCCTCCATATTCTGCCACAAGATACTCGCGTTGGCTCCAGTCCTAGGAAAATAATCTCCATAATCTTGGTCGTCAACCTCACAGACTGTGCCTTCTTCTAGCATTCTGCCACTTATGATGTAGTCGATTATGATCTAATAAGTGCAAGTCGACACCGTAGAAGTGCTGCAATGGCCATACGAGTGCTGCTCGAGGAGTACCGTATTCTTTCCCAGCTTCTTTACTAGTCTCCGTCCCGAGTCAGTTGGGGTCGCAGGGTCGTAGGTATTTAATATTATGAGCACTGGTTTATCTAGTGTAATGTTATTAAAGGAACCGAGCCATCTCTCGTTCGGCTCCGTTTACTAATAACGGTAAGGGATAGTGTCGAGCAACCGAGAATCTCCAGCGATAAGTGAGATCTTAGACATGTTAGCAATATACTTAGACTAGGAATCCAACGAGTAATTAGTCGCTAGGAAGACGTCCGTGCAAAGAACTACTATACCACTTTCTGCCCCTACAAAATAAGCGAGATTAGGGGTAGCTGTAGCTATAAAGGAAGTGCCATTCCTATTAATAAGGTCTACTATAATATTTATAAACGCAAGCCAGTTCCTCGGACGATATAAGACTCTATATAAAGTCTCCTTATATGCATAGTACGTGACAAGCCTAAAGATTAGCCCAACACTAACGGGAATTAGGCGCTTATAAAGTGAAGCTATTAGATCTATAGTTACGGTTTCCGGATCTTTACTTAGGCCAGCTAAAGGACATCGCGATAGGCTAACCTTTTCGTAAATACTAAAGAACCTATTAAAGACGTCTATTTAACTTACTAGAAAAGTATATCCCTACTCGTAGATCTCCCATGCATCTAGCGGTGAATGAATACTATTAAGGATAATCTTACTTAGCTTATTAGGGAATATGCCGACAAACATAGCACCTAAATTTATACTATAACTAGACTCTATAATTAATAAAGACAATATAGGTTTCATACAAACATAGCTTACCTAAACCCTAATAGCTAATAGGATGATTATTTCCCTTTTTAGCGCAGAGCGTATTAGTAATAGAAGTAAGTCGCGAGTAACACTAGGTGTATTAATATAGGGTAGTGTATTAAGACCTAAATGTTCTTTATACTCTTCCGTAATAAGTTGACTAAATGAGTCCTAGATGCTAACGTTATATATATTTAGATTCGGTACGGTACTTCCTAGGATATCTTATAACTTTACCTACATTATAAGAGATTCTATATAGTAAACTCGCGGTAGGGTCATGTTGATTCCTTAAGGGTTAAACCTAAGGATATTATAGTCCCTACCTAAGATAAGATCGATGATAGGTCTAATCTAATAAGTTAATCCTATACTCCTACCGCCGGATTTGCTAGGATTAAAGATAACTATACTATGCGCGGGTTGCCGTAAGGCGAGGTATTACGTAATAGCGATAGAAGTAGTCCGAGTATCCTTCTTATTAAGGTAATCTAGAGGGATAGATAGGTTTACATAATCGAAGCGCGGCTTATTACTATACGATTTCTAGTCTAGCGCCTTACTCGTCTAACTAAGCGGCGGAAGCTATAATACTATAGTTACTAGCGTTTAAGTAAAGTCTTAGGCTATACTATTAAGGTAGAGGAAGCCTAGAAGATAGCTAGTAACTAGCGACATCTTAGGAATTAATTAAAAGTAGGTATTAAATTCTAGTAAAGTCTAAGTAGCAATGCTAAGAGTTCTTCTACTTAGGGTCTAAGAGTTCTTCCTCTATAAGGAGACCTAACCATAGTAGTTTAACTACACCTCATACTAAGTTATACGCTTAGTATTAGTTAATTACTTATTTAACCTTTATATAACTACTATGATTACTCCTAATAACTAATAGGTTATAAGCCCGGTTCGCACGACCTATTCTAAAGCTATTTTCTACATTATATATTAGCTATATAGTTACTAGCTAACTGTCGCTATCAATCGCTAAGAGGTTATAAACTTAAGCGACGACGAGGTCGATTTAATATCTTATATTCTAATTAAGTAGTAATTACGCTTATATTAACCTATACCTAACTACAATCCCATGATCCCCTTGAGTCGTGGGGATATAATTTAAGGTGGGAGCTCAGATTAGGGTTAGGTTTGTTTGAGGCATAGGGATATACAAAAATGAGGCATGGGGATATAGCTAAAAATGAGTGTTTTGGTCCTAAATTGAAACAGTAGTACGATCGATTTATTTCATAACGTCTACCGTCAAGAAAAACCAATATATCATCCACTATAGTACGACTAACAAGATGGAAAAAAGCGGTGAAGAAGTGATGTTCGTCGATATACACGGACTAGGACATAGAATTAGAGTTAAAGCATACAACGTTAAAAATATATTCATTAATCACGCACGCGCGTAGAGCACGCGCTAGTTCCTATAGAGTAAGAGGAATTACAGCTAGAGTATAGTAAGTCGAGTTTTAGTACAAGATGTCAGAGTTCGAGCGTACATTCATCCATTTTCCGGAATACAACGTGATTATATGTTAAACGTGTAGATACGCAGTTGTACTAGACCAGGCCGAGTATTATATCAGAGTACACCACCCGGCATTATCAATCCAGTAGAGAAGAGGAGTAATTTTAGCGATTAAAGAAATACCAGGTTTAGCACGGTTAAAAGAAGAGATTTAATATCCTATTCTATCATCAGAAGTAATAGCAGAGTTACTAATTTATAGAGATGGTTTTCAGTGCACGTATTCAGCGTGTAGGTACATTTGCCAGGCGTTAAAGCACATTCAGAGGCATTGCCGAACGGAGCACGGTTAGGTAAGTATATAGAAAAGAGGACGGCCTACGGAACAGTAGAAAGAGCAGACAGAGAGAGAAAAGATATAGAGGGAAGGAGTAACCCATTAACGATTTTTCGAGTACGCCTAGTAGAAGAGACATTTCGAGGTAAAGAAACAGGTAGAAGAGAAGGGTTGAGATAGAGGGAAAGAAGAGTTATTTAATAGAGTATTAGAAGAGAGAATGCGTCGGTCCGACAAGGTAAGAAAGAAGAGAGAGATTAAGGGAAATAGTAGTAGATATTAACTAGATCCATGGTTAGATTTCACGGGTTAGGAGGACCATTTAAAAGGTTTTAAGAAGGAGAGTATTTTATCTATAATTAGGCCAGCATTCAATGAAGTTAGAGAGAAGGCAGACGACAGTACATTATTAGAATCTAACGAGGAAGACGAAGAACGAGATCGAGGATTAGCCGTAGCATACTAGGCCACGAGACGGTTAATCCGAAAGGCGATACATATATGCTAACCCGGTACCGTAGAGAGAAGTGCGTTAATGTACGTTAATAGAAGGGAAACGGGTAAGGCCGACAACGAACGTCTATTTTACGTAAAGTAGAAGGTTAACACCATCCGAAAGTACATAGACGTATAGTTAAAGATTTTACGATATATTTGGCGGACGAGCGATGTAACGGATCTCCAGTTCCTTTGCCCCCTTCGCTTCTGGACCCTTTGAGTACAGTATCGTTGTACCTGCGAGGCGCATGCGATACATGCGCTACGCAGTCCAGGCTAAATTACATCCCCATGTCACTTGCGCTACTGATATCTTCCAGCTCGCACGGCAGCGCATCCCCTTCCCCATTGGCAGTAGCAGTGCTGCTTATCTTTATCCTTCAGATACTACCCTCTTTCAGACACTCAGCTGACAATACTCTAGAGATGTAGCACGGTTAACGAGTGCTCCCCTCAGTACGTATCTGATAGGCGTATAGGAGTCTACCTGATACGCTGGATGATAGTAAAAGATGGGACTTGGTGGTGTGTGAATTGTGCATGCGAGGCGCATGCGCTTCAGACAGAACTTCATAGTGTAGCTTTGTAGCTTCAGCATATAAGGTCTTGCTCTGCCCTCCTGAATGGTTTCTGTTCCCTTAAGGAACAGTTCTACTTTCACCAAGGCATATTGGTATTGATACCGTAGATTCCTCTTTTATAAATCTTTACCTTTTACCTTACACCTTCCTGTCTTCTCTTCTATTCACGTTATCACAATATATCTGTAACAAGCGATTTGGAGAAGAAGAGTCGACTAGGTTACGTGTTAACGTTAAACTAAGAAAGATATTTACGCATAGTAAAGAAGACGGCGAGGATCACTGAAAGTAAGGAGAAGGGAGATAGCGGAGGTAGAGAGAAGGTAGGTAGCTAGCGTCGAGAGTTAGAAGAGGAGGAGAAGACAAAATAATAGGAGTATATTAAGAGGAGGTTATTACAGTTTTACGTCGCTATGTTCGACTACTATTTCAAGGATTGGAGTACATTAACGGGGTCGTAAGTGCATTAGCCGTGTTAGGTTTAGATACGGATAATAAAGGGTAGGCGTCGGCCGAGAATTTCACTCTAAAGTTATCCGCTATTATGACGGTGATGAGAAGCATGGTAGTATACGCCGGCTACACGCACCGTAGGCACGCTATAGAGAGCTATATCAGCGAAGGTTTCGACCGTAGAGATGCGGAGAAATAGGCACCATCCGTTTTCGACACCGTTTAGAATTTAGTTAACAGATTCATGACGTTAACATCGTTTAGTGGAAAACCTAGTCTAATGGACACGATGTTACACATGAGGACATACGGCATGAAGATTAGATATACGATAAAAGGCGAGGCGAGGATTTCGTGGCAAGGAGAGAGAATTTGCATCGATAAGATCA
>Ga0160429_1000898_pt1 | contig 18681 bp, 23 predicted proteins | sample SolpanmetagenomR_FD_108199 | JGI IMG/M metagenome (GOLD analysis project Ga0160429, IMG submission 108199) | Solar panel surface microbial communities from Lawrence Berkeley National Laboratory, California, USA - R | ecosystem: Engineered > Built environment > Solar panel > Unclassified ...
CTTGAAATGCTTCGCTCCTGGTAGTGCAGAATCGGCCAAGTATGTTATATACTACTAGTACTTTTTGTTGCCCGTAGACATTGGGTTATGGATCGACGCAGCCTTTTTCGGTCTGCGAGTTTGACATGGTTGATGATGTAGTATGCGCCCTACAGACGTCTTGCACCTAAGAGGGAACTAATCCGAAGTCGAGTAGAAAGAAGTAAAACATTTCATTCGAACTTTAGTGGCGAATCTCTGGGCTTTGCGACGACATTGGGGTGCCTCTTGAGATTGCCTCAGATTTCCAAGTATGGTCTTCTCAACTCAAGATAGTATGCCAGACTACTACGGACTATGATCATATACTTTCTCTATGGGCCGCGATTGAAGAGAAGTCACGTCTTGGAATTGGTGAAAGCATTTGTTAGAATCAGAAATAGCTGCAGCAGCGTTTGGGTTCAAGGGCTTCACGGGAGAGACTCTATTCAGTCGGTCTCAATGCGAAAACACTGGAGTGGAATCGTGCCGGAGGGTTGAGTGGCGAATATGGCGACTTTACGCAAACCTCCAGCCGAGCCCAGGCGTCGCTCGTCTAGCCCAGGGCACAGCAGCCAGATCCAAAATCAACTTCTTGGAAGCGCTACAGCTTCCTATCTTCCATTATTTCCCGCGTGGATTCTGGGAAAGTTCACAGCCAGAATCGCGATATGTCACCGTTTCCAACGTAGCATTAGTCACAGCAGTCATTGTCCATTCACTATGCTATCGAAAATCAACATGCAGAAAGCAAGGCCTGGGCGAGGCCGGAGGGTATCAATACTGCCCGTTTCCGCGCCAAAACTCCAACCAACACCTCGCTAAAACATCAGAAAAAAGCTACCAAAGAACAAACAAAAAAGACAAACAGAAATCAACCCGCAAACTCGCAGAAAAGCAATCGAAAATCAACCGAAAATCAACTCGCACGCTCGCAAAACTCCTCTGAACAGTACTTCGTACTGCCCTCCTGGCTGCTCGTATCCAGCCGCACATAAGCTCACCAAAAGCACCCATCTGACGCCAAGATTAGAGTGCAAACTCCTTCGTAAACCCCTCGTTCATCAGCGTGACCAGTATCTGCCGCCTCACATGCGGCATATCGGACTGCTTGAACTGCCCAACACTATCCAACTCCTTCATCGCACACATAGCGTTCATGCACGTGAACGCGCCACAAGCGTAGGCGTCTGTCTGGAGCGCGCTCCTCCTGCTCTTGACCGTCCACTCCTTCTCCACGTAGTGCTTCCCCAGCTCCACCTTCAGCCAGGCCTTTGCTGCGTCCTTGTACTTCTTGCCCGCACCGCCGTAGGAGTCGCAGTACTCGATGGTGCGGTCTGTGCCGGAGATGATGAGGAGGGTCCAGTGGCTGGCGTCGTTGATGGGGATGAAGAGCTTCTTGACCTTGAGTAGTTTCGCGCCGTTAATACGGGCGCGTTGGGTCCATCGAGCGACGGAGGTGACGCCCTTGTCACGGATGGAAGAGTACCAGAAGGAGGTGAGGAATTGGTAGGGTGGTACGGGACAATTCTCATCGGACAGCTTGCCTTGGACGTAGCCAGCGGCATCGTTGGGGCCCTGGACCAAGTAGCCCATCCACTTGTTGATCACTTCGTCATTCAGCCAGCCGCTACCGTCAGAGGCCTTGGTAGGGAGGCAAGTGGCGAAGTCGCGCCGCGTAAGGCCTTTACCGGTAGCATTAGCTTCGTCTGAGCGCTTGGACATGACGTGGTCGAGCTTCTCGTTCCATTCTGGCGTGATGTCGACAAGCACCCTCTTAGTGAGGACAGCGATCTTTGCCTCTTCCTTGGCCTTGATGCGTGCCACCTCACGCTCGGCTTCGAGGCGTCGTTGCTCCTCTTTCTCCGCCTCGAGGCGTCGCTGCTGCTCCTCATCGGCCTTGAGGCGTGCCGCCTCACGCTCGGCTTCGAGGCGTCTCTGCTCCTCCTCGGCGGCCTTCTTGAGCTCTTCTGCTTTGCGGATCTCTTCCGCCTTCTGCTTTACTGCTTCAGCCTCCTGGATCTCTTGCTCTTTGGCTGCTTGCTCCTCCAGATACGCATCGGAATATTCTAGGCGATCATCTCCTAGTAGAAGACTGTTGAGGTCCAGGTCGAAAGGGTCGTCTGTACCAGCTTCGGGGATGCCCAGCTTGTCTGGCTCTTCCTGATTCTCTGCATCCGAATTTGTCTCTACACCACCCGCCACATTGTGCGCCGCGTTCACTTGTAGGAAGTTCTCGAATTCCATCGATGTTGCTGGTTTTGGTGATCCAACTTCCATAGGGCTGCCAAAGGACAGACGATTGCGAATCTTACGGCGTGGGCTGCTGATATCGAACATAGGAGATCGGAGCTTAAAGGCAGTAGGGCGGCCGTTGAACGCTTCGCGTTCTGCTTCCTCTTCACTCCAAAGGCTACCGCCCTTGGACGGGCTTGCTGTGTAGTCAGGAGGAGGTGGGCTTCGGAGGACTGGCTTGTCGATAGGACTTGTATTGAGAGGATCAAAGATGCGGGTGCGCGGTGATGGTGTCTCTGCTTTGGGGACAATGCGCATCATGGTAGGAGTCTCGAGAGGGCTACTCGGCACTTCAGCGGTGCTGCGAGGGTATCGGATGGGCGTGGGGTTCTCGTTGATGCCGTACTCCTTGTAAAAGTATTTCTCTTCGATAGGTAAGCCGTGGAATGGCTTGTCGTCCCATCGGACGTGCTTCTTCGGCGGTACTGGTGGCGCGTCAGGAAGCTCGGACAGATGTTCGCACCCGGGGCCATCATCTTCGTCACCAAAAAGCCACGTGAAATATTGGTCCTCCTGAATGGGTGGGTTGGGGTAGAGAATTGGGTCGTGGGGATGTAGGTGCTCCCAGTACCACTGCGGCTTGACAGCGAGGATGTCAAATGCGATCGCGTACGCATCAATCTTGTTCCGTTGTTCCGTTGTCCACGGATACTCGTCGTAGATACGCTGGATTGGGTTGGCGTATTTGTTTGTTTGTTTGATGGTCGGTTGCCCGGGAGGTGATATTTTTGTGGCAGCTCGAGGCGACGGCGAGCGCTTGAGTGGTGAGGGAAGAGGTGTGAGGAGCTTTCGGGCTTGCTTGACCCAGTAAGAGCTTTTGAGGTGTGTGAAAACGCCTCCGGCGACTGCGCGCATGCGCTGCAAGAAGTTGGGTTGTTGCGTGTCGAGACGCATTTGCTTTGTGGCGCGTTCCGAGCTGTCGTTATCCTGGCGCTTGCGCTTTTGAGAGATATTTGTGGGAGTCCAGTCCATGGCGTCCATATCGGCCATGGTGGAGGAGGTGAAGTTCGGAAGTTGTTGTTGTGAAGAAGAAAGAGAAGGTGCGAAGAGGTCGCGGAGCTGTAGGGTAAGGCGAGATGCGCTTGGACCATCTTGGCGCGCCCAATGCACGTCACTGTGCGCGACGGGTACAGCCGCCTGAACCCGGCTGCCGGATGCGCACATGGTTTGGCGCTTGCAGATCACCTGGCACTCTCCCCCACAATCCGTGATGCCAGGGCAGCTTCATTTCATCTCACAAAGCAGCCTGCATTGGACCGCGAGAGCCATGGAGAGTTCGGCCGAGGACCGTAATACTGTCGCGGATGCTCTTCAAACTACTGTTCAAGCATGGGCCCACAGACTTTGAGCCGAGTGTCCCAAAGCATCTCAACACTGGCCAAGCCGTGCTGGGATAGCCCAGGCGTATTTCTTAGAGCCATACAAACGCTCGCTAGCCTCTCAAGATGGCTCGATTATCACTTCCATTTGGCTTCAAAATGCTATCTAAGCCTTCGTTCACCGATCGAAGCCAACTCTTTAGAGACACCTGGCAGCAGTGCTCGAATAGCGCAGGCGTATCCTCAGAGCCTTACGACCCGCTAGTCTTTCAACATGGCTTGGATATCATTGCCATTTTGCTTCAAAATGCCATCTAAGCTTTTGTCTACTGCTCGAAGCCACTCTCCAGAGACACCCTCCAGCCGTGCTGGGATAGCGTAGGCGTATCCTCAAAGCCACACAAACACTCGCTAGTCCTCCAAGATAGCATGAATACCACTTCCATCTGGCTTCAAAATCCTATCTAAGCCTTCGTCCACTCACCAAAGCTCAAATTCCAGAAGCATAGAAGCACTCGCCGGTGGTCTCGTAGATTCCAAACCGCTTTGAGAGCAAACATCAAATCTTCCGGCGCGATACGAATACCAGGTCCGTTCAGTTTCAAATCCATGTCCAAGCCCTCGTATCTTGTTCGTAACGAGTTTGACACATCCTTCATCCCTTGTTAGCCTTCAACGTCCGCTAGCCGTCAGGTTTAGCTTGCGCGATGAATGAATCGATAACCAAGGCGCAACGTGTCGATCGACAGCCCCACGTGCGGTCCGTGTCCTCGGGTGCAGGTGCCACTACACTGACAGGTACTGTACATTACACCGGGGCGTTTCTGCGGCCTGAGACCCTTGTCTCACTACCAGCAAGCCAGTCGCGAAACACGGCAATCTAGATTTGCCGTGTTATGGAAAGGTAGCAAAAGTCTGCCTTGGTACACGCAGCTACATAGCTACCGGACTATGAAAATCGATCGCATCTGCGATTGCATGGCGAATGAGATCCTTCTCACCGCCTACGCGGCAGCATCGATGCGACCACTATGCGCCACCTGTCAAGCAGAGCGTCGCTCTTAAAAGCGAAGCACGCTAGTTCTGCTCTGCACGCCGTCGAAGATGCAGCAGTTGTCCACCGGCACGTACTGTTTCGTAATCACCTTGATGACCTCTTGCGCAACCAGCCCACCAGCGAGCGCCGAGATGTTATGCATCTCCCCTCCACCCGCGCGTACAAGCTCGTGGCAGACCCTGCCCACGTTGTCCTTGACCTCCGTATACTCTGGATCTTCTACAAATGTGCCGGCTTCTGTGATGAGGTCGTCGATGATTTTGTGCGCGATGCCCGTCATTTTCGTTACATCTCCCTGGACGTTAACGTCGGTGTCGGAGGCTGAAGAAGTTGCTGCGCCTGGTGCGCGCGGGACATTTTTTAAGCCGTCTGTCGCGTGAGTAGCGAGGAATTCGTCGTAGGCAAGGAAACCGATGTAGACGAGGATGAGCGACTCTGGATCTGTGAGCTTCATGACGGAATACCTTGCTCGATCGCCCCATACAAGCCTCTCGCCAGGCTTAATGATGTGAAACGGCCGGCCGCGAACGAGCTTGATATGCGCCGCGTTCTTGCAGAAAGCTTCAATCTCTTTCTCGTCGATGCTCGGTTTGCGCCCAAATGTCTTCTCGAGGTCACGGACAATCGATGTGACCTCTGCGAAGTCAGAGCGGGCTTTGGTCTTGTAAGTGTTTTGGAGGGCGATATAGTCCACAGACTTGGCCTTCATGTCTGGGACTGAGCCAGGTAAAGGGAGAACGTTGTGCTTCGAGTGGAAAGTTGAGATAGCGTTGGCAATCAACCAGAAGTTTGCGGACTCAGCAGTGACCTTCTGGCATTCGGACGCTTTGAAGACTTCTTTCACCGCACTACTGAGCTCCGGCATGTTCAAATTCTTCAAGACAGCACCCACCGCCTCATCGAAATTCTCCTCGCCACCTTCGGCATTGTTCGTCCGTGCAGCCTTACGCACCGTATCCCTAAAGTCGCTCTTCTCGCGGTAATTCTGCGGCGGTTTGCCATCGTGCGATTCCTTCCACCGCTCGAGGTAGAAGAGAAGTAGCACCACGTAAGGGACGTGACCATGTGTCTCATGATCCATGGCATCCAGGTCGGTAGTGTGTTTCTTCGTTAATGCTGTGAGCTCGGGCCATGGGGCCAGCAGTCGTAGGTCGGACAGTGTCGCAGGGTCTGGGTGGGTGTCGACGACTGGAAAGTCCCGAGGGATGTGAATGGAGAAGTGTGAGTAGAAGCCGAGACTGTGTATATAGAAGAAAGGCGTATGAGTGGCTTCGGCATGTTGCTGTATAATGAGAAGGAGCTCCGGAGGGATCGGCGAACTTGCTAGGATGAGAGAATATGGCTTGAGATTGTCTGGACGCGATAGGAATGACTCGACTGGCTGTCGCGAATGTTAGCCTCTTTGATTAGTCAACAAGATAGGTGTTTTTCCTTACCTCCGTTACGAAATTACCTTTGACATCAGGGTTGAGTTCCTGGAGGTATTTACACGTATGTTCTGCGCGAAAACCACCAACGTTATCATCCTCGATGAAGAAGTTTACTCCAAGGTCAGCTTCTTCTACGATGCCAGAGTCCAGGATGGTGTAGTTGCCAACTCCAGGTAGGACAAGGTTTTTGAGCGTCTCTGTGCCCACGGTATTCGCGTTAATCAGCAGTAAGTGGGCTTCTTCTAGAGCTGCTTGTCCAGCAGCAGCCCAGAGTCGCAGCTGGCGGTCGTACTTTTTCTCTTTCGCGGTGGGTACTTGAAGCGGAGGTGGTGTCTCTGTATCTGCCATGCTGGGGTCTAGACACTTGTGACGAGGCGAATGTGGGATGTTTGACAGGAATCGATCTGTTACTAACTCCTACAGCGGCAGCATGATCTGTTCCAATTACGCAGCGAGATGAAGGCGGAATGATGCCGTTCATCGTCTCCGGTCCCCGCTCCGATCCCGCGCTTGGCGGAAGTTCCTCCCAGGGCCCCGAGACGGTTGGAACCTTCCATCTTCTCGTTCCGCCCATGACCAGCCCTTCGCCCAGCGACGTGACAGTCTATGTTGCAGATGGGATGCACACGCTTCTCGGGCCTCATGATGAATGCCATTCAAACACCTGACTCTGCTGCAAGGATGCATAGCTCGGAATTATCTTATGCGCCATCATTTCCGCTCGCGGTTCCTAGACGCTAGCGACGATGAATATGCGGGGCAGAGCTTGGGGTCTGGTGGGGCAGCGACGGAGCTTGAGAGCGACTGAGGTACGTACGCGAGTCTGACGTCGAGCCTCGTCCCATCCCTCAAAGCCAACCCGCATTCTACCGACACACCCTGTGCAACGAGGTAGAGGCTGTCGGCGATACGCCTTGAGTAAAAGCCTGGACAGTGTATATGTTTGTGGACAGGACCACAATTCCACGCAAACTCCTCCAATTTTTTGCACAGCTTTCATCGCCCTCTAACTGCTTGTTTGCGCGGAATTGCACTCCACTATTGCGTGTGGGCTCGCATACACCTTTGCGTACAGGTTTCGCATGCCCTACATTCGCTAGATCCTCAAACTGCCTCTCCTCCACCAAGGCTGGAAGATCTGGGACTCGCAACCTTGTTGCATCCGCGGGCGTGTTCCTGAGCGCTGCACATCCGCTCATCGAACTTCGACCGCTCGGCCCTACGCTTCCCAGTCACTCAATCTTCAGGTACAAGCGGACACACTCGACAGCCATGACAAGCCCGGAAGCAATTGAGGAAGCCAAGCGTGCTGCCGCCCGCCAGGCCGTTGCAGATCATTTCGACCCAAGCTTTCGTTATGTGGGCATTGGCTCGGGCACCACAATCATATACGTTGTGGACGCGATCAAGGAAACGCTTTCGGACGAGCAGAAAGAGACAATTGTCTTTGTCCCCACCGGCTACCAGTCCCGCACCGTCATTATCAAAGCCGGTCTCAGACCTATAGCGTTCGACAGTCTATTGCCTCATCAGGTTCTAGATGTTGCTTTTGACGGAGCGGACGAGGTCGATGAAGAGCTGAATTGTATCAAAGGCGGAGGGGCCTGTTTGTTCCAGGAGAAGCTGGTCGCCGAGCGCGCAAGGAAGTTCATATGCGTAGCGGGTATACTGCCCTCCACCAAGGGGATCAATGCTGATGCTGACGCCGCTGTGCAGACTACAGGAAAGATCAAGCCCGCCTGCTCACTGGTTGGCCTTCCATCCCAATCGAAGTAGCACCGATTGCTGTTTGGATTGTCATTGCTGCGCTCAAGAAGCTTGGCTCGCCGAACCCTGTTACAAGAGACGGTCTGCTCGCAAAAGCGGGACCGATGAAGACGGACCAAGATTTCTTCATAATCGACGCGCCGTTTCCACCATTACTCACAAAAAGAGACGTGGAGTCAGGCGGAAATGTCGACTTGAGCATAGTCACCTCACAGCGCGGCGATGAAGAGGGCAAAGGAGGGGAACTTTCGCTGGACAAGGAAGCAACCTTCAAGGGAGTCAAAGCTGCGGGAAGCGCTGCGAAGATTGGAAGTGGACAGGGCGGGAAGTGGAATGTGCTTGAGCTAAGCAAGGCCATCAAGTCGATTACCGGAGTTCTGGAGGTGGGTATTTTTGCGGGTCTCGACGGAGTTGAGGCGGAGGAGCAGGCCGTTCATGGTGGGCAGAAACCGGTCGCTGTGTACTTTGGGATGACAGATGGAACCGTAAAGGTCAGGACAGCGCCAGGAAGAGACAACCCAAAGAGGAAGTCATAGTCATGGATAAGCCGATGTGTTAGACACGCATTTCATGGCAACGCATTATGGCATGCTTGCACAAGCTGCGTATTTCGCGCGCTGTCAATCGCATTTATATGCACGTATCTACAGCTTCACTTTGCCTCCATCCCTGCCCTGCAGTCACGCTGGCTTCCTATGCATGACCGTAGCCGCTCCTTGATGGTTCGGATACACCAAGGTGTCCGCCAACACCACATTCTCACGCCGTCCAGCCGCGAAAACGACAACCTCGGCAATGTCGTCGGGCGTCAGTGGCTCCACACCCTTGTACACCGCATCCGCCTTTGACTTGTCCCCACCGAACCTAACGACGCTGAACTCAGTCTCCACCTGCCCCGGGTCAATCTCTATAATCCTTATCCGCGTGCTCACGAGCTCCTTCCTCATGGCCTCTGTGAAGCTCCGCACAGCCGCTTTCGTGGCACAGTATATGCTCCCACCCACGTAGGCTTCCCGTCCTGCGATGGAGCCGATGTTAATGATATCCCCCGCGCCCGGCATATCTGCGTGCATTCCCTCATTCTTGCGTGCCTTCATGATAGGCAGGACGGCTTGCGTCATGTTGATCAAGCCGGTCACGTTTGTCGCGAACATCTCGCTGAGGTCCGCCGGGGCAATGTCAGGTGCTTGCGCGACGCCCTTGACCATACCGGCGTTGTTGACAAGGACATCTATCTGCTTGAATTCTTCTGGCAGCTGGTTCACGAACTCTGAAACGGCGTTGGCGGAAGAGACGTCTAGTTGCACTGGGTGCACTTTGATGCCCTCGCCGACTTCCTTCTTGATGTCCTCTGCGAGCTGTTGGATCTTGTCGAGGCGGCGCGCTGTTACGATAATCTTGAGGTCCTTTGGGGAAGTCCTCGCAAACTCGAGCGCTGTGGAGCGGCCGATGCCGCTGGATGCGCCGGTGATGAGGATGGTCTTGCCGGCGAGGCGCTTGCCCGTTGCGGTTGCCATTGTACGTTTGCAAATTGTTTGGAGCTGGAGCGGAGACCTGTTGCGGATGAGTGGAGCTGCAGTAATGCAAAGAGGAGACTTGAGGGTGCGATTGAGGGTTCGGAAAGGGCGTTGGAATTGCTGCGACGATAGCATACGATGGCTTAGGGAGGGTAGATCAGGCTTTCTGGATGCCTTATGCTTGCTGTGACTTTGGAAGGAGGAGATCGGATGCGATATCGCGCCATGCTCCCCTCCATCAAAAGGGTTTAGTTACGCCGAGCGGCTTTTACCCGGAGATAGACTGCCGATGTCGCCTTGCTTCTTTTGGGTAAGCCGCTGAGCTTGTAGGAACGTCGAGCTTACCTACTAGGTAGCTTAACTTCCCTCTTCTACCATGACCGTGAATCATGGCCTTGTACAGATCATTGTCGAAGTTTTACTGGTGAGTCTGGAGAAGACCTTCGGCCACTGCTCCCTCGGAATCCGCGCGACAGTAACGGGAGTGCAGCTGAAAGCCAGCATCACCACAGGAAACTCGCAATGTGCCTCAGATGGCATAGTCAACCACCTGCAGTACAGCCCCATGATGTCTCGCGAGCTCCAGACTGCAGTCTTTCATGTATCCTCATCAATGTCGTATCGCAAAGTTTGGCTGGTTGTTTCTGCCACTGACCGTGATCTTCGGGTGTGGTAATGCAACGAAAGCATCATCGAGCAAACCCAGCTTGACAGCTAGCTCATATGACAGCACTGATAAAGAGCACAAGCCTGTGGAACAATTAGAAAGAGCATGTGGAATGACTACGGTAGTAAAGTGAAATAGATCCTAAAGTAATCCGGCGCTTGGAGGAATCGTATTTCGGACTTTCTTTCTGCAAGTACCTTTTCCATCATTCTAACGCTTTCTGTTCTTTCCCTGCTCTTGGGGTCGTCTGCCAATAGGCCCGAGTCATTTCGTTTCTCTATTCGCTGTCAAGAGTCAATATGACATAGCGTCTCACGCAAAGATGGAGCAGTACGCTGATATATCAATATCCGCGAACCGGTCTGCGCTGCTCCGCAGAAATTGGATACATTACTACTGAGCTGAAAGCTAGCTCTCTTCACAGAGCAGATCTGATAGGACATGCCACGGCAATGTCTTCTGGTCCTGGTGGCGCTGTACCGCGGGACAGTCTGCGTATAGCTAACTGTAGTTGCAACCGTGAGTGAGAGACACTCATACTCGCAATCTCTATATGTAATGAGAATGCAGCGTGTGAGGACTATTTAGACCCGATATAGATCGTGGACTTGCGGGCGTCCCGAATTCTCCGTGCTTCCCTTCACATTGCAACACCACTTCTCGTAGTTGGGCGAGAAGCTCAGCGTCGCTCTGACAACACATCCAATGAACACTCGAGCTTGCCTGTCCATCTTATGCAGTGCTGTCTCCTCGCTGCTTTCTTTTCTCACACAACGAACTCCCTCAACGAGTTCACCGTCACGACTGCAATACATTCTTGCCGCTCATCACCTCCATTTTCATACAGCATCTGTGTTATGCTATAAGCTCTCTGCACTTCATCTCAGTCATACACACATACCGCAATCTTCATCCACCTGAGAAGGCTCACTTTCAAACCAATACCCACAGCACACGGTGTCAAGTTTCCCCAAGAACAGAAGCGTATTCAGATCCCGAAGGACCACAACAGTGCAGATATCACGATGTCACGCGGTCGTCGGTATCCGAGCGCACGCTCAAAGGAAGTCGCGCAATCACTTTGCAAGAAGACCACGGCAGAAGTCACCCGCCCTACAGAACAGGCACTTGACATGCACAAGAATCTAGGTGCCACTGACCGAAAAAAGGGAGGCATCTCAATTACCTCCGAGCCCGCCATCTCCACAAGTTCTTTATTAGATACAGCTTCGTTGGCTACTCATGAGCTTACCTCGACTTTACACGAAACCTGCGAGCAGCCATTGGGCGGTGTTGGTGACAACTACCACCTGTTCGACAATTCCGAAGACTTGGGCCACTTGTCGCAGCGGTCATCTCCGAACACGAGGCTCCTGCTACGATGTGTCTGCGACAAGCTAAGCTCGCCTATGGGAGATGACAGTTTCGCTCACGAGCCTCCCAATGACCGGTCAGAACAGCTCATCTGTCAATGCCAGCATAACGAAGCAGCAGAGACAATGCCCAGCCAACAGTCGTCGACCTCAATCTCGTCCATGGAATCGACGAAGACTTCCGCCACCTTGGATAGCATGTCTTTACCAGAAGAGCAAAACCTGACCCACACTAGTGTCCCATTCCTAGGCAACATCGGCTTGTTGTCGGACACAAACGAGGAGCTACCTGTAGAGATCGCCTCGAAAGACAATGACGACGACGGACATGATGACATCGAGCAACAGGTGGAGCTTGTGCGTACGGGACACGCACGCCCAACATCAGCAGCCCCTACAACTAGTACTGGTTTGGGAATTTCATTTCGGTACGAAGATGATATCGACTCTGAAGCAGCAGTCGGTGCGGTCACCCAGCAGAAGACAGCTGCTGCTTCAGGGCATGCCTCTTCAAGCGAAAGCAAGCCGTCGTTCCGTGCATCTATAGACGAATTCAACAAGAAGCATGGCCTTGTCTTTCCTGACGAGGAGGAGGAGCTAGAACAAATGATCACGGAAGAGAACGAGCGCCAGGCGCATGGCCTTACGACTGCCGCTCTAGATGGCGTTGCAGGTTTTCCTAGCACTGTGAACGAAGAATGGACTGAAGAACTGCCTGCATCTGACAAGGAAAATATAGATGAGGAATTCAACGATCTCCGAACTCACATGCCCTCGCCCACCCCTGGCCACAACTCTGCTGAAGATTCTTCGTCCAGCATCTTCAACGAATCCGGAACCCTCCTAGATATTCCTGTTGAAGACACTGTCGCGCGACGCCTGGGCTTCTCTTCGGACGCCGAATGGTTCGAGGCTCTCATGGCTGCGGAGGCCGAACGAGTCCAATACATTGGAGACGTCTCCCGGCCTGTCGAGATCGCTGGATATGTCCGCGATCTGATTCTCCAGGGTCTTCATGTTCCGTCATACGCTGCATTCGCCAAGTACGTCTGCTACGATGACTTTGGTTATCTCTGCGTCTTTCTGAACGGTAGCTGGACACAGACATGCGTGCAGCCGCTTTACAATCAAAATGTCGACGAGCGGTTCTCTTCTGAACGTTATGCTTACGACATGGCGAGAAAAAGCAATGAAGGTGGTGATCTGTTGCAGTACCTCTCGATCAAAACTGGGTTTATGGGCCACTACCTTTCACAGGCCGGGCAGATCGGCCTTCCTACTGAGATGCTGTTCAAGCATCCTACTATTCGCGATGTATACAGCCCGCACGAGAGTGGGGTTGGGATCAAGTGGTCGTACCCTCGGGAGGCCCATTACCAGCGTCAACGCGCATTTCGAAATGGCAAGGTCGCAACATCGAAATTGGTCATTGAAATTCGGCCTGAAGATATCGCGGCAGCGGTAGTCTCACCAGACGAAAGCAACTCCGCTGTATCGGACGACGGAAGCGGAGATGAAGTCAACATCAACGCTGTGCTTACTCCTTTCAGGCCCAACGCATGGATTGACCGGGAGAACGAGGAGGATTCGAACGACTGGGGAGCGTCGGATCTCGAAGATGAGGCATCAGAAGGATGCTCCGCTATGTCTCCTGGCCTGCTTACTACCGACTTTCTCGGAGGAGATGAGGATCCGACTTTCGAAGAGGATAATGAGAGCGACCATGAGAACGTGAATGATGAAGGGATTGACCCAGCCATGGCTCTCCTCGAGACATCTTGTACCTTGGCCGAGACCGCAATTTATGATGAGCAGAGCTCGACGATTTCCGGTTTGCAAGAAGGCGGCAACGAGACCAGAATGATCGCAAGCGGTGATGTTATCCAGGCAACTCCTCCAGAGCTCGAAGACTCTGTCCCTGCGCTTCGATACGAGGATATAGTTGCCATTCTCGCATGCATTAACAAAACTATGAGTACCGATACTGTCAAAAATTCCCAACGAGTGCACGGTCCTTACGAAGACACGTTCGATGATGAAAACAATGCTGACGTTGAAGACTTGTACGACGAACTGTACACCTCTCGGCCTACTATTCATGTCAACAATCTGGAGTCTGGCAGCCACAAAGACGAAGGGAGCTGTACCGATTCAGACGAGGGCTACTTTTTCGATGTAGAAGAGGAGGATATAGTCGAGCATACGACTCCGTCAACTGCTCGATCCGACGATGGCGCAAGCTTCATTCCTTCTTTGTATGAACCTCCGGCTCCAATATCTGACCCTCTGGTTCTTCCGGGTCTGGGATTGCTGGCGTCTTCATCAGCCCGGGCGGAGAAGCTAAATAGCAAACCGGCCGATACAATGCCACAGACAGCGGCATTAGTCAAGTCTCCCATCTTTGCACTTTCAGTAGTGCCGCCTTTTCGTCTCGGGTCCGTCGTCTGGAACAGGCCTTTCAGTCAGCTAGCGGCTGCTTCTAAAGCTGTGAGGGACGTGGAAAATGTGCGAGAAGCCCGTATGCTCCAACGCGCGCAGAGCTCGCTCGGAAAGAGGAGCACGACGGCCAGGGGTACGACAGTTTCGGAAGACCGTATGCTGAACTTTGCGCGGACCACGATAGGGGGTGCAGCGAAGACCATTAAGGGGTTCTGCTGGACAGTTAGCAAAGCCGTTGAGGTCGGCTTAGTGGGGTAGAAACTTGAGTGAGCGGTTCATATCTCTGATTTGGCGGGCTGTTTTTTTGTGGTCCTTATTCTTTTGCATAGCGAAGGCGGTCTGTCTACAAGAAGGGCAAGCGACGGAGTTACTGGTTCATTTGTATTGAAGAAATGCCCACACTGATAAAGCGAGGTTTCATAATTCGTTATTCGGGTTGCTTTTTATTGATACATTGTGCCTGTAGAGAGACCTTCAAGAGGTTCTAACCCACAATCACTCATTATCTCGCAGCTCGTGATGTCAAATCCTATACCTTTGAGCATAGTGACAACCTTGATGCCTGAGGCCACATCACTAGTGACGTACCAAGTCCCGCAATACCTCCTAGTACAGCTCCTATGAAAGTAGGCTTCAATCCCTCCACATTTACGAGCATCATGGTACTGTTCAAGACGTCTGAAATCTACTTTGCAGTGCTGACATATCTCCAGTCTTCCGAATCCCGCCTCTACACCTTCTCGCAAGAGACCAAAGACAAGCTGCGCAAATTCCGGCTCTCGACTTCACGAGCCAAAGACCCCCAGGCAGTAATATGTACGCAGCCCTCCTCATCCCCAACTACCCTTCCTCCCACCCGTATCTCCTTCCCATAGTCCCTCTGCTACCCATCGCATTCCCCGAACCTAGCAGACGGCCACCACATACTGCGCTGCGCCGTGCAGAAAAGAAAGCTGACATAACCCTTCCACCCCAGAAGACACCATCGACAAAAAGACACTAGAAATTAAGCCGGAAGACGGCGGCTCAGTCTACACCTCCCTGGCCGAAATCGGGGACGAGCTGCCGGACCACTCCCCTCGGTTCGTGCTGCTGTCATACCCGCTCACGCTGTCGAGCGGCAGATTGTCGGTGCCGTATGTGATGCTGTTTTATCTGCCGGAGACGTGTAATGCGGAGCTGCGGATGCTGTACGCGGGGGCGAAGGAGTTGGTGAGGAATCAGGCGGAGGTGGGGAGGATTATTGAGATCGATAGCGTAGAGGATTTAGAGGGGTTGGAGGAGAAGCTTAAGGGTGAGTCGTGATGGGGCATCATGGAGCGAGAGAAGCTGGGAGGAGGGCGCTCAGGATGAATAGACGGCTAGACATGATGGCTTGGATATTTACGGGAGTCAAGATGTGCGGTCAGACAAGAGGGAAGAATACTGCAGGGAAGGGTTCTTATGATACAACTCTTTATTGTTATGCAACGTCTGCTTGTCCCTACTCCTTACCGCCCAGATATCTATACACAACAGAGAAGTCTTTGCCCTTACACCGCTCATCCTCCATGACAGCATCGTACAGCTTCGTCGCAGGCTCACCGAGTACGAGCTTCGCGTCAGCCTCTTTGGCAGCCTTCAGCGCGAGCTTCAAATCCTTGTTCATCAGGGCCACGCCAAATCCGCCTTCATACCCTCTACTGGCCGGACTCGTCTCGATAACGCCAGGCACAGGATTGTTCACCTCACTGGGCCAGCACTTGCCCGTACTTGTATTGATCATGTCCGCCAGCGCCTTTGGGTTCAATCCCCACTTGAGCCCTAGATTCATAGCTTCGGCGGTCGCGATGTTCGTCAGAGCCAGCAAATAGTTGTTTGCCAGCTTGCCGGACAAGCCTGCGCCCTGCTCTCCTAGATGCAGCACTCGTCTTCCCATCATCATAAGTGCTTCAGTAGCCTTTGGAACGAGGTCACTAGGGCATCCGATCATGAATGTAAGGGTGCCGGCAGCAGCGCCAACGACTCCGCCGGACATGGGCGCATCAACAAAGGTGCCTTGTTTGGAGGCGGCAATGTCCATAGCAACTGAGCGTGATGTTGTGGGGTCGATGGTCGATGTATCGATGAAGAAGCGAGGGGTCGTGACGGTGGAGTTAAGGAGGGTGGCAGGCTGCATTATGGAGTCGTAGACCGAGCGGACATGGCGGGGTTCTGGCAGGGCGGTGATAATGGTTTCCTGTGCGGAGACCGTAAGTAACTGTATGATGCCAGTCGCGGAAGACAAGAGCAGATGTTGTGCTGATGTATCAGAGGATTGGCTATATAAAAAGGTAAAATCAGGGGAAGAGTTACGAGTGCAACTCCCAACTTAGATCATAGATAGGACAAAAGTCTCATCACGGAATACATGCTTGCAAGGAGCGTCTTGGAACTTACAGCGTTTTCGGCCACCTCTCGAGGACTGCTAGCAAGCCTTACGTTTGCGTCGGCTGCAATCTCTTTCTTGAAAGCTTCCATCGCCGCTTGGTTCACATCGTTGATGAAGAGGGTATCTTCTTTTGGCAGCTTGGCTGATAGGTTCTTCGCCATACGATATCCTACGCCCAGTCAGTATATGGCCAAGATATAGCGCTGGTGTAGACTCACCCATCTGTCCAAGTCCAATGAACCCCCATGTTGCCTGTGGGGACGGTGAGCTTGAGAAACCCCTTCGACCTGCGATGCTGCCATAGCTGCAGGTGTAGGCCGATCGTGCTATAGGCACTGCAGCTCTAGATAGAGTCTTCATATCTAATACAGGGAAGGGAAGTAAGAGAGAGAGATAGGATACAGTAGCTGTGGTCTTACAAAGACGCGGCTTCAGTCGGCTCGGCCGTAGGTACGAAGGTACAATGGCTTGATAGGAGTACGAGCAAGGAGAGCTCACGAGGCCCTGATCTGCAAAAGCTTACATGTTGTTGCACCGAACAAAGCGCTACCGTATTCGAGCGTTCTGCCGGTTGTCGGCTGCTGGAGTTTGTGAGGGGAGGAGAAGCTGCTCTGTTTTCCGCTTCGGCGGTCGGGTAATTTCACCCGCTAGGGGCGTGCACGTGATATTGAGCGACGATGTGCAACCTTTGGTATGAAAGCTTTCTGAATAGCGATCAGGCTCCCAAAATTGGACTGATATGGTCGCCTTTCATAACGCCCCCTCGCTATGCTAACATGCCTCGAAGCGTTGGTCATCAACACAGCCATGCCTCTTCTGACCGTCTATGCCCCATTCGTACCACTCATCGCTGGCTGCTCTTGACGTACCGTCTGTGTTTCTTCCGGGACATCAGAGTCGTCAGAGTCTTCTTCCTGAACCGGTCGTCTGACAGGCCGCTTCTTGCGCCCGTTCCCATCCGTTCTCGGAGCACTGATTGCTTCGAGATACTGCTCGTTGTCCATGGTAGACCGGAGCTGCGGGACGTCCTTTGTATCACTGATAAAAAGCTTTTCGCTATAAGCACTGAATGATTCATCGGCCTGCATCACATTAATGCACCGTCTAATTCGATGGTCTCGGTGCATACCTGATCGTGATAGTATCGCAACCTTGCCCACTTCTCCTTTCCAGCAGCTTCGAGGAGCGTGGAGGTACTCTGCGTATTGATGTCGTCCTCTTCTGCGGTTTTGGATACCATCTGAAGAGCGCGCGGTTCCGAGGGCGCTACTGGCTCGCCCCTTTTACGCTGTGCGAGCTCCATCTGCTGCTTCGCATCGATGTGATGAAACTGAGGACGCATCTGAACGACACCATTTAGCTTAGTCAGGTGCAGCTCTCCTTGTCCAGCATTAGCATGAGTCCAGTATGCATCTTCAAACTGACTTACTGCCACGGAATGCGCCAAGCATGTATATGGGCATTCCAGGCTGATGCCGTATGATCTGGCCTCCCAAGGTCTGCTTATTCATGACGTGGCCATTATTGACTGCTGCGTCAAAGTTCCTCATTCGCGTGTACACCTGATCTAATCCGCCGTCCTCGTCGTCGTTGTGAGCATTCCCCCCAGCGCGGAAATTCTTGAAGGCAGGTTGCAAACCGCCAGCCATACCAAAAGCGTTTGGGCCATCTCGCTTCGCAGCAGATATTGCGTCACCCCACTTGAGCCCCTTCGACTTGTCGAAGTTAAAGCCGGTGTTCATGTTCACATCCATTTCCAGAAATCCAGATTCGGGCTTCATGCGCATCTCTAGCGTTCTGGCACTGTGGTCTTCATTGTACGGCTGGCTCCTGTCTCGATTCGGATATTGCAGGAGATACAGTTTCTCGACGAGATCTGGAGTCACGAAGACATCGTACTCGGCGGTGACAGGATCATCATCCTCGTCGGCAGGGTCTGATGAAGAATGTCAGTGTTGGAGAAACTCTTGTCATATAGATTCTACGTTTTTACCTGACATGCTTGGAACTCTTGTCAACTTCGTCCCCGGCGACTCCTCACGCTTCACGTTCAATTCCACGTCCATCTTGGCGGAGTGATAGGGCTGATCTGTCAGCTAGAGCAGGTCCGGTTAGCGTCGACGCGTAGAGATGATGCGCTCTCCCGCGCTCGTCTGGCTTCAAAGTCCGAGCCTCAACGTCGATTGTCGATACCGTATGAACAATGAGAGACGATTGCAATCACCCTTTGGTTAGTCTTATGAAGCAAATGGGCTGATGAAAGTCACAACAGCACTACATGTATTCATCTTCCACACTTTTCACCCCCGACCCACCTTGACCCTGCCCGCTCCTGCTCCGTGCTCTCTTAGCTCACATGCGAGGACGTCCGAACCTTGATCAAGATGGC
>Ga0160429_1000900_pt1 | contig 18665 bp, 13 predicted proteins | sample SolpanmetagenomR_FD_108199 | JGI IMG/M metagenome (GOLD analysis project Ga0160429, IMG submission 108199) | Solar panel surface microbial communities from Lawrence Berkeley National Laboratory, California, USA - R | ecosystem: Engineered > Built environment > Solar panel > Unclassified ...
CGTTCAGGCGCATGCCGTCCAGCAAAATCAAGACCTGGTTGAAGGTCGAGCCGCGCAGCGTGATGTCGGCCTGGGTACCAAAGTTGCCGCGGCTCTGCACCTCCAGGGCGGGCAGCAGGCGCAGCAGGTCGTCGAGCGAGGCCACGGGGTAGCGGCTGAGGGCGGCACCGGGCACCACGGTCACGTAGCGGCCGGTCTGGCCCGCCACCTGGCCCAGGCGGGTGGCGTACACGGTTACCTCGCCCAGCTGGCGCTGGCGGGCGGTGTCAGCCGGAATAGCTTGCTGAGCCTGAGCTAACAGCGGCGCAATCAGAAGAAAGGCAGTGGGTAATTGTCGAGTCATTAGACTAGTAAATGGCCCCGCAAAGGTACACCCAGCCCACCGCCCCGCGCCCGGCAAAAGCCGCTATTTGGCCACCACAAGCGGTTTTTGGCGCGTCAGCAGCAGGCCTAGCCCCAGCCCCTGGCTGAATTGCAGGCCCGCATCCTGGTCGTACTGGTAGAGCACGGTGCTTTGAAAATTGACGCTCAGCAGCCCGTAGACCTTGGCCGTGAGGGTGAGGTCGAGGCGGTGGTTTATCTCGCGCAGCCGAAACATACCGTAGTTGGTAAACAGCAGGTAGCGCGCCTTGAGGTTGGCAGTGGGCCCCAGCGGCTGGTCGAGGCTAGCCAGAATTTGGGCGGCCAGAATTTCCCAGCGCGTGGTATGGTTGGGGGCTACGCCGTATACTTGGTCGGTAGGCAGGCTCTGGAAGCGGGCCAAATCGCGCACGATAGTGAGGCGCGGGGCAAACGGCGAAAGCCGCAGCGTGAAGCGCGTAGTGGGCCGAAACTCAAACCCGTAGGCATTGGTGAGGTAGGCCGGGGCCAGAAAGCTGGACACCAGCCGCGGCGCCTCGCCCGAGTAGTCGTAGCCGGGGGCAAACTGCGAGAGCAGGTTCAGCGCCACGAAAGCATTCCACTTCTGCGACAGCTGGTGGCCGTACTTGGTATCGAGCCAGAGGCGGTCGTTGGTCTTGCGGTAGCCCTGGCCGCGGGTGTACTGCCCGGCGTAGAGAAAATCGGCCTCGTTGTCCCAGCTCTGCGGCCCGCGCCGGTAGTGCGCCTGGCCGTTGAAAAGCGTGCTCAGGCCCAGCGAGCTAGCCCCGCCACCCTTCCAGTTATCGGACACCAGGGCCTCGTTCAAATTCACGCCCGCCTTGAGGCTGGTGCGCCAGTACGAGGTATCGGCCGGGGCGGCGGGCGGGGGCCCGGCCTGGGCCAGCGCGGCGGGGCCCAGTAAACTCAGGAAAAGCGTGCACAGTTTTTTCATCGGGCAAGGCAGAAGGCGGAGCCGACAAAAGTACCGGCCCCGGCCGGGCCGGGCTTATTTTGCGGCTGCATGCGTGTTTTTACTTCCAATGTTGTCGCTGCCCCGTCAGCGCCTTCTCGCTCGCCCTACTACCCGGCCCTCACGGGCCTGCGGGCACTAGCGGCCTACCTGCTGTTTTTTCATCACTTTCGCCCGCTGCTGGATGAGGGCTGGCTGCTGTGGGGGCTCGGGCAGCTTTACTTGGGAGTGAGCTTGTTTTTTGTGCTCAGCGGCTTTGTGCTGGCCACGCGCTACCAGCAGCGGGTGCAGCTGCGCGCCGGCGGTTGGTGGCGGAGCTATTTGTGGCGGCGAGCCGCCCGCATCTACCCTAGCTACCTGCTGCTTAATACGGCCATCCTGGCCAAAATTTATTGGCCCGTGCCGGCCGGCAAGCTAGGCAATACCCTAACGCTCGTTTTCCTAAGCGAGAGCCTGCTGCGGGGCCTTTCGAGCACGCTCAAGTACGTGGGCATACCGCAGGGCTGGTCGCTCACCCCCGAAGAGTGCTTTTATTTTTCGCTGCCACTTTTGCTGGTGCTGTGGCAGCGGCGCGGGCTGCTTGGGGCCGTAGGGTTTGCACTGGCTACCCTGCTGCTGGGGCTGGGGCTTACGGCGCTGTGCCAGGGCCGGCCGGCCCTGCACGGGCTTTTTGGCTCTTATTATCATTTATTTAACTTCACTTTTTTCGGGCGGGTGCTGGAGTTTATGCTGGGCGTGGGGCTGGCGCGCTGGTGGGGCGGGCGGCCCAGCGGCCAGGCTGCTGGCTGGCCCTGGCGCACCCTGGCCGGGGCCCTGGTGATGCTGGCTACCGCTACGGTACTGGCGTACTTCCACGCGCCGCGCCTCTGGGACGACGGTTACGTGTACCTGCCGGCCATTCTCCTCCACCTGCTGGTGTTTCCGGTGGGCGTGGGGCTGCTGCTGGCTGGGCTGCTGGCCGAGCGCAGCTGGCTGCGCGCGGGGCTGGCCACCCCGCTGCTGCAAGCGCTGGGCCGCAGCTCCTACTTTTTTTACCTGCTGCACCTCGGCGTGCTCAGCCTGTGGTGGCAAGGCCGGTTTGGATGGGGCAGCTACGTGGGGCTGCAATTCTTAGTAACAATAGTGCTGGCCGAGTTGGGCTACCGGCTGTTTGAGCAGCCCGTGCACCGCTGGCTGGTGGGCCGTACGGTGGGCCGCGTCGCGGCGGCCCCGGCCCAGCCGTAACGTCAGGCGCCCGCCTGCTTACCCAGCTACCGCAGCGGCCGGCGCCACCCGGGGGCTCGCCGCCGGGCTGGCGCCGGCCGGCCTAAAGCTCACCCGCAGCGTGTGCCGCGCACCGGCCGGGGCAAAGTCGTAGCGCAGCCCCAAGCCGTAATAGGCGCAAATGTGCTGCACGATGCTCAGGCCCAGCCCCGGCGACTCGGAGGCGGCGTTGTGCTTGCGGAAGCGCTCAAAAAACCGGCTGGGGTCGCCGCTCACCACCGGGCCGGGGTTGCTCACGGCCAGCTCGCCGGCGGTGAGGCGTACCGTCACGTCGCCACCGGGCACGTTGTGCCGAATGGCGTTGTGCAGCAGGTTGTGCAGCAAGGAGTCGGCCAGGCCGGGGTGCAACTGGCGCGGGGGGCCGGCGGCCAGGTCCAGGTGCAGGGCCAGGCCGCGCGCCTCCAGCAGGGGGGCCAGCTGGGCGGCCTTTTCGCGCACCAGGCCGGCCAGGTCGAGGGGCTGGGCCTGGGTAAACTGGCCGTTCTCGATGCGGCTGAGCAGGCCCAGCGCCTGGTGCAGCCGCGACAGCCGCCGGGTGGCGCCGTAGAGGTCGGCCAGCAGCGGGGCCGCGGCGGCATCGCCTGCCAGGGCAGGCAGTTGCAGCAGCTGCTCCAGCTGGGCCTGCATGATGGCCAGCGGCGTCTGGGTTTCGTGGGCGGCATTGGCCGTAAACTCGCGCAGGTTTTCGTAGTCGGCCACCAAGCGGCTACTCAGGTGCGTAAGGGCCTGGTTGAGCTCCGCAAACTCCTCAATGCGCGAGTCGGGCAGCGCCAGCACCCGGTGCTGCTGCAAGTCATACGCGCGCAACGCGGCCAGCGTGCGCCGAAACGAAGCCCACAAGCGGCCCGACAGGTAGCGGTGCAGCCCCACGATGCTCCCCAGCAGCAGCACCAGCACCAGCAGCATGCTGCTCACCACGGCCATCAGCAGCTCATCGACCTCCACCATCGACTTGCGCAGCGTAACCCAGGCGGGCGGCTGCCCTGGCCCCGCCACCCGAAACGTGAGCTGCCGGTGCGGCACCAGCGAGCCCTCGGTGGGGTCGAGCAGCACCGTGTCGGAAAAGCCCAGCGGCCGGGGCCGCGGGCTGATGCTGTACTGCCCGCGGTACAGGGGTTCGGGCAGGGGCCGGCCGCTGGCCACCCGCGCCTCCACCTCCAAGCGGTGGTTGTGCAGCTGCTCGCCCACCTCGTTGCGCACGGCGTAGTCGGTGCCCAGGTACAGCACCACGCTGCCCACCGCAAACAGCCCGGCGCTCAGCAGCACGTAGTAGCGGTTGGTGGCGGCGAGCAGCTTCATGTTTTACTTAGTGCTTGTTGGTTGCTGATGGTTGAAATAGCCTGTTACTGCGAGCGCAGCGCGGCAATCGTGCCAGAACGATGCCTACATGACTCGTTTTGGAGCGATTGCCGCGCTGCGCTCGCAGTGACAGGCGGATTCAGGCAAGCTTTGTCAACTTTCCAGCCAGCTTCAATGCCACTTATTCCGCACTTAGCTTATAGCCTACCCCGTACATGGTGCGGATGTAGTTCTCGGCACCCTTTTCCTGAAGCTTTTTACGCAGGTTTTTGAGGTGTGTGTAAATGAAGTCGAACGAGTCGGCGGCATCGACCGAGTCGCCGCAGAGGTGCTCGGCAATGGCCTCCTTGGTGAGCACGCGGCCGGGGTTGGCTAGCAGGTACAGCAGCAGGTCGTACTCCTTGCGGGTAAGGGCCAGCGCCTCGCCGTGCACCAGCACCTCGGCCTGGTCGGGCCACACCACGAGGTCGCGAAATATCAAATGATTGTGCCCCTGAAACCGCCGGCGGCGGATAATGGCCCGCAGCCGCGCGTTCAGCTCCGAGAGGTGAAAGGGCTTCACCAGGTAGTCGTCGGCGCCCAGGTCGAGGCCCGCCACGCGGTCGTCGAGGCTGTCGCGGGCCGAAATAACGAGCACCCCGGCCGGCGAGCTGTCGGCCTTGAGGGCGCGCAGCAGGTCGAGGCCGTTGCCGTCGGGCAAGGTCAGGTCGAGCAGCACGCAATCGTAGCGGTACAGTTTTATCTTATCGTGCGCCTGGGCGTAGTCGGCGGCTACCTCTACCACGTAGCCGCCCTGGCGCAGGGCTTCGATGAGGGTAGAACGTAAGGCTGGCTCGTCTTCGACTAGCAGTAGTTTCATGGCTAAACTAAACAGGTGGTTAGTTGGGCCTACGAAAAAAGGGGGTAATCCTGTAGCAAATCTGGAAATTCATGATTTGCTCACATTATTTTCATCTTGCGGTGTTATTACCTTGCTTTTCTGGGCTAAAATTATGCACTGCGCAGCTTACTCCTTCTCCGCAAAAAAGCCGCTGAAGCCTAGGGTAATAGCCCGGCCGCAGCAGCTTTTTTTGAGGGGTGGCCCTCGCCCCCGCCAATGGCGGGGCTACGCTACTTGGGCCGCCACGTGAGACACAGGCCGGGCGTGTTGCCATAGAAAGTGGGCACGATGCCGATGTCGCGGCCGATGGACTTGCGCCCCCAGCGGTTGCGGTGGGTGAGGTAAGCCAAGTGGGCGCTCAAAATACCGAAGCCCGCGCCGGCCACCACGTCGCTCTGCCAGTGCTTGTCGACTACCATGCGCAGCACGCCCACGCTGGTCGCCACGGCGTAGGCCCCCACGCCGTACCACTGGCTCTTATCCCGGAACTCGGTGTGCACGATGCTGGCCGCCAGAAATGCCTGCGCCGTGTGCCCCGACGGAAAGGAGAGGTTGTCGGACCCATCGGGCCGCTCCTCGCGGGTGAGCGACTTCACGAGGAACGTGCTGGCCAGCATAATGGCCTCGCCCTTGGCAATGATGAGCAGGGTGTTGATGCGGTCGTTGCGGCTCTCGACGCCGGCCAGCGCCACGGCCCCCAGCTCCAGGTAGGGCACAAAGATGAGAATATCGGCCACCCGGCTCTGCGACGACGGAAACACGCGGTGAATGTCGCGCTGCGCCTCCTGGTTGGTGTAGAAGCCGCCCCCGTTAATAGTGTAGGCCCCGTAGCCGATGAGCACCGCCGGAATGGCCACCGCCTTAAAGAGCTTGCTCTTGAGAAACGGCTTTTTGGCGGCCGTGGGCACGCCCAGCGGGTTTTCGTATTTGTGGGTGGTGTCGGCGGGGGCCGGCGCGTTGGCGGGGTTGAGGGGCACCTGGGCCAGCACCGGCGTGGCGGCGCTCAGCAGCAGCCCCAGCAGCACGGCGCGGGTGGACGAGAAAAATGCAGTCATGGCGTAACAATGAGGTAATGAACTGCCCTCTACGCGGGCCAGCCCTTTTTTGCTGTCGCGGGCAAACCTAAACGTCAATTTTGGGGACGGTCTGATGCAGCAGACCGCGCGCAGAGGCCGCGGCGCAGGGCGCTGGCTGCTTCTCCCGCGCGGGCCAGGCCCCAGCCGGCAACGTTGCCGGCAACGATGGCGCAAATAAATCGGGCCGGCTCCTTGCAGAACCCCGCCAGCGGGCCTAGTATTCCGGTGCCAAAGCCTGGTTTAGGCCGGCAACTACTGGTTTTTTCCGCGCTTACTACCCAGCCGTGGCTTAGCCACTGCCACCGCCTCCCACCCGCTCCTTTTCTATGACTCATTTTGCCTTGCTAGCCGGCCTGCTGGCCCTGGCCGCCTGGCCGGCTAGCCCCGGCGCCGCCCAAAGTGGCCGCCCCGCCCCGGGCCAGCCGGCCCCACCCACGCTGCCCGCCGTGCGGCAGGTGCGCTTCCGGGCCGACACCTTCAACCTCCAGAAATACGGGGCCGTGGCCGATGGCCAAACGCTGACTACCCAGGCTTTCCAAAAGGCCATTATGGCGTGCACGCAGGCGGGCGGCGGCACGGTGCTGGTGCCGGCCGGCCTGTGGCTCACGGGGCCCATCGCGCTGCAAAACAACGTGAACCTGCACCTGGCTACCGGCGCGCTGGTGCAGTTCACCACCGACCACTTGCAGTACCCGCTTATTAAAACGACCTGGGAGGGCGAGGAAGCCATTCGCAGCCAGGCCCCGCTTTCGGGCGTGGGGCTAGCCAACATTGCCATCACCGGCAACGGCACCTTCGACGGGGCCGGCGACAGCTGGCGGCCGGTGAAGAAGAATAAGCTCAACGAGGGCGAGTGGAAGAAGCTGCTGGCCTCGGGTGGCGTGCTCAACGAGAAGAAGGACACCTGGTACCCCTCGGCTAGCTCGCTCAAGGGCAACCTGCTGGCGGCGGCCGGCACGCCGCGCAAGAGCCTCGACCCCACGGCCTTCGACGATGTCCGCGACTTCTTGCGGCCCAATATGCTGAGTCTCACCGACTGCAAGCAGATTTTGCTCGAGGGCTTCACCATTCAGAATTCGCCGGCCTGGACCATCCACCCGCTGCTGTGCCAGGATATTACGGTGCGCCGCGTGACGGCCCGCAACCCCTGGTACGGCCAGAACACCGACGCCATCGACGTGGAATCGTGCCGCAACGGCGTGCTCGACGACTGCGTGTTTAGCGTGGGCGACGATGGCCTGTGCATCAAGAGCGGCCGCGACGAAGAGGGCCGCAAGCGCGGCGTGCCCACTGAAAACTTCCTCATCCAAAACTGCAAGGTGTACAGTGCCCACGGCGGCTTCGTGATTGGCTCCGAAATGTCGGGCGGCGTGCGCAACCTAGTGGTGCGCAACTGCACCTTCCAGGGCACCGACGTGGGCCTGCGCTTCAAAACGGCCCGCGGCCGCGGCGGCGTGGTGGAGAACGTGTGGGTCGATGGCATCACGATGACGGACATCGCCGGCCAGGCCATTTTGTTCGATATGTACTACGCCGCCAAAGACCCCGTGCCCCAGGCCGGCGAGTCGAGCGCGCCGCCCGTCATCGCGGCCCAGCCGCTGACCGAGGGCACGCCGCAGTTCCAGCACTTCTACATCAAGAACGTGGTGTGCAAGGGCGCCGAAACCGGCATTCTGGTGCGCGGCCTGCCCGAAATGGCCATCAAGGATATCAGCCTCGAAAACATCGTTATCGAGAGCCAGAAAGGCATGCTGTGCCAGGAGGCCGAGAATATCCGCCTCAAAAACGTGACCCTGCTCACCACCGAAACCCGGCCGGTGCTGGAGGTGCAGAACAGCAAGAACATCAGCCTCGACGGCATCAGATACGCCAGCGGCGCCGACCTGCTGCTGCGCGTGAGTGGCGACCGCAGCCAGGATATCCGCCTCGTTAATACCAATACCAAGCTCGCCAAGAAGAGCTTGGAGCTGGGCGACAAGGTGGGGAAGAAGGTGGTGCAGGTCGCGGCGAAGTGAGCCGTAACAACGGGGCGCCTCACCCCCCGGCCCCCTCTCCGAAAAGGAGAGGGGGAGCCTGGCGACTAAAAACGACTTCCTGCGTTCGCGAGCGCTCGGCTCCCCTCTCCTTTTCGGAGAGGGGGCCGGGGGGTGAGGCGCCCCGTTGTTACGACAAACATATTTTCTTCATGCCCTCTCCCACCCGCCTTTTCCTCCTGGCCACCGCGCTGGCCCTGCCCCTGCTGGCCCCGGCCCAAAACGCCCCGGCTGCGATGTCGCAGCGCATGGCCGACGCCTTCATTGCCCAGCACCCCGATTCCATCGTCATCGGCAACCGCAAAACGGCGCGCTGGGACTACGAGCAGGGCCTGATGCTGCGGGCGCTGGAGCGCGTGTGGGAGCGCACCGGCGACGGCCGCTACTTTACCTATATTCAGAAGGACCTCGACCAGTTTGTGCAGAAGGATGGCAGCATCCGTACCTACAAGGCCGACGACTATACCCTTGATAACCTGGCCACTGGCCCGGCCCTACTGCTGCTAAGCCAGCTCTCGGTGCCCAATGCCGAGAAGTACCGCCTGGCCGCCGCCACGCTGCGCCAGCAACTGGCCAGCCAGCCCCGCACCCAGGAAGGCGGCTTCTGGCACAAGAAGGTGTACCCCAACCAGATGTGGCTCGATGGCCTTTATATGGCCGAGCCGTTCTACGCCCAGTACAGCGTACTGACCGGCGACCAAGCCGGCCTCGACGACGTGGCCAAGCAGTTTGCCCTCATCGAAAAGCGCCTGCGCGACCCCAAAACCGGCCTGCTGCGCCACGGCTACGACGAAAGCCGCGCCCAAAAATGGGCCAACCAAGCCACCGGCCTTTCGCCCCAGGCCTGGGACCGCGCCGTGGGCTGGTACGCGATGGCCCTCGTGGACGTGCTTGATTATCTGCCCGCCGCCAGCCCCCACCGCGCCGAGCTCATTGCCGACTTGCAGCGGCTAGCCCCGGTTTTGACCAACTACCAGGACCCCAAAACCGGCACCTGGAGCCTCGTGCTGGGTCAGGAAGGCCAAAAGGGCAACTACGCCGAAGCCTCGGGCAGCAGCATGTTCGTGTACGCGCTGGCCAAGGGCGTGCGGCTGGGCTACCTCGACAAGAAGTACGCCGCCGTGGCCCGCAAGGGCTACGAGGGCCTGCTGAAAACCTTCATCAGCACCGAAAACGGCGCGCTGGCCCTCAACGGCACCGTGAGCGTGGGTGGCCTGGGCGGCACCCCCTACCGCGATGGCTCTTACCAATACTACCTCAGCGAGCCGCTGCGCAAGAACGACTTGAAGGGCGTCGGCCCGTTCATTCTGGCTAGCACCGAGATGGAGATTGCCCAGGAAAACGCCGTGGGCCAGGGCAAAACCGTAGGCCTAGACTACTATTTCAACCACGAAACGCGCAAAAACGCCTTCACCGGCCAGCCCGAGCAGTGGCACTACACCTGGGAGGAGCGCACGCACGGCGGCTTCTGGCTGTGGGGCAACCAGCTGCGCGAGCTGGGTGCCCGCACCGTGCCGGTGCCCACGGCACCCACCGCCGCCAGCCTCAAGGGCCTGAACGTGTACGTTATCGTGGACCCCGACACCAAGAAAGAATCGCCCACGCCCAACTACGTTTCGGCCGCCGACGGTAAGGCCGTGGCCGACTGGGTGCGCGCCGGCGGCACGCTCGTGCTACTGGCCAACGACACGGCCAACTGCGAAATCAAGCACTTCAACACCCTGGCCAAGAACTTCGGCATCCAGTTCACCGACCAGAGCGTGAACATGGTGCAGGGCAGCCAGTTTGAGCAGGGGCGGGTGGAGTTGGCCAGCGGCGCTTCCGTGTTCAAGCAGGCCAAAGCGGCCTACATCAAGGAGCTGTCGGTGCTGGCCCTGGCGGCACCCGCCCGGCCCCTGGTAACCAATAAGGACAAGGTAATAATGGCCACGGCCACGCTCGGCAAGGGCCGGGTGTTTGCCCTCGGCGACCCGTGGCTGTACAACGAGTACGTAGACGGGCGCAAGATTCCAGGGGTGTTTGAGAACTTCCAGGCGGGCAAGGACTTGGGGCGCTGGCTGCTGAAATAGCCGCCGCTGGCGCAAACGTCGGGGGCCGCTTGCCGTTCTTGTAGCCTCCATCTCCCCCTTTTTGCTATGCTGCTTATTCGCCACGGCCAGCCCGGCCAGGAAAAACCCGGCCTCGTGCTCGACGGCTACCGCTACGACCTCAGCCACTTCGGCGAAGACTTCGACGAGAAATTCTTTGCCTCCGATGGGCTGGCCCGCCTCGCCGCCTTCGTAGACGTGCAGCGCGAGCTGCTGCTGCCCATTCCGCCCACCACCCGGCTGGGGCCGCCGGTGGCCCGGCCCTCCAAGATTGTGTGCGCCGGCCTCAACTACACCGACCACGCCGCCGAAATGGGCCTGGGCCTGCCCACCGAGCCGGTTATTTTCCTGAAGGCTACTTCGTCGCTGAGTGGTCCGAACGACGACATCGTCCTGCCCCGCGGCTCGGAGAAAACCGACTGGGAGGCCGAGCTAGCCGTCGTTATTCGCAAGCGGGCCAGCTACGTGAGCGAGGCCGACGCCGCCCAGTACATTGCCGGCTACGTGCTGCTAAACGACGTGAGCGAGCGCGCCTACCAGCTCGAGCGCGGCGGCACCTGGGACAAGGGCAAGGGCTGCGACACCTTCGCGCCGCTCGGCCCCTGGCTGGCCACCCCCGACGAGCTGACCAACCCCAGCCGCCTCAAAATCTGGCTCTCGGTGAACGGCGAAAAAGTGCAGGACGGCAATACAGCCAACCTCATTTTTCGGGTGCCCTACCTCATCAGCTACATCAGCCAGTTTATGACCCTGCTGCCCGGCGACATCATCTCGACCGGCACGCCGGCCGGCGTGGGCAGTGGCCTCCAACCACCCCGCTACCTAGCGCCCGGCGACGTGGTGGAGCTGGGTATCGAGGGCCTCGGCAGCGCACGCCAGGTGGTGCGGGCGGCGGGGTAAGCCAGCTCAACGCTTCGTTGGTCATTGCGAGCATGCATGTTGCGCATCAAGCAAGGGTGAAGTGGGGCGCGGCAATCTTTCCTTGTCGGCTGCCTTCGGCTGATTACTACCCCTAGCGAGCAGGAAAGATTGCTTCGCTTTGCTCGCAATGACGGACGATTAAGCAGATACAAGCACACTTTATCCCCCATGAAACTCTCGCTTTTCCTCGGCCTGCTGCTAGCCTCCTTCACCACCCAGGCCCAGGTGCACCGCGTGGTAGTGGCCACCGATGGCAGCGGCGACTTTCGCTCGGTGCAGGCGGCTTTCGACGCCGTGCCCGCCGGCAATGCCGACTGGTTTACCATCGTGGTGAAACCCGGCACTTACAAGGAAAAGCTAACCCTGGCCGCCGAGAAAACGCACGTGCGGCTGGTGGGAGAAGATGCCGCCCGCACCATCCTCACCTTCGACAACTACAACCAGCGCATCGACCCGGCCACCGGCAAGAATTTTGGCACTACCGGCTCGGCCAGCGTGCACCTCTACGCCAACGACTTCGCGGCCGAGAACATCACCTTCGCCAACTCGGCCGGGCCGGTGGGCCAAGCCGTGGCCGCCTGGGTGGCCGGCGACCGCAGCAGCTTCCGGCACTGCCGTTTCCTGGGCTTTCAGGATACGCTCTATACGTTTGGCTTCGGCAGCCGCCAGCTCTACGACGACTGCTACATCGAGGGTACCGTCGATTTTATCTTCGGTAGCAGCACCGCTTGGTTTGAGAACTGCCACGTGGTGGGCAAAACCGGCGGCTTTTTCACCGCCGCCTCCACGCCCGACACCACGCGCTACGGCTACGTTTTCCACCGCTGCCGCCTCAATGGCGCGGCCCCGGCTAGCTCCTTTTACCTCGGCCGCCCCTGGCGCCCCTACGCCAAAACGATATTTCTGGAGTGCCAGCTAGGCGCCTTGGTGCGGCCCGAGGGCTGGGACGAGTGGGGCAAGGAAACCAATAAGCAAACCGCCTACTACGCCGAGTACAAGAGCAGCGGCCCCGGCGCTAACCCCCGCACCCGCGCGTCCTGGACGCACCAGCTTACCAAGGCCGAGGCGAAAGCCTACACCCAGGCTACCGTGCTGCGCGGCTGGCAGCCGCCGCACTAGCATCCCTGTTTTTGGTACCGACCGGCCCCTACCCTCTGTGGTGTTGCCCCGACGCTCCGCGGTGCCGCCACAACCCTCCGCGGTGTTGCCCCAACCTTCTGCGGTGTCGCCCCAGCTTTCCGGGGTGCCGCCACAGCTTTCCGGGGTGCCGCCCCAGTTCTCCGCGGTGGCGCTCCAGCTTTTCGCGGTGCCGCCACCACTCTCCGCGGCGGCGGCGCATCTATTGCGGCTATCGCTACGGAGTTGCTCGCTGTCGCCACATCCATTGGGGCCACTGACTCTTTTTTTAGTTGCTATGCACAAAATCATCCTGCTAGCCCTGCTGCCGCTAGCCCCCACCCTGGCCCAAACCACACCCGCCCCGGCTAGCCTCGGTATGCCACCCGCACGCCCGGCCCCACCGCCCCAGGTGCTGCTGATGCACGTGGCCCAGGATGGCAGCGGCGACTACAAGACCATTCAGGAAGCCGTGAATGCCTCCCGCGACTTGTCGCAGGTGACCGTCACGATTCAAATTAAAAACGGCATCTACCGCGAAAAGCTGGTGGTGCCGGCCCACAAAACGCACGTGCGGCTGGTAGGCGAAAGCGCGCTGGGCACCATCATCACGGGCGCCGACCACACCGGCGATGCGGCCGGCCACAATACCTATTCCTCCCAAACCGTGCTGGTGCAGGCCAATGACTTCACGGCCGAAAACCTCACCTTCGAAAACGCCGCCGGCGCCGTGGGCCAGGCCGTGGCCCTGCACGTGGATGGCGACCGCGCCACCTTCCGCCACTGCCGGATGCTGGGCAACCAGGACACGCTGTACCCGGCCGTCGAAAACAGCCGCCAGTACTACCAGGACTGCTACATCGAGGGCACCACCGATTTTATTTTCGGCACCGCCGTGGCCGTGTTTGACCGCTGCGAAATTCGCAGCAAGCGCAACTCCTACATCGCTGCCGCCGCCACCACCGAGCGCCAGGCCTACGGCTTCGTCTTCCGCGACTGCAAGCTCACCGCCGACACGGCCGCCCACAAAGTATACCTGGCCAGGCCCTGGCGTCCGCATTCGCGCACGGTGTATCTGCGCTGCGAGCTGGGCGCCCACATCCTGCCCGCCGGCTGGGACAACTGGCGCGACGCCGCCAACGAGAAAACTGCCTTCTACGCCGAGTACCAAAGCACCGGCCCCGGCGCCAACCCCGCCGCCCGCGCCAAGTGGAGCCACCAGCTCACGGCCAAGCAAGCCCGGCGCTACACCCTAGCCAACATCTTCGGCGGCGAAAGCGGCTGGGTGGCAGCGGAGTAGGCTGGAAACGTGGTGAGCGACCCGAAAGCACGTCATGCTGCGCTTGTCGAAGCATCTCTCGCGAACGATACCCTAGCGGCGCGGGAGAGATGCTTCGACAGGCGCAGCATGACGCGCTTTATGAGCCTTTATCGGCTTTCGTAATGCGCCGCCATCCAATCAAAAAGTAGCTGCTGAATTATGCGTCCAGACTGCCGCACAACTGGTGCATAACAGTAGAAAGATTACTCCGAACGCCTTGGCCCATTGCTTCTTTGCTCCGCATAGTGCTAGCAGTAGTGCGAAGCCATTCAGAAAGACTACCAATGGCAGAAAAACCGTTAGGCCATCCTCGTCCATTCTGAAGTACAACAGCTTTTTATCTTGGCCCATCCCAAAACAAGCCCAAGCAAATAATACTAAATTCAGGCCTACCGGGAAGATGTAAGGCCGCACGGAAAGCAACAGCTTCATCTGTGACAGCATAAGTTATACAAAAGCACCTACCCCACTACCCCGCCCGACGACTCCCTTACCACCAGCGCCGTGGGAATGGTAACGGTGCTAGGCGGCTCAGCGCGGTGCTTTTTCTCAATCAGGTCGAGCAGGCGGCCCACGGCCACGCGGCCGATTTCGGTGGCGGGCTGGGTCACGGTGCTCAGCGAGGGGGCTAGCATATCGGCCACCGTGAGGTTGGTGAAGCCGATGAGCGACACCTGCTCGGGGATGGCGATGCGGCGCTGGCGCAGGGCGGCCAGACAGCCCACGGCCAGGCGGTCGCTGGCCGTGAAAAAGGCGTCGGGCCGCGGCTCCAGAGCCAGCAACTCGTCTACAAGCGGGCCCACCTCGTCGGGGCCGAAGGTGCCGAAGCGCACCAGGGTTTCGTCGTAGGGCACGCCGTGCTTTTCGAGGGCGGCCCGGTAGCCGGCCAGCCGCTCCTGCGTGATGCTGAGCCAGGGCTGAATGGTGAGGTGCGCAATGCGCCGCCGCCCCGACAGCAGCAGGTGCTCGGTGGCCGCGAAGGCCCCGGCAAAGTTGTCGGCCACCACGCGGGGCGTGTCGAGCGCCGCCGACACGCGGTCGAACTGCACGATGGGCGTGCCCTGCTGCTGCAATTCCTGCAAGTGGCTCACGTTGTTGGTTTCGCTGCTGAGCGAGATGAGCAGGCCATCGACGCGGCGGGCCAGGGCCTGGCGCAGGTTGGCCACTTCGCGGTCGTAGGCCTCGTGGGTCTGGAAGATGAGCACGTCGTAGCCGCGCTGGTTGGCCACCTCCTCGATGCCGTTGATGGCCTGCGAAAAGTAATAATTGGCAATCTGCGGCACGATAACCCCGATGGCCTTGCTGCTGCTGCCCTTCAGGCTAAGGGCAATGGGATTGGGGCGGTAGTGCAGGCGCGCGGCGCACTCCATCACGAGCCGCTTGGTTTCGGGGTTGATTTCGTAGCTGTCGCGCAGGGCCCGCGACACCGTGGAGACGGAAATATTAAGCTCGCGGGCGATGTCTTTGAGGGTAGCGGGTTCCAAACGAGTTCTACTTAAAGTGCAATTGCCAGCAAGCTAGCGGCGGCCTCTCTGGCGGCTAAAGATAAACGTTATGCCCACGTTACGGGCCCGGTGGCGCCAACATGAGCGCCGCGTGAGGAACGTGGAAACGTTGCCGATAACGATTGCGCAAATAAAAACGGGCCGGGGTACTCAGCCCGGGCCGGCCGGGGGCTAAACTTCGACCCTACCCGGTAGCGCACCCTAGCCAGGGCCCGCTACCTGCTCTTTCTAAAACGCAACTCCCACCCGCCTGCTCATGTCCATTCCCTCCCTTTTCAGCCTGGCCGGCCAGCGCGCCCTCGTCACGGGCGCCGACCGCGGCATTGGCCAGGCGATGGCCGTAGGGCTAGCCGAGGCCGGGGCCGACATCATCGGCGTGTCGCGCAGCCTGCCCGACGGGGGCGAAACCGAGCGGGCCGTGCGGGCCCTGGGCCGCGACTTTCGCGCCTACCGCGCCGACCTGGGTGAGCCCGCCGCGCTGCAAGGCTTCATCCAGCAGGTGCTGGCCGACTTCGAGCGCATCGATATTCTGGTCAACAACGCCGGCATCATCCGGCGGGCGCCGGCCGCCGAGCATTCCGACGAAGACTGGGACGCCGTGCTCAGCGTGAACCTCGACGCGCCCTTCCGGCTGGCCCGGGCCCTGGGCGGGCGGATGCTGGAGCAGGGCCGCGGCAAAATCATTTTCACGGCCTCGCTGCTCACCTTCCAGGGTGGCATCAACGTGCCGGGCTACGCGGCCAGCAAGGGCGCCATTGGCAGCCTGGTGAAGGCGCTGGCCAACGAATGGGCCGGCCGCGGCGTGAACGTGAACGCCATCGCCCCGGGCTACATCGCTACCGACAACACCGAGGCTCTGCGCCAGGACGCCGACCGCGCGGCCAGCATCCTGGGCCGCATCCCGGCCGGCCGCTGGGGCGAGCCCGCCGACTTCAAAGGCCCCACGGTATTCCTGGCCTCGGCGGCCAGCGACTACGTGCACGGCACCATCCTCACCGTCGATGGCGGCTGGATGGGCCGCTAGCCCTTACCTACCTGCCGCCGCTTCTTTTCCGCTTTTATCCCACCCCATGACTTCTCGCTTTGCCATCGGCCCGCGCGAAACGGCCAGCCTCGATACGGCTGGCCTGCGCGAACACTTTCTCATCGAGAACATCTTCACGCCCGGCGCCATCGAGCTGACCTACACCCACTACGACCGCATGATTGTCGGCGGCGCGCAGCCCCTCGACGCCCCGCTGGCCCTACCCAACCCCGACAGCCTCAAGGCCCAGTACTTTCTGGAGCGCCGCGAGTTGGGCGCCCTCAACGTGGGCGGCGCCGGCCAAATCGTGGTCGATGGCACTACCTACGAGTTGGGCCATCAGGACTGCCTCTACATCGGCAAGGGCAGCCGGCAGGTCGAGTTTCGCAGCGTGGACGCGGCCCACCAAGCTAAGTTCTACCTGCTCTCGGCGCCGGCTCACAAGGAGTATCCCACCACCCGCCGCACCCAGGCCGAGGCCACGCCGGTGGCGATGGGCGCCCTGGAAACAGCCAACCAGCGCACCATCTACAAGTACATCTTCAACGAGGGCATCGCCAGCTGCCAGCTCGTGATGGGCCTGACCCAACTCAAGCCGGGCAGCGTGTGGAATACCATGCCCAGCCACGTGCACGACCGCCGCATGGAGGCCTACCTCTACTTCAACCTGCCCGCCGGCCAGCGCGTGCTACATATGCTGGGCGAGCCCAGCGAGACGCGCCCGCTGTGGGTCAGCAACGAGCAGGCCATCCTCTCGCCGCCGTGGTCCATCCACACCGGCTGCGGCACCAGCGCCTACGCCTTTATCTGGGGCATGGCCGGCGAAAACCTCGAATACACCGACATGGACCCCGTGGCGCTGGCCGATTTGCGCTAGCCCCCCCCACTACTTTTCAATTTCCCACCCAACTGCTTCTGCTCTTTTTATGAAACAACATCTTCTCCTGCTGTGGCTTGTGCTGTGCGCCAGCATTGGCCTGGCCTCGGCTCAAACCCGCACCCTGACGGGCGTGGTGAAGGGCTCGGATGGCGAAACCCTGCCGGGCGTGACGGTAGTGCTGAAGGGCACTTCCGTGGGCGCCTCCACGGGCGTCGATGGCGCCTACTCGCTGAGCGTGCCGGCCGATAGTAAGTCGGCCACGCTGCGCTTCAGCTTCGTGGGCTACGTGAGCCAGGAAGTGGCCGTGGGCACCAAAACGGCCATTAACGTAGTGCTGACCTCGGACGTGCAGAGCCTCGACGACGTGGTGGTTATCGGCTACCAGGAGGTGCGGCGCGGCGACGTGACGGGCTCCGTATCGTCGGTAAACGCGCAGCAGCTCAAGGACATCCCGGTGAACTCGGCCGCCGAGGCCCTGACGGGCCGGCTGGCCGGCGTGCAATTGACCTCGTCGGAGGGCACGCCCGGCAACACCAACGTGCAGGTGCGGGTGCGCGGCGGCGGCTCCATTACCCAGGACAACTCGCCACTGTACGTGGTCGATGGCATTCAGATTGAGAACGCGCTGTCGGTGATTGCCCCGCAGGACATTGCCTCGGTGGACGTGCTGAAGGACGCTTCCTCGACCGCCATCTACGGCGCGCGCGGTGCCAATGGCGTCGTGATTATTACGACCAAGGGCGGGCGCGCCGGGCGCACGTCGGTGACGTACAATGGCTTTGTGGGCCTGAGCAAGCTCAGCAAAAAGCTCCAGGTGATGAACCCGACCGATTATATCAACTGGGAGTATGAGCGGGCGCAGCTCACGGGCACCGGCTCGGGCGGCATCAGCACGTTCAAGAGCCTGTTTGGCTCGACCAATTTCAACGGCGATACCCTGAACCGCCTGCGCAACGCGCCCGTGCAGGACTGGCAGGACCAGGTATTTGGCCGCAACGCCATGCAGCAGACCCACAACCTGAGCATCAGCGGCGGCACGGCGGGCACCACGTACTCGCTGAGTTTGACCCGCAACAACCAGGACGGTATTCAGCTGGGGTCGAGCTACGTGCGCAACCTCGTCAACTTCCGCCTCGACACTAAGGCCAGCGACCGCTTCCGGCTGGGCTTCAACGCCCGCTTTAACGACCAGGCCAACTTCGGGGCGGGCACCGGCGCGGCGCTGGGCACCTCCACCACCGGCCAGACGGTGAACACGGGTTCGAGCGTGACCTCGCGCCTGCGCAACACGGTGCAGTACCAGCCCTTCGTGTCGCCCTTCTTCACGGGCGACCCCACGGCCAGTTTCGACCCCGATTTCTTCACGTATTCGAGCCTCGTGAACCCGGTGCTGGCCAACAACAACGAGTACCGCGCCGACAAGCGCCGCACCTTCAACATGAGCGCCACGGCGAGCTTCAACATCCTGCCCACGCTGGTGTTTCGCTCCACGGCCGGCTTCGATTTGACTTACGCCGACTTGAGCACCTTCAACGGGCTGTACTCGCCCACCATCCGGCAGGCGGCCGGCGGCTACCAGAACCTGCCGTTTGCGAGCATCACCACGGGCATCACGACCACGCTCAACAACTCGAACGTGCTCGACTACACCTTCAAGCGCGACAAGCACGTGCTGAATGCGCTGCTGGGTGAGGAAACCTACCAGCAGCGCAGCACGCAGCAGTCTACGCAGGTCAACTTTTTGCCTGCCGACATCACGGCCGAGCGGGCCCTGGCCAACATCAACCAGGCCGTGCTGCCGGCCGGCACGGTGGCCCAGCCGGTACTGCCGAGCACGGGCATCCCGGTCGATTACACGCTGCTCTCGGGCTTCGGCCGCCTCAACTACTCGTACGACGACAAGTACCTGCTGACGGCCTCGGCCCGCTAC
>Ga0160429_1000902_pt1 | contig 18627 bp, 20 predicted proteins | sample SolpanmetagenomR_FD_108199 | JGI IMG/M metagenome (GOLD analysis project Ga0160429, IMG submission 108199) | Solar panel surface microbial communities from Lawrence Berkeley National Laboratory, California, USA - R | ecosystem: Engineered > Built environment > Solar panel > Unclassified ...
CCATTAGATTGATTCTCTTGATTTTTGGAGTAACTCACGCTATATTAGATGGCTCGGACTCAAAAGAACAAGGCAACTTCTTTCCATCTTGGACAATTAAAAGCAAAGATTGCGAAACTGAAGAAAGAATTATTAGCGCCAGCATCTTCTGGAGGCGGTGGAGGACCTGGATTCGATGTAGCCAGGACAGGAGTTGCTAGTGTGTATGTCAATAATTGTACTTTGAAAGGATTGGAAGCTGCTGATATTATGGTTCTAGAGGATTTATAGGAAAGCCATCAGTTGGAAAAAGTACATTGATGAGTCGAATGACTGGTCAAAACTCGGAAGCAGCAGCGTACGAATTTACGACGGTAGGGGATCTTCTATCTACTTCAGGTAGTGAGATTTGCGAAACTGACAGACAAACAGCTCACGACAGTTCCTGGACAGATTATGTACAACGGAGCAAAGATACAAATCCTAGATCTACCAGGTATTATTGAAGGAGCAAAAGATGGAAAAGGTCGAGGACGACAAGTCATTGCTGTTGCAAAAACTTGTCATTTGATATTTATTGTATTGGACGTGAATAAGCCGCTTGCCGATAAAAAGCTCATAGAAAGCGAATTGGAAGGATTTGGCATTAGAATCAACAAAAAGAGACCGAATATTGTCATAACTCCGCGAGAAAAAGGAGGAATTACGGTACAAACGAACGGTCCTTATAAGATGGATTTTGATGTTGATGTGAGAGACTAAACAAGATAATTCTTCCAAGAGTTCAATACTGACAATTATTAGGAAATTCAAGGATATTTCAAGGAAAATAAAATACATCATGCCGAAGTCATGATACGTTGCGACGCTACGGTTGAAGATGTGCTTGACACTATAGAATACAAGGCTCGATCTTATATACCGGTAGTCTATGCGTTAAACAAGATTGACGCCATTACGGTAGAAGAACTTGACTTGTTATATCGAATACCAGATTCTGTCCCGATTAGTTCACAACATGGATGGAATGTAGATGAATTGCTCCAAGCCATGTGGGGAAAATTGAATCTGATAAGAGTATATACAAAACCAAAGGGACGACTTCCGGATTATACAGCACCTGTTGTATTGCGAGGTAATGCTCGTACTGTCGAAGACTTCGTAAGTCATTCAAACCTGTAACTTGCGAAATTGTGACTGATTATGTTATAGTGTAACGCTATACATAAAAGTATTGTGGATCAATTTAGAGCTGCCATAGTATTTGGAACATCAGTGAAACATCAACCGCAAAGAGTTGGTTTGTCACATGAACTTGCAGATGAAGATATTAGTAAGTCATTTTTTTTGACATGTAATCGTCTATCAATAATATTAACGTCTTTCACAGTAACTATACTTAAGAAATAGAATAACTTTTGCTGGTTCATAAGAAGCATTTTGGGGTCTTCGAATCTAATCAAATTAATAGATTCATCATAGGCTTATCATGTTGCACTTAAAACGCATGTGACTTTGGGGGTTTACGAGAGTTGTCCGAAGTGAGCCGAAATCACTCTCTCGATAACGACCTACCTCATGAGAACAAGAGACGGCGCTCAAAGTTGATTTGATGATGGTAGAATACACAAAAGCTGGCGGTAAGCAAAGTCATGTTACCACCTTGTCGTCTTAAGAATATATCAAAATCAACGACAGTCAAACGATAAATGTTAGTGTAATGCTCTCAATATGTAGTATCCATGTCTATTATAATTTTCTTGTAAATATAAACCCTATCCAAGACAGACATCTAATCAAAAGTAATCTTTGTAGCCTTTTTCATCTCTCCAGGATCTTTGTAAAATGCACCATAAACCTCGTGGGCTTTCTTCTTTACCGTCGTGCCGAATTTCAACAAGTCATCTGGAACAGGCTGTTTGGCAGCTTTCAAAACATTAATCAAAGCCCCAGCGAGCGGTTTCTCATGCTCGGTGAAAAAAGTAATAGATTGTCCCGTCTGACCTGCTCTACCAGTTCTATTCAAACAATCAGTACATCAAATCTCTTTATTATCGTCTTGTGTTTGACTTACCTTCCAATTCTATGAACGTAATCATCCGCAGTGAGTGGAAACGTATGATTAATCACCAATTTTACTGCCGGAATATCCAATCCTCTCGCCGCGACATCCGTAGCGATCATCAATTTGACTTTTCCCAGCTTGAACATTTCCAAACTATCCTGACGTTTCTGCTGGTTGAGATCTCCGTGGATACTGACGACTTTGAAGCCTTTATTTCTCACAAACTCCTCGACGCGCACGGCTTCCTTTTTATACAGACAAAAAATCAATATCCGGTCTTCTTTCCCTGCGTTGTATTGTTTCAAGACTTGGATCAAGCGCTCGGATTTGTCGTATGGGTCCATGACTTCGACTTTCTGCTCGATGCGCACGTTGGCGCGTAATTCGCCGGTTGCGTTGTCGCCGATCATGATCCGCACGGGGGAGTTCATGAATGTAGCGGCTAGATCACGGACGGTCGGCGGCCACGTGGCGGTGAACATGAGAGTTTGTCTTTTTCCGTCTTGGGCGGATGTGGCGGCGACGATCTTGCGGACTTCGGGCTCGAACCCTTTGTCCAACATCCTATCTGCTTCGTCGAGAACGAGATAAGTTACGGACGAGAGAGAGATGCTGCCTTCTTCGATAAAATCATTGAGGCGACCGGGTGTCGCGACTATTATACTAGCTCCTGTCAACGTCTGTCGTTGTGCGTTTTTATCTACACCACCGTAGACACAGGTCGCTTTTAGATGAAGAGGTTGACATATTTTTGTGATTTGTTCGTGGATTTGTAGGGCGAGTTCTCGGGTCGGCGACACTATACAGGCTCGAATCGCTTTTGAAGGGGTTTGTTTTGCAGCAACGTGTTGAACGCAGGGAAGTCCAAATGCGATTGTTTTTCCAGATCCAGTCTCGGCTACACCGATTGTATCACGGCCGGAGAGAAGATATGGCCATGCTGCAGCCTGAATGGGTGTGGGGGATTTATAATCAGATAGGACTGTTTCGAGTTCTTTCCTACCAAGATTAAGATATTTGAACAATGTGATTGGTCGTAAGGCTTGTGAATTATCCGTCTCGTCTATTACTGTGATTTGACTTTTGGAAAGGAATTCATCGATTTCTGATTGTGGAAGAGCAGAAAGGTTCGCATCTTCCTGATAAGTGCTATCAGATCCATTTAGACGTTGTTTGGAAGAGTTGTTCTGCGACACTGCGTTATTGTCTGTCTGTGTTGATTGTTGTTGTGTTGCAAGTTTCTCTGCCTTTGCTGCTTTCCGAGCTGCTTTCCTTGCGGCCTTTTCAGCATCTTCCATAGCAACATCGTCAATCTTTGTAACCTCTTCAGAATTGGATGCAGCTTTGGCAGCTTTTCTTGCAGCTTTTCTCGCAGCCTTCTCAGCAGCGGCGTCATCCTCATCTAACTGTGGAACTTCCGCTTTCACACTCTCCTCTTGTGCATTTTCGGCCTCTTGTCTTTTCAACTTCTTTGCAGCTCTTCTCTCTTCTTTACTCTGTTTAGGCTGATCATCAGTCTCTTCTCGTGACCGTTTGGACATCTTTGAAAATATATAATGTTCAAGTGATGTAAGATCATGCACTCTAGTTTCAAGAAAAATTCCCACGCAATGATAAAAAATTATCGAGCAGTCTCTAAAACTCTATAACATATAAACTTTCGGATTGGTTCGCCCCGTCATACCAGGTATTTCGACCAATGACAACGTTTCTATAGAATAATAGCGTGCCGCTTCACATGTCAAAATCTTGTTTACGCCCTTCTCTGTAGTAGAGCTCACAGCAATGATTATAAGGTCGTCAGTATATCGTGGGACTCGAAAGGGTCTGGAATTGGCAGCTAAACGAGCACCGGCGTCTCGGCGGTTTTTATCAATACTACGATCTAATACTGCTGTATCATGGGATAAATACGCAATAATACCGACGGGGAATAAGAACTGCTCGAGAAGCTTTACCTCGACCGTAACGAGACAATTTGCAAGCGTCGATGACAAATTCGATCCTCGAAACATTGAAAGAGAAAGCGATCAAGTAGACGTTTGCATAGTTGGTGGCGGCCCTGCTGGTTTAAGTGCGGCTATACGGCTAAAACAGCTTGCGAATGAAGCTGGCAATGAAGACTTTCGAGTCTTGGTATTAGAAAAAGCAGGAGAGTTGGGTGATCATATCGTATCTGGGAATGTAGTTGAACCATCAGCACTTAATGAACTTTTACCGAATTGGAATGATGAGAATAATCCAGATCGATTTGCGAACGTTACCGCGGCAACTTCAGATAGAATGAGATTCTTAACAAAGACACGATCGATACCTATGCCCACTCCACCACAGATGAACAATCATGGCAATTATATAATATCACTAAATCAATTCTCAAAATGGTTAGGTGAAAGAGCCGAAGAGCTTGGAGTGGAGATTTATGCAGGATTTGCAGCTTCAGAAGTCTTGTATAACGCAGACGGTTCTGTAAAAGGAGTAGTGACGAATGATCTCGGTCTTGGAAGAGACGGGAAGCCAAAAGATTCTTTCGAAAGAGGAATGGAGTTTCATGCTAGAGTGACATTATTGGCAGAAGGCTGTCATGGCAGTTTGACAAAACAAGTCATCAAAAAGTATGATCTAAGAAGTGAAAGTCAGCCACAAACATATGGTCTTGGTATCAAGGAAGTTTGGGAAATCGATCCTGTCAAATTTGAACGAGGTTTAGTGGTGCATTCAATGGGATATCCTTTACCAAAAGATACGTATGGAGGAGGTTGGATGTATCACTTTGGTGATAATATGGTCAGTATTGGTCTTGTTATAGGTTTGGACTATAAAAACCCGTGGCTTGCACCGTATGGCGAATTCCAAAAGATGAAACATCATCCCATGTATGCCAAATATCTAGAAGGTGGAAAAGTGATTTCATATGCCGCAAGGGCTCTGAATGAGGGTGGGTTCCAATCTATTCCTAAATGCGCGTTCCCTGGTGGAGCGTTGATAGGTGACACTGCTGGCTTTCTCAATGTGCCCAAGATAAAAGGAACACATACAGCAATGCGATCAGGAATGCTCGCTGCTGAAGCTGCTTATACCGCTCTTCAAGGTGAGGACAAGTCCGGATCTGTCTTTCTCTATGATTACGAAGATCGATTACGTAACAGTTCTATATGGAAAGAACTTCGTGAAGTACGAAACATCAGACCATCCTTTCACAATCCTCTTGGTATTTACGGTGGAATATTATACTCTGGCCTTGAAGCCTTTGTTCTTCGCGGCAAAGCGCCTTGGACTTTGAAACATCCAACCACAGATTCCGCTGCCACAAAACCTGCAGATCAATGCAAAAAGATTGAATATCCAAAACCAGATGGTAAGATTAGCTTTGATATTTTGACAAGTGTAAGTAGAACTGGAACAAATCATGAAGAAGATCAACCTTGTCATTTGCACGTTGAGGATTGGGATAAACACGCTCTTAAAGCATATCCTTTATATAAGGGTGTGGAGAATAGATTTTGTCCAGCAGGAGTGTATGAATATGTTGAGGATGAATCCAAAGACCTTGGTGTGCGATTCCAGATTAATTCTCAAAAGTAAGTCTCCAATTCCCGACACACTTAATGTAGCGTTTACTGATGAATATTAAGCTGTATACATTGTAAAACGTGTGATATCAAAGTTCCAACTCAAGATATTACCTGGAAAACACCCCAAGGTGGAGAAGGACCAAAATATACCATGACATAGACGTCAACCATGGATTTGTACTTGATTATATATATATATAGCATAGCGTCTGTGGCTTTGATTGTCATTATCTTTTTGTATATACAGCATATGTGAGCATATCAAATAGCCCCTACTTATAATGATGTACTGGGAGCATGTTCATTATTACTCAGTTCCATCTTCTTTCTCCTTGCCTCGGCCCTTATACCTAACGCACAAGCAGCACCTGTTATCAGACCAGCAAGATGTGATTCGTAAGCAATATTTGATAAACCTGCTTTGCCGGTCACAAGCGCTCTTACTGTAGGTAGAAAGAATGCCAAAGCAAGTACACCCATTCCAGTCAACGGTAAATTAACACCATTCACCTTTACATCTCGACTATACATTGCCATGTCAGCATCAGGATAGTACTAATAAAGAAAAGAAAATTTACTCAGGTCTCATCATGCAAGCGGCACTAACTACGCCCAAAGTAGCCCCAGATGCACCAATAGTAAAAGTCATCCACTGCTTTTTCAAGACATGCGTCAACAGTACTGAAAACTTTGCAAAAACACCCGTAGCAATGTATATAGCCAAGAACGAACCTCTACCTACATCCTCATGCACTACTCATTCATTAAGCCATGGAAAATGACTGTATTTTTGAAAAAAACTTACAATAAGGACCAAATCCAACCAAAACGATGGCGTTTTTGAATAAATGCCAGAAACTCGTGTGAGCCCAGATCGATAAGAAAAGACTGCTCACAGTAGGGCTTGCGGGAACAGACGTCACGTATAGATTAAATAGTCTCCACAAAGGCGGGAGTCGATATGCCATTGCGACGGCTAATTGGAGCGCGATGATGCCGCCAATGGTGGCGATGGTGGGAGGAATGTCTGGAAATAAACGAGCAGAGGTAGGTGGAGGAATGTAATTCTCGTGCAAGACGTAGCAGAGGTAAAGAATGGCAAGAGTAGCGAGCAGAGAAGGTCCTAAGCGTCGAGAGAGAGAAAGTGTTGGAACAATGGTGGAATTGATGATTGTTGCGCGTTTTTCGTAATATTGAACCCATGCAGGGCGCTCTATTGGACGGGAGAGCGTTAACTTGGATGGTGTTGATAGAGTCAGGGCGCTGTCACCATTTTTTGCTGGGACATCGGCAGCGGTAGAAGACGAAGTCAAGTTAGTTGTGTTTGATATCTTATTTGCAAGATTCCGAGACGATACAACTATGTTCTGTGAAGCTTCTTCATCATCTTTTTGTCGTGCTGCTGCTGCTTCTTCCTCGTCTTTAACAATAGCTTGGTTGTGCTGTTTCATGGCGACCAGTTGACTTTTTCCGTAAATATCCTCATCATGCTGTTGTGGGGGGTTAATCTCCTCATCTCGACGATATATGCCTAATTTCTCAGCTCGCTTGATATATTCAGCCGAAGACAAGGTATTGATCTGTTCTTCCGCCCAAGTAATGCCTGCACGACTTTCGTCAAACGTCGCATCGACTTTCCGAAGGTAGTCAAGAGCTTTAGATGCATGTTCACGCGTGATTCCCGTATCAGCATCAAAGTCTATACCGCTGTCAATCAACGATCCAGATTGACGTCGATAGTTGACTAGTCGTATAATCCAATTCCCCGTCTCAACATCAATCGAAGCACCGAAAATGGTTCGTAAGTTTGTCACATCTAGATCACCTTCCTGTAATGGAACACCACCTTCGGGATCGTAATCTCTCCATGTCAATTGCTTAACATCTACACGAGGAACATGTTGTCGTTGAGATGACAAATGTTGTTTTGTTATAATTTGATGGATTACCGATCTAGAATCATACCCGTCGAATTTTGACCCATTGGCAACGTAACGATAACCAGTACGATATCGATCATGAATTGGTTTCAGATTACTTATGACTGTGTATACGCCAAAAGACGGGACAGAAGGTTTCGGCGTGACATTCAGCCGTAACTGTGCTATGGATCTCGAAACGCCAAAGCATGCCTGTCGCATGGGGTGCAGTGGCTCAAGTTGAGACGGTTGCTTTGCATATTCTGGAAAAAACTAGTACTGTATCATGAAATAACGGGGTTCGGAATGCTTGGGAACAAGTAGAAATAGATTCTACGTCAATAGTTACATCAGGGGTAATAGTAAATATTCACAAGTCTACATGAAATTCTATCTATACTACAAAGGACAGTATTGTAACTATTGTCTAGACGTGAACGGCCATAATGAGGTGATGCCAAGATTATCAATCGTAAAAAATCCCAGACCGTGCTAAAATATATGATTTCTAAGCACAATCATGAGATCACAGATTGCGAATACAAAGACGATGGGCGACTCCACAAGTCAAGCTTTTGCATCTGATGACCGACAGAATGAAAACGCCTGCGTGGAGCTTATACGAGGGGTTTCTGGCATACCAAGAATCCTACCAAAAAATTTTTTGTTAGGATTTAGGACGGTGGCGCCAAGCTTTTCTGCCGGACCCCTGATTCGGGTTGACGCCAGCATACGCGTCATACATACATCATATTTTCACTTGCCACAGCTCTTACCATCAACAACGAAGTCAAGAAGACCTAGTATTCACGGTGCTGTACATTTAACACCATACCATGTATGATGTGCTGGTAATCAACGGATGATCGCACTTCCGATCCTTCCTCCATGAAAAATCAAATGTTCACCAATTATGCAGTCTGTGCTTGTGACGCTCGTCATCGTCCAGAATTTATTTATACCATCTATATTTAGGGTTTTTTGTTAGTTTGAGATTCATTAGTTCTCGCCGCCCTTTATTCTTCAAAATTCACTTTCGTGGATCAACGACAAAACATGGGTTCTTGTCTGATCCTTTTTTGTCGTTTTCGTTTCTTCATTCTTGTATCATAATAATATATCCTTTGGACTGGTTCCGATTACTCCAAACACACCTAACTTACCTTGCTATACCTCTATCGAAAAGCATTTGCTAGCTCATTCTCCAGTTTTGAGTAATACAATTTTCACATAGCGGCATACGGCCGGGACCTCTTCATCCATAATCCTCAGCCCTAAGATTGATTGGCGCAATGATTGTCAACTTATCAACAGTCATACTCGCAGCTACCACCTTCCCTTCCATAATCAGCGCATTTACCTTTTTCTCTCGAGAAACATCAAATCTTGCGGTAGTCAGCTCCCGCTTCGAAAAGAAAAAAACACCCATTTCAGCAACTTCGAATCCGAGAAGGCGCCGGGATGACACGATAGATGTTGATATAACTAATCTCGACAATGTATCCTATATTATAAATGTAACGATCGGTACCCCGCCACAAGAAGTCAGTCTTATACTAGATACTGGCAGCAGCGATGCATGGGTCAACGTCGACACATCAGCATATTGTGTTGAACATCAGGGCCGTAAATTCATTCAGGCCGATGATTCATGTGGTCAATTCGGGACCTACGAGGCCAATAGCTCATCAAGCTATCAATATTACAGCGGTGGCTTCCAGATCCGTTACCAAGATGGAACGTCGGCCTTGGGAGATTATGCTACTGATACGTTTTCCTTTGGTGGAGTGAAGATTCCTAATCAGCGTTTCGCAATTGCGTATAACTCTGCGAATACACAAGGTATCCTGGGAATAGGCTATGCAACCGATGAATCGCTAAGCGCAGGCCAAAGCACGTATCCAAATGTACCACAAAGCTTGTTAAACCTTGGAGCTATAAAATCAAATTCATACAGCTTATGGCTCAACTCTATTGGAGAGGATACTGGCGAAATATTATTCGGCGGTATCAATGCGGCTAAATTTCAAGGAGAGCTTAGTATATTGCCAGTTCTCCCTGTTAGTGGTACAACGTATGTTGAACTTGAGATTGCCTTGACAGGCGTAGGAATAAATGGACAAGCAGGGTCGATCACTGGCCCTATTGCTATTCCGGCTGTGCTTGACTCTGGAACCAGTCTAATTTATTTGCCGTATCAATACGCTAGTGAGATATTCAACGCCTTGGGGCTGGTTTATAACCAAGGTGCCGGTTATGCTCTAATTGACTGCAAGGCAGCGTCGAATTCGGCGACCTCCTTTCAATTCAGCTTTTCTACACTGACTATAACCATTCCGTTCTCGGAGCTCGTCATTCCTCTTTCAAGCTCGTCAAGAACTTGTGCTTTTGCTATCGCTGTGAGCGCCCAAAATGCACCTGCGTTGTTAGGAGATGCTTTTTTGAGATCAACTTACGTCGTATATGATCTTACACACAATCAGATCGCATTAGGTCAAACTGTGTTTGACTCAACCGAAGATAAAATTTTAGAGATAGATCCAATTAGTGGTATACCGAGTGCAAGCACACTAGCTGGTCTTGCAACGACAGTTTTAGCAAACACAGCGGCGCCTCATATTGGCTTGCACACAAGTTCAACTGCTGCCGCTGGTATGATCACTCCTGCTCCGATCTTGAAGTTTACTGGTCTGTCAGGAGCAGCTCTTGCCGCTGGAGCTGTTGCTGCTTTTGTAATTTAGATTTTCTTTTTTTCTCCTGCATCAAAATTATATTTTTCAACATATTGCATGTATTCAATTAATAAATAATAGCATACAAATAAAAATCAATGTTTTAATACAAAGGTTTTTTATTTCAGACTGATGATATATTTATTATTCATCAAGTTTTGACTCTGTTAAGATATACATGAAATTACACGTCTAATGCTATTGCTCAAAGTGATTGCGCCTCCTTCCCAGTGCTACCCAAGTTTTCAACGTATGACTGATATCACAGTTGTAGACTATAACTATATTCGTCCTCCATATTCTGACTAACCCAAAGTACGACACTACTTAATCCGACCAAACCATTACACACAACATTTGCAATCCCCATCCAAAGCGCAGGCCATCTTGCTCCAGCAACAAGGTATTTAAGTACCATGACTGTCACTCCACCTGCCAGACCCCCAGCTAATGCAGCAAATCCCATGAACAGAATCACTCTTGCCTTCCAAGCTACATTATCGTCTGGAAAATTATCCGGTGATAACCGCGACCGATCTATCGAATTTATAATCAACATTCCCAGAGCAGAGAATATGGCAGGTAGCCAATCTATGAATGACACTGAAATTTCTGAACCATTTCGAGAAGATTTGGAGTACGCTGATGCATCTATCAAGGTGAAGAGCGCAAGAGAGAACTAATAGATTTATGAAAGAGATTAGTACTTGTTTCATATAATCTACACGTGAAAAGTCAAGAGTATATTTATTTATAAAATGAGATTGACGGACCAAAGCTCCAGAAATATATACACCAGCTGTATGCGCGCTAGCACCACTCAACCATGCTGGTTTTGGAAAGCGAAAGAGCCGATCTTGAGGCATTTATTTTGGATGGAGAAATATCAGAAAGCCCGATACTAGACGTCTAGAATATATTCGAAGAACGATAGATAGACCTGATTGATATGTCGGTACTATAGCTAGCAATTATAATGGAATCGTGTTGTTATGATAGCAGTAAGATGTCGCCATTAAATTTGTTGAGTGGTGATCATCTTCTATCGTCGTCTCTTCAGCCACCTAACAAATTTCCCCACAAAATTTCGTGGCTGGTGAGATAATGTTGTTTCAACGAATTTATATTAGGAATCGCAAAAGGGAAACTTGATTGGAAAACATTCGCGACGATGGTTTTATGATCTAGCCGAGTATTTATAATACATAAAACGTCGCCTAGTGTACTGTAAAAGTTCGCGAGAAAAAAAAAAAAAGCGCAACAACGACTATATAACCGCAAATATGATGCAACAACATCAACAATCCTCCGACTCAATACCAACTAGACCTAATGTAAATCGATCTACACCTTCACAACAGCTATCGGCCGAAGAAATGAGTGTTGAAGACGTCAATCAATTACTCAAAGACCAAAAAGAATTAAGTAAGCAGATCTAAGAAGGAAACAAATCCGCAACTCATCTAATAGTCGCAAACTAGAGGAGAAATACAACAAGGTAAAGAAGTATTATTTTGAAAAGGAAGAACAAGTTAAACAACTACAAATCGCCCTGGCAAATCAACGACTCTCCGCATCACGAACATCGCTGGACGATGCAGAATATACGAATCGTTTGGGTCGATTAGATGGACTTATAGCACAATTAGCATTCTCTATACGGCGATGTTGGAAAGCTGTTCCACTATGGCTTGCCGGATCGATAAATAAAGACGCAATACTGACAGGGAAACAAGAGATGACTGCAGCTGGGAGAGCATTTATATCATGTTGGCTAGTAGATGAGGTTTTTGACAAATATTTCCATCCCGATATAGAGCCGACTTTATCCGCGCAACTGAAGAATATAATGAAATCTATACGGCAACTAGCACCACAAAGTCGAACAATAGAAGAAGAAGAACATGTATGGGCTAAAGTAACGGCATGGCGGTTAGGGACGATTGATGGTTTACAAGATACATTAAAGGCAGGAACAGCAAATGTTTATCGACAACAACTTATAGAAATGCTCAAAGATCAACTTACGGGCGCATTAAAGGTACATTTAGCCGACCCACCAACTTCTGATTTAGAAGGAGGAGTAGGAATGATTATCGATTTGGCTGTAAACCTCGCCTCGAACTTTCCGCTAGAAAGCAGAGATGTAATAGTAGAGTATTTTATGCCTGGAACACCAACGTCGATGGAAGTAATGAAGATGGAAAGCAGTATACCGACACTTGGAACTTCTGTTGCAGAAGACGCCGCAGATCGGAATAGTCTTATATCCGTGACAGAAAGCGAAGGATCTGTCAGTTATGCTGAGCAGAGCATGGAGCAGAGAAAACGGACACTACTTGGCGCCTTGACGAGTAGAAACGTACCTTTATTAGGAGATCTAGGAACGACACAGATAGAAGGTGGAAAAGTGCGAATGGCCGTAGGGTTGGCGGCAAGCATAAGGGGAAAGAGTGTATTACTGAAAGCTCCTGTGTTTAGTACATAGAGTTGGATACCCTCTACCCTTTTAGATCTATAGAAGTTTATATATATATATGTGTCATGTCAGATATGCTAGTTGTAATCTCAATAATATTTAATTTACCGGGAACTGGTAATCTTTACCCTTTATATTTTTTATTTCACGATATATAATTCCTCCAATGTACATTTTTTGTTTTTGTCATGGCTAGCTCCGCTCAGTCTTGATGACTAAGGATGGGTAAAAGAAAGCGACACAGTCATGCCGAGCTGAAATCGCGTAAAAAAGTCAGAACTGATCTGATAGAAGACCTCTCTTCTTCTCATCATGATTCGTCGCGTACGAATCGACTGCAAGATACTGCAGTCCTTCGAGCTTGTTATCCATCAGTGCAAACTTTAAGATCATACCTGGTATCAAAATCATCAAAGAGGGTAAGAAAAGCCATTGCAAACGCAACAGAATCAAAAGATCAATCAGACGCGTCAAAGCAAGAATTTGCAGATTTACTCGATCAGACAATAGTGGGCAGCTTCGATGAGGTCGCGTCCAAAGCCAGCAATGATGTTGATATCGATGCTCATACTCCCAAAGGATATCATTCATATAGTCAAGAATTCAAGGCTTTCTCTCAGCAGATATCCTCAGGACCATTAACAGTCAATGGAACTAGTGGTATAGTCACGTCTTCGATAAACGATGTAGGTACTATTCGTAAGCTTGTCACATCTCTCATCTTTGTCAATTACACGTTTTGTTAGAACTTTTGTGTGAAAAGATCTGATAAAATATAGATTTTAGATTTTACTGTTGCTACTCTCTTCAAACGTAACAGTGATCGACAGTATCCTCAACATATTCTTTGTTATGGGTTTGTTCACGATAATAAGCGTGATTTGACTGGTGATCTGGCAAATGGCATCATGGGACGTGAAACAGGCATTAAATTGAGTTGTCCCAATCCTTACCTCGAACAATTAGGCCAAAGTCCATGGACGAGACTTCCTCCACTATTAGGAGGTGGCGGTAGAGCTGAAGATCTACTCATCAACATGTTTGTCAATTGTGGTATCTTTAGCCCCACTCGGACGAATTCCGTTGGTGAGGGATCATCGAATTGGATTCAGATAAGTGGTATCCCAGTATCTGAGCTTAAATGTATAGACAAGAATGTTGTTCAGGCAAAGATCAAAGACATACCACAGCCGAAGCTGAATAGCATACAGTTTGCAAGACATAGAATTCTATATGGTCGTCCCATCATCAATCGTGGAAAAGGCTGGTCTTTTGGCCTTCCTTCCAAACGTAAGTCTGACTGCAAAATCGATCGACTGCGGTATCACTGATCATTCTACAGATGTGTTGAATCAGCTCAATGATCCCCACAATTGCTCGCAAACGCTAAACCTGCTAGAACGTGTCTTTCCTCATCAATTTGGGATGCCAAGTATTTTCAGACCTTTGACTGTGACGGCGTTGGGTCTCCCAAAGTCAGCGGAACATTCTAGGAAAAGATTACAGGAGAAAAACAACGACAAAACCGCTTTTCGTGAAGAAAAGGCAAAGCTCATCACTTTCACTGAACAGCAACTTAAAATTCCCAAAAGGCTTCGAGGACCTGTTTTTGATCTAATAAAAGCAGTAAGATTGAGACATAAACAGTGTTCATATGCTTTGTTGATGCAAAAGTATTGTCCCGCGTCACAGGTAAATGGTTGGCAGGAGAATGCACATGGCATACTCGCGCTTGCCACGCCTGTGTCATTTGTAGTTATATTCTGCCAAGCTATTGTAAAAAAGGTGTTTCCAACTTCATTATGGGGAAGTCGAGAGAATCTGAACGTGATACTCAGTTATATTGATAAATTTATTGGACTTGGTAGATATGAGACTATGACACTTCACAGCGTGTGTGAACGTATAGTATTAAGAGACGCTAAATGGCTTAGTGGGCGAGTAGAGGTATCAGATGACAAAATGAGTTTATCAGACTGGACGAAGCGGAAAGAATTGTTTTTGGAACTTCTATACTTTCTATTTGATTCATTTTTGATTCCTCTCTTGTCTACAAACTTTTACATCACCGAAGCATATGGACAGCGTAACAGATTATATTTCTTCCGTCATGATATATGGACGCAGATCTCTAAACCGTCAATTAACGAACTACAAAAACAGATGTTCGAACCGATTGCAGTGAAAGATTCAAAAGTAACGCGATTTAGGTGCGTTAATGGAGCAGGAAAGGTACGACTTGTGCCCAAAGAAAATGGACTTCGACCCATCATTAATCTTCGTCGTCGGGTAACTTCTTCCAGCAATGGCCGTATCGTGATGGGAAAAAGTATAAATACAGCAATGCAGCCTGCATTTTCTGTACTCAAATTATTGAAGCAACAAAGACCAGAATTATTAGGTTGTTCCATCTTCTCTACAGATGAACTTTTATCGCATTTACAGTTATATAAACGACATTTGATCGACACAAATCAGTATGGAAATAAACAGCTTTATTTTGCCAGTGTCGATGTCAAGTCATGTTTCGATAGTATTCCACAAGCAAAATTGTTGGCTATGCTGCAAGAATATATTTCCTCTGAACATGATTATACGTTGGGACGATATTCCGAAGGCCACCTGCTTAGACATCATGCTCATGTATTTGGTTCCAAAACCTCCTCTGAACAAAAATCCAAATTGACATGGAAATTCAACTCTGAAGCTCAATCTCTTTCCGATTCACGAAAATCACTTTTCGAGCTTCTTTGTGGTTCTTCATCAAACATAGTTAACAAGTCAGGTCGTGTATATATCGATCGAGTAACGCGTACTTATGAAACTTCAATCTCTATTCTAGCTCTCTTGACAGAACATATTTCTCATTCTAACATTTCTCTGCCAGTGAACTCTTTATCAACATTTTCCCCTACCTCTAATAAGATTTATAGACAGAAAAAAGGTATCGCTCAGGGATCTATTGTTTCAGGATTGCTATGTGCTCTATTCTATGGCCTACTTGATCGTACTGAGTTGCGTTTCTTGCTTGAAGATAAAGATTCTTGTCTAGTAAGACTTGTGGATGATTTTCTTCTGATCACAACGGATCGTGAAAAGGCCGAACAATTTGTTGGAAAGATGCACGCTGGTGTCGTTGACTTTGGTGTAGAGGTAAAAGAAAAGAAATCTAAAGTCAATTTCGACACTCGCACATCTATCACTAAAGTACCTATAATGAATGTGTGTAATTACACACTTGAAGAACTCACAGAACCTCTTCAGGAGTCAGAGAACAACAATTTTGGATTTCCTTATTGTGGTTTAGAAATCGATACTCGTACTTTGGAATTGAGTGTCGACCATCGACGTCGGATAGACAATAAAGATTTGAAAGGGGCCATTACTGTAGAACATAGCCGTAATCCAGGTCGAGGATTCTTGAAGAAATCTCTAGAGTACGTTTCTTCTCTATTCTCTACCATTTTCTTTTCCGTTCTCTGCCCTTGTTGATTTCTCTGATACGAGATGATGTATAGCATGGTCCGATTACATCTCTCCCCATTACTAATCAACACGACACATAACTCCCACGACACCGTCATGAAGAATCTTTACATTGCTTTTATAGATATCGCATGGCGATGTATGCATTATATAGATGCGATGAAAACTCGACCTTCAGAGACTTTACTCAAGCGTATGTCCAACCTCTCACTCCTCTTTCTTTTTCCCTCTTTGTGGGTCGATATACTGATACTATTACAGACACCATCGAACAAATCATCGAATCTTCTCACCGTCTCATTGTTAAAAGAAATCATATCCTCAACAAAGGCCAAGATAAAGGGGTTGACAAAAAGGAACTACAAAGGTAACATCCTCCCTCGTCATCACTCAATATATAATACTGATCGTGTTCATTTGGCGTAGTGTTGCCTACAAAGCATTCACAGAAGTCTTCACACGACGACAAACGAAGTTAAGACCCTTGGTCGGGTTCATAAAGGACAAAAGCCTCAAATTGAAAAGAATAGTAGAGCAAAGACGTATTGTATAGTTATTAAACCGTCTATGAAATCGTCATGTATATTGCTCAACACGGTTTATATCAAGCTTTCAAACCCGTCTAGTCCTTGTGATGTCGTCGTGTGATTATTCTTCGGTAATGTATGCGGCGCTATGCTAGGAAATGTATCTTTTCTAGGGAGGGGTAATGGATCATTATCCAATACAGATGTGGGAGTGGAGTTGTAGATAGAAGATGTAGAAGGAGGTGGGGGGATTATCCAATTGATATTCGACTTTGAGGAATTAGTCGGTTTTGTCGCATTCGACCAGTCTATATCCCTACTTTTTGGACTGTGCTGTTGATAACGGGAAGGGTTATTTTCAGAATTGTTAGTAAGATTATTAAATGGTTTAGGTTGTAAAGGATTGTTGAATGCATTCATCGGTGCTAGAGGTGTGAATGTAGAATTAAGCGACGATGTTGACGCTCTAGATCCATCCTGTTGTTGTTGTAAGATTGTATCTGTTCGTTCCGTATCCAGTAATATATCTGGAGTTGCGGCGTCTTTTCTCCCTTTGACAAGCGCTTCAAAATCAACTTGATCCCTGGTATCGAGTCCAGACGTTGTTCTACCATCATGATTTGGTCGAGAAGCGGGTCTAGGAATCGTCATAGGCGAGTCTTGTATTTTACTACTATGTTCGCGTTCTATATGTGTAGATATATTTTTTATGACTTTCATGAAAGACTGGAATTGTTCAATGTTCAGAAACGGTCCCAGTGAGAACTGCCATAGTATGGGTAAGATTTCGCGAGCTGCATAGTCTATATCAACAACCATACCGATCCGTCGAAGAAGTTTTAACGCTGCCATCTTAGAAAGAGATTAGAATTGATGCATGTGATAAATGTTGTGTGGATACCACATACCATAACAGCTGGTTCTTTGGTCTTTATGCCTTTTAACAACGGGACTATCTTTTCTTGAATCGTAAGTCTATCCAATGTCACGACTTCTGATTTGTCTCTGTTATGTTGCATGATACTACCAGTCAGTCCATCGTCGACATCAACGTCAAGATCACCAGTCGCACCACATAAAATATGAAGAGCTTCCAATGCCTGAACCTTGACGGTCAGAGACTTTGTAGTCGTGCAGACGATGATAATTTCTGGTAAAAGCTGGTTTTTATTACTGAGATAATCAAGTTTAGGCATCATGATGGAAAGATTTGAAAGTGCAGCATCGACGAGAGGAGCAGATGAAGAACTAAGACATGTGATATAGATTGGAAGGATATCTGAAATTAATCGTCATTACCTTGATTCACGTGTATTAAATGGTGTGATTTGAAACCTACCTGTCCGGAATAGCTGAGGAGTCGATCGATTTGACAACACCTGCAGATTATCAAGTACGACTTTTAACGCTGCTTGAGACGCTACGTCCTTGTTTATAGTAATACTTGGATGAGATAGACATTCTTTTAATTTAGGAACGAGCTTTTCTGAAAGAAACAACGATTCAGCAGAGCATGATTTGAGAGCGACAAAGATGTTTTGAAGCAATAAAGGTAATAATACTTCACGCGGCTGCATAGAGTCCACTAACACCGGCATGATTTTTCTTTCGAGAACGGATGGAGGAAATTGAGGTAAGACATTTGCTAATCCCTCGAGGAATTGTGTTTTGTCGTCGATGGTCAACGTCGGGAAATTATCGAGGAATTTGAGAGTAGAAACGAGGATATTGTCGAAATACGGCGATTGTTGAAATGTTTGTGCAGTCAATCGTTGATCTGCACGTCTTGTGAGTAATTTCGCAAGTAACTGTGATCCAAGTTGGTCAGATACTGGTTGATTGATCAGGAATTTATTATGCTCCAG
>Ga0160429_1000904_pt1 | contig 18574 bp, 12 predicted proteins | sample SolpanmetagenomR_FD_108199 | JGI IMG/M metagenome (GOLD analysis project Ga0160429, IMG submission 108199) | Solar panel surface microbial communities from Lawrence Berkeley National Laboratory, California, USA - R | ecosystem: Engineered > Built environment > Solar panel > Unclassified ...
ACCGAATGGAATACCCAACTCGTCGTTTCTAGAATATCTCTTACCGATCGAAACGCCAGACTGATCGAGTTTATAACTCAGGGATTTTGAATCAAGCAACGTTTCTAATTTCGACACGATGGGTGCGAAACGAGCGTCGCGTTGTAAAGGTACGAGAAGGACTTTTATCGGAGCCGTTCGCGGAGTGAATGACAATACCTGTGCATTACATTAATAATCACCATCATAAGACTTTTTGAAACGAAGGGGCAGGAGAGCAAAAAACTTACAGATCTCATCTCATCATTCGCTCGTGTCCAGTAACAATGTTCCATCAAAGTGTACAAAATCCGTCCGATACCGAACGAAGGCTCGATTACATTTGGTGTATATTCCCTCGTGGTTTCCGTGCGAGATTGCTTCTCGATCGTGACGAGATCGCTGGTTAATTCTACTTTGCCGCCAGCGACCGACGGGACTGGGATTTCTATCCTTCCGTCGGCTTTCATTTCGAGGGAGAGTTTTTCTTTAATGTCCTGGGTGAGGGCCAACAGTGCCGATTCGACAGCCGCGGCGTCCTTTTTGAACCGCGGGCCGAGTTTTTGTTTGTTGGGTGTGGCGACGAATTCTTCAATCTGGCGTGGTTTCGTGAGTGTTTCTCTTGCTTTTAGGTTTGCGCCGGTGGCTTGTTCGTGGACTGTCAGGTCGTATGCGCTTCTGTCTGCACATCCGACGCATTCCGTCCATCCGTATGAATTTAACAATTCACAGTCCCAGCAGTCACTTGCGTAATGAGCCATTTCGTTTTCCATGTGTTGACGGAATCGTAACTTTTTCATGTCGATTCCGATTCTTTGCATGAACAAAAAGATTCGGACGAGAAAATATCCCAATGTTTCATTGTCGACGACTTTATTGGCTACAGCATCACCGATAGACATCATTTCAGTCGCGGTATTTCCACTTGATTGTACTGTACGGCTGAGAAGTGGTAATTTGACATCTTTTACGGAATCGAATTTGACGTGTTTCTTACCACTTTCTGGGTCGACAAAATGTTCAATTTCCGCCATCAAGAACTCTCGGACACGTAGTAAACCAGATCTTGGTGAAAGTTCATTACGGAAACTGTAACCAATACTTGCTGATGCAAAAGGTAATACGCCATCACTGTATTCAAACAATTTCTGGAAAGACAAAAATTGTCCTTGAGCGGTCTCTGGTCGTAAAAAGGCTGGGTCTTCACCTGTAGGACCGATATTTGTCTTGAACATCAAATTGACTGCTATTGGAGGTTCGACTTCATTCCCAGACGTAGGATTGCGTATGTCACATTTCTTGATCAATTCTCCCATAGCTGCACCGGTATAATCATCAAGTGTTGCTAGAATATGTTCATATTCCTTTACGACATTATCATCCAACTTTACAGCAACCTTTTTTACTTCTTTCTTCTTCTTTTTCGTCGCGTCTTCGACTGCAGGTATAGTTGCTTGACCACGTGCCTCTTTATCACCTTGTAGACGAGACTCTAATACTTCTTTTATCAAATGATCCGTTCGGATAATTTCACCATTCTTTGTGTCCTTGCACATGAAATCCGCAAATCTGTCCACGTGTCCAGATGCTTTGAAGACTTTATATGGTGTGACCATTGCACACTTGAGCGCCATCATCTTTTCGGTGCGAATAAAGTGATCTCGCCATATACTCAACACTTCTGCTTCCAAGGCTTCCAGAGGAGGACCATAGTCGTAAAATCCCTTTATTGCACCATATGGTTCGAAACTCTGCCATAAGAAGTTTCTCCGTTTCATCAATTGATCAAAAGCAGCACGTTCGAATGTCTGACCCTTGAGAGTCAAGTAATCTGACGACATTTTTGCTTTGGTGGTGCTTAATAAACTATATCGATCTTGAGCTGCCGAAGTGACAAAGATTTGTCGACAAGCAGTTGGCGAAACTCGCTTTAGATGCGTCAAAGAATGTATGTGCTGTAGTCGACTTTGCAGAACTTGCATATACAAGCTCGGGTGTCCAGAATTGATGTAATGGGATGAGTCACACAAGAAAAGGTGTGTTCTAAATTTGGGTGTGCATCCTCCCCAGCACTTGTACTGTCGACATATGGGGGGGCTGGGGAATTGAATTTTGCGGAGTGGAAAAAAAAAGTTGTTGATCGTCGACAAAAACATAACTCTTCTTCATCATCATACAATCGACTAACGATGGGTATCTTAAGAGACCCCCGAAGCATACCAAATAAAATAAAAAGACATGAACAGTTACTCAAGCTTAAAAAAGCAAAAGAAACAGTGACAAGAGACGACAGATTACGTAGAAGAAGGACAGAAGATAAAAATCCAAAATTAAGGGAAGAAAGACGACAACGGAATGTACCTGCGACTATAGATTCGAAACGAACTTGGGATGAAGTCGATAGAGATGGAGATGTAAATCTTGGATTATCTGTAGATTTGCAATCGATAAAGCGACGAAAAGTTGAGCCAGAGGACTTGACGAAAAAAGATCATGTCGTCGTTCAGAAAAAGATGGAGGAAGAGGGAGAGGATAGTGACGTTGATAGTATGTTGGACGAAGATTTGGAAGACGATGAAGAGAAAGATGAGGAAGAGAAAGACGACAAAGAGGATACTGAAATACGTGCACGACAATCAAGTCCAGCGCGATCCACCGCAACCGACATGACCATGACTCCCGAATCCCTACAATCAAGCTTCCCGTCCCTCTTTGCACCTCTCGAACACCCTCCAAAAGTACTAATCACCACATCCATCAACTCGACTTTAAAATCCCAAGCAAGAGTCTTGACTTCATTCTTCCCAAACTCCCATTTCGTCCCTCGAAACACACACTTTCACGCCCACAAATACTCCATCAAAGAAATAGCTTCCTTTGCTTCGAATCGAAACTACACTACAGTTGTCGTCCTCAACGAAGACCTCAAACGTCCTTCTGGCTTAGATATCATCCACCTCCCGTCCGGTCCTATGTTTCACTTTTCAATCTCCAATTGGATCGAAGCTGCAAAACTTCCTGGTCACGGTAATCCTACAGGTCACGACCCGGAATTAATCCTCAATGGGTTCCGAACACCGTTGGGTATGCTGACTGCTCACCTTTTCCGCACTGTGTTCCCTCCTCAACCTGAATTACAAGGTCGGACGGTCGTGACGCTACATAATCAACGCGATTATATCTTTGTGAGAAGACATCGTTATATCTTCCGTGACAAAAGGGCAACGGAAAAGAGTGTTCAAGGCGTGGATGGGAAACCAGTCAAGGGAGTAGAAGATGTGAGAACGGGATTACAAGAGTTGGGGCCGAGATTTACTCTAAAATTGAGGAGGATAGATAAAGGTATACAGAGAAGCAGTGGGCAGGAATGGGAATGGAAGGGTAAGATGGAAAAGGTCAGGACGAGATTTGCTCTGTAATATCATGTACAAAAAAACAAAAGAGGTCATAGATATCAGTACATATAATTGTTTCAAGCAAAAGACTGAATTACTCTAACCGCCAAATCTTCCTGTCATGACAAAGTTGTATAATTTATATAAAATGTTGATTATCAATACCACCGTCAAGATAGGTATATAAACTTGTGCAAGCTCCATTGTAGACCTCATTCTTATTTTCGATTCGATGAATCCTCGGCCTTTATCTGATGATTGATTATCAACTTCATCCACTGCAAACGCACTCGGGTCGTATGGGAACTTCTTCGTCTTGGAAAATACATCTAACAATTCGTCTTTTTCCATCCATCTATCAAGAATCCACTTTTGCATCCCGTCAACATCTTCGACTGGGATATCGGCTATTTTGAACCTTCTCCAATGGATATTGACACTCTTGGGTGGTCTTCCTAAGTAGAAAACGGATGTCATGTTGTATAAATCATGGGCAAAGTATCCTTCCGGTTCCATCTCATATGCAATTGTACAATCGTAGACATATTCCACTGTTGACTTCAATTCTGATAGACACAATTGAAGGCCCGTACTTCGTGGTAAAAGAGCGTGTTTGCAATCATCTATCCCTCTCTTCTCACTCCACTTTTGACTATTTTTCCTCGTATTCGCAGAAAGATTTGTTCCTTCTGGAAAGATCACTAACCACATTGGATCGAAACAGTCCTGTCCTTTAACATCGGATCGTGGTATTTGCAACTTCTTCAACCGATATCTCATCCTTATCTGATCCGAAGCCCATTTTCTAGTCATGAAAATAAACTTATATAATTGCATAGCTGGTCCTATGATGGGAATCCACTTGAGGGATTCTTTCAAGATGACGTATAAATTACCATGATAGCCGGCAGTATATGCTGTCCACCAAAGATACAGCCATTCAGGATAGATTTGATGATTCGCAATAAGCACAAGTCGAGGTGGAAAGAGACATTCGATATCTCCAGTTGATCGCAGACGGAGTTGACCAGGGATGGAGGAGTCACCTGTTACGCGAACAGTCGTTGGTGCTCGCCATTGGGATATTGATAACATAAGGAGGACAAACAATCGTTTGTGATATGCTAGCAAGTCATAGTAGAGATCACGATTGGTCCAATAGATGGGGATCACGACGAATTGGATAATGTGCAGTCTGTTATGTGCAGAAAATGAGTCAGTATTTGCCTGCGTTTTAATAGTCAATAAACATACACTATACATGATCCGAGAAAGTAGATTGGCAAAACGACAAGTTGTAGTATTTCCCATGGAGTCTTTTTGCGCCCAGGAATAGGCTTAGGATTCGTCAAAGGTATCCATGGGTTTTTTACTTCTTGAGTCTCATCTGTGGTGTTTGAAGAATTGGATTTTGTAGGGAGATCTTTGTTCGCTTCATTATGTCGTTGTCGCATCTCAGATCCTGAAGATGCATACATTTTTCTTAGTGTGTTTTTAGGATTGTATGTTATATTGCTCAGATGCACAGTTCCAATATGCCATACTCTTATCTTCCCAAGGCCTTGTACGAGAGTTGAACTAGCACAGTAGGTTATAGTGATGATCGAGGGTCAGTGTTTCGCGTTTCTTCCTTGGGACAAGTGATGGGAAATTTAGTGGAACAAACAACCAGATGAATAAGCATGTCATTCCCGCATGATCGGGGTCATTTCTCGTCACGTGCAGAAAATGTATTATTTTTGTATGCACAACTAATAGTTTCTTGAACAGTATATCATGATAGTGATATGTGGTTTCTGTCAATTGCTCGGCCATGTAAGATGCAAATGACCTTGATATGCTCAAATTGATCACGATTGGACAGAGAAAATGCTCTGTAGCAGTGAGTCACGCGATCAAGCTTGGCCATCCGCACTGCCGGTCATTCAGCAGTTTCCCTTTGATCTCTGAATTGCAAAGCCATGTAGTTCCAAATATAAGAGGTAGATCTCGGACTTTTAATCATTCAATGCAGTGGACTGATTATGTCAGATTCGACGAATGATGATCTACTGTCTTTGAGATGGCATATCCCTCCAAGAAATGTATTGATTGTTCGTAAATCTGAATCTCCAAAGATTACAGACGCGGTTGTAGATTTCTGTAAACATGTGCAATCTACATTTTCCGACGTCAACTTCATTGCCGATCAAAGTATGATAGCAGATATCGGACCTCGGTTGTCGAAATCACTATACGCATACGACCAAACCTCAAAGTCGCAATTACATGACAAGGTAGATCTAATTACAACATTCGGTGGAGATGGCACTATCTTACATGCTACATCGTTATTTTCGAGATCGACAAGGGTACCTCCAGTTTTATCCTTCAGCATGGGCACGCTTGGTTTTCTAGGCGAGTGGAAAATTCAGGAGTATAAGGAGGCATTTCGACAAACATACGAGTCTGGAATGAATGATACTAAAGATAAATCCAAAGCACAACGTACCTCACGAGTGCTACTCAGAAATAGGTTACGTTTAGGAATATACTTATCGAATGGGGACCGCATTTCTAGCAATGAGCATGATGAACATCCAGACAATGATCAAGATATTTACGCCATGAATGAAGTGCTGTTACATCGTGGACAAGCGCCTCATCTGTCTCATATACAAATAAGTGTCGGTGGACGAGTGTTGACTGAAGCCGTGGCAGATGGCATGTTAGTCAGTAGTCCAACCGGATCAACGGCTTATTCTTTGAGTTCGGGTGGGAGTATCGTTCATCCACTTGTATCATCTCTTTTATTGACACCTATCTGTCCACGATCACTTTCATTCCGTCCTTTGGTATTACCCGCAGATACACCAATTGTACTAAAACTATCCGAAAAGAACCGAAGTGATCAAGTCGATATCAGTATTGATGGAGTGAGGATGAAAAAAGGTTTGAGCCGAGGTATGGAGATACGCGTGGTCGGGGAAGAAATAAGAAGCGCAGATAAACAACATTGGAAAGGAGGTATACCGACCATTGTTAGACCGAGGCGGTCAGATGTTAGCGACATGGATGATAACTGGATCGGAGGACTAAACAGTCTCCTTAAATTCAATCATCCGTTCGGTGAAGGCGGGTGAAATTATGACGACCTACGATTTTCGCACGTGTTTTCCATTATGATATGCATGGAAGCATGAAAGGTTGGGAAGTGCGGGGTAGTGTAGATCTCAAGACGACAAGCCCCGCACCAACAACTTTCAAATGTTATGACAGCTGGAAATGCACGATGATGTCTTTTGTAGTGTAAGACATGCATGATCACGGTAAGTAGTGTAACTTATGCCTGATAAATTATTTTTCAGTTTCAGCTATAATAATATCTCCCTCGTACCTGTCTTTTCATCTTTTTCCACTCATTTCCGGGCAAATCTATTCCTCGCCATGAATCTGTAAATGTACCAGATCTAAACATTTTGAATATATTTTGAGCGCTTGCTATCGCCTCGAGTTTCTGATTTTGTATTATTCTGCAAGCATGGAACCCAAGGATGATATTTCTAAAATGAGCGAGAAAGAAGCCAGTGTTTTTCAGAGCTTATTGAAACCTAGCGATAGTTATGATGTAAATGGGGTATATTGGGCTGATCTAACTATGCCCAAACGTGTAGAATTTGTATCCAAGGTAGACAAAGAAGAAATTAAAAATGAACTCTCGGAGATATGGAAGATGATCAAGAAAGATCCGCTCAGTCCAATTGGTCATTATTTCCATAATAGTGTGATACCTGGAGCAGGTCTACTCCTCGAAGGATACGTCTTGTTTTCCATCGGTAATATCAAACCACTTCTTGCCGCAGCTTTTCCAGCTTGTTGGGGAAAGTCCAAAACAATCTGTAATAATACTTGGACGCAATCGGTAGAATACTTGGAGATTTGTGGGATTATTGTAGGGCAGATATTAGTAGGGTTTATAGGTGATGGAATAGGAAGACGTTGGGGATTGATACAGGATGCATTGATTATGTTTGGAGGGTTGGTCATGTTGACTGCTGCTTGGGGAACAACACAGAATGGCTGGGTGATCTGTTATGCTCTTTCCTTGTTCGTTTATGGTATTGGAGTAGGAGGTGAATATCCTATGACAGCGACGTCTGGAATGGAAAATGCCGTAGGTTCAGGAAGAGTTTCTAGTCGAGAAGATCGTCTTCATCGTGGTCGAAAGGTGACTTCTGCTTTTTTGATGCAAGGTTGGGGTCAATTTCTGAATCAGGGATTGCTCATTATATTACTTTTGATATTCCACCACGGATCAGGTTCTGCACCATATTCTACAGTTGCAGCTCAATGGACTTATCGTGTGTCATTTGCCATTCCCGCCGTAGGAACTCTATGGCTTGTTTATTATCGAACTTATAAAATGCGATCAGCTTCCAAACAACTAGACATGGCCAAAGAAAAAGCAAAAGTTACTGGCTACGATACAGAATCTCTCCGTCTGACCATGAAATACTTTGGTCCGAGATTACTTGCCACAGCTGGAGCCTGGTTCGCCAACGACGTGTTTTTCTACGGAAACAAACTCTTTCAAGACGAATTCATCTCGGTTCTTTTACCGAACAACAAATCCGTCATGGTCGGATGGTTATATAATCTAATCAACGTATCCGTCAGTCTGTGTGGATATTACCTCGCTTCATTCCTCATCGACAACAAACTATATGGTCGTAAAACAATGATGAACGTAGGTTTCCTCATGGATTTTATATTATTCATGATTCCTGCTTTTCAATATTCCTTCTTCACCTCTCCAAAAGGCATCCGGGGTTTTCAAGCAATGTACTTTCTCTCCTCGTTCTTTAACCAATTCGGTCCCAACTCCGTAACGTTCCTCGTCGCCGCAGAAGTCTACCCGACGCCTATCCGCGCCACCGCGCATGGCTTTTCAGCCGCAGTCGGGAAACTAGGAGCGTTGCTAGCCGCCATTCTATACAACTACATTCCCACACGGACGAAATTCCACGTCGTGCCGTGGTTCGGTCTCGCGGGTTTGGTCCTTACGGCGGTATTCCTTCCTGATACGACGGGGTTGGATTTGAAAGAACAAGAGCGGCGCTGGGCGTTCATCAGAGCCGGTCGTGCGGGAGAATATCGAGGCGTGGCGATCCATCCGCGACATTTGAGCGTGTGGGAGAGATTCAAAGGCGTGGGGAAACGATATGATGCGAAAGAAGACTATCGACAAAAAGTAGAAGAGTTGAGGGGCGAATGGATGGAATATCATAGTAAAATTAGAGGCAGTAATAGTAATAGTAACACCAACACTAATACTAATACTAATACAACGACAACGGAGAATAGAATAGATAGCGTATCTACAATCAAAACGGAACAGGGCAATAATTTAGAAAAAGGATCTGGAAAATATGATGAAAAAGAAGAGGATCTTTATATGACTAAAGAATGGGATGAGCAGAAAGAGGTCGACATGTATTTCAGAAGAACTGCTGGGAGAGGGATTTGACAATAAATCAAGTACAGAGATGATTCATGAGGACTAACGTCAGGATATAGATTACGACATATATTCGAGAGCACTGTTTATTTCAAAGATTGTTGTTTTGTTTTGTCTTGTGTTGTGTTGTTATTGTTGATGAATATTCCTTGTTATATAATTATTACGAAAACATCATGACTATAGTACAGCGATATACATTTTAGAATTTACATCGAGTAAAAGATATGTCAATCACTTTCCCATACGTAACCTTCATAATCCCCAGCAGAAGAAGGAATCTGCTGATCACTTTTTCCACGTCTTTTATTCCTCCCATTACTTCTACTTTTAGTAGATTGTTGAAGTTGACCTGCAGCTTGGAAATAAGCATCGTGACGATGATAAGAAGAAGGAGGTAGAACAGCTGACTGTGGAGCGAGATAAGGATTTGTCATGATAGGAGCCCATGGACTGGTCGCTGACATTGGATGTGTATGCTGTAAAGATTGATGCATTGCATAAGGAGGTGGGGGATGGCCAGGAGGGGGAGTGTGTGTCATTACTGTAGGTGTTTGAACATAATTTGGAATCGAACGTGACATATCGGTAGTCAAGTCATGTCGATGTGGTGCAGTGTGATGCAAGGGGTAAAGAGAAGGATGCTGCATTGCCTGCATTTGTGGATAACCTTGAGCGGTTTGGATCAATTCAAGTTGAACGGGATTACCGTATTGATCAAAATATCTTGGTGGCGATGCTGTTCTTGTAGAAGGATTAGGTCCAACAGCTGACTTTGGCGCAGTCTGGACTGAAGTTGATGTATGTGTTGGCGCAGTCTGGATTGAAGTTGACATATGTGTGGGCGCAGTCTGAAGTAAAGTCGACAAATGTGTTGGTGCATTCCGTTGAAGGACAGGAGACGGAATATCATCATCCTGATAAATGTCTACAGCGACATTTGACTGAACTGTAGCCTCATCCTCAAGGTTAGGATCATAAGGTGTTCGAATGACTTCGGGTATATTCTGCGTTGTGTAATCGAAAAACTCATTGTGTCTAGAAGCGCGTGATAACTTGCTAGGCTTTGATCGTTTGACTTCCTTACGACCGTGACTTGCACCATGATGTCCGTCAGAATGACGTCTCCTTGTAGGCTTTGGAGAATTATCAGACATGATTGGTCTTCTTGGGTCATATTCATCTTCTCCAGCTTCGGGCATGGACATGTCTGTGTCATCAACCTCATTCTGCAATGAACCCATTAACGACTTGGAAATACCGTAAATCTCTGGATTGACATCTCTTGTCTCTGCATGTAATCCACCTTTCGGTTGTATATTACTCTGCATGGGCTGCGTAAGAGCATGCACAGTGGTCGGTTGTGTGTGTGGATATTCAGTTGAAAATACACCAATTGGAAGTGCGGCCGCAATTAACATCAACTTTTCCTCAGTCATTCCCGACATGTATTGAATACTTTGAAGCGTTGAAGCGTCTGGCAATTCAATCGAGTCGACCGCCCAATCAATCAACGACGCATGCTCTGTTGTATTGAGATGGGTTTTCTTGAAATGATTTAATAATGGGAACAAGGCGTAATTTTTATCACTCAAAGCAGTCTGCTCCATCGTACACTGATTCCCTGCTGAAAAGGCCAGAGCCACACATATTTTACACCTCAAACCAGACCATTTCCTTATAGCTTTCATCTCATTTCTTGTAGAAAGTGATTCCATAAAGACATCAATCGTCAATTGCTTCTCGAAACGATTGACATACCGACGCGCAACGTGTTGAATAATCGTTGTTAACCGAACACTATCCGGTAAATCCGATATTCCTGCAGTTCTTTCATATATCTCTTTTGTAGCTTTACCAATCTCTTCTCGAGGTTCAACTCCAGCCGTCTGTGGAGGAGCATAGAACTCTTTGAGAAAAGGATTATCCGAAGTATGCCTTGTTGTACCTTCCAAAGTGTTAATATTCATCTCCTTTGTTTCAGGTAGCGACGTTTGTTGCGTATCTAACATTTCCAAAGCTGGATAGGCTGGTTCTAAGACAGTGACAGTAGAACTTGGCTGTTGTCTCAAAGAAGCCATGAATGACGGAACAGAAGTATTGATGACAATTGGTTCCCTTTCTTCAGATCGATATCTTGCAGTCTCTCTTACTTTTACATAATTAGGGGGTACTTTTCTGCTCATCGACGGATGAGCCATGAAAGGTGGGTCGATAGGCCAAACTGCAGCATGCCAAGCAACAATGACATTACCCATCGAGAGGTCAGAATCATGTTTCGCCCCAGAATGTTGCATCATTCCATCGAAACTATAAGATTTGGCTGTATCTTCGCACTCTGCACATTTGAATAGATCACGTACCATCGACTCTGTTATTGGCTTTACCCTTGTATCAAAAACGTGCTTCATACTTTCGAGGAGTATCGATTCGCTACTTTCTGCACGAAACCGTTCTACCGTATTTGTAAGCACATCAGCGGCAAAGTTTGCACAATCTGCTTGAAGTAATGATTGAGCACCAGCCCATCGATCTTCAATTACTTCTTGAGCGATTGCCGAAAGTTTATTACGTATCGACTTTTGCGACTTGTCCATCTGTACATCATTACCCGCAGCTCGAAGACGACCTCCTCCTGGTCTTCGAATCACTCTGTTGGTAATCATATTGACATAATCTCCTGGTTTCAGCTTATCTAATCGATCTCTTTCGAATTGTTCTGCTTCCAGTCGTTGATCCATCAAACGTGGCTTTAAACTTTGCCAATCCATGTCTGATAACGGACGAGCAATCACAATTGCTGCTTTGTAAGCTGCCATATGCTGCAAAACATTTGGATACAAGGCTGGATTAATATCATCGCAGCATCGTGTCTCAATATCAGTCTTTCTTTCTGCCAATATCGCTCGAATTTCGCTATCCGATTTATCTTTATTGCCTTCATATTCGGATGAAATGGCACTACTAACTCCGACGATTTCCTCGTTCACCATATCATTGTATTTGTCGTACGGATTGTTTGGATAGAACGTGGGTATCGAAACAGCCTCCCGTAAATGATTTACAGGCGCCAGTGGTGATCTTAGATTCGGAGGGTAGTATTGTGGATGGGCAGGATTTCCAAAGAACGGATAGGGTGTTGTGACATGAGAGTATGGCGTTATCGCATGAGCTGAAACCATAGGATTGTTGAGAAATGCTGGCTGTTGATGAGTTGGAGCTTGCGAGATTGAAAGTCTAGGCACTGTTGTAATCTGTCAGATCTGGACATTCCCTTGACCTTGGAATTGAGGATAGGCAAAGCTATGAATTTGTAACGTAAAAGATTGAAATGAAAGACTAAAAAGAAATCTGAAAAATAGCATGCGCCACGTTTTAAAGCAGAATATCAATAGAACAAATAGACGTGAGGATTATTGTGGAAGAGTCGAAGAAATGCTTACATGAAATTGGTGGTGGCATACTAGCCCTTACTGGGTCAACGAGTTGGACAGTTGAGTGCTGTGTTATAGAATGCGAAGGTTCAATTAATTGCCTGACTGTCTGCGCTAGTGTCTGGTCAGGCGGTATAGCCGCTTCCCAGCTGGCCCATCTCGCCGAATCATCAAGCGTGCGTTTGGCAACAATCAGACTTTCTTTCAGCCACAATTCGGCATCCTGTGGAGATGACTGCTGCGCAACAATATAATCGTCACGAAGCTTACTGATTGCAGGACGAAAGAAAACTTTGAATAATTGAATGCTAGGTGGTATTCCAGCATTCCGAGATTGAAGCAGAGAATGTGGCACGTAATGATTTTCTGACGTGCGAAATACAAAAGGAAGGCCTCGAAGTAAAAACTTATCCTCAGTAACAAGTAATTCGACATCCTATATGAATTTAGTGACTTGTATTCCTTCTATCCCCACGAATAAAGAGACTTTACCTTTGCTGTTAGCTTTTCAAAGCATTGACCACAAAGTCGAACTTGCCATGGCCATATGATACGCAGTCCGTTATTACCAGGGCCAGAGTTCCACAATCCAGAGTTCCAGAGAAAGTCGTCCGATATTACAGGCTTAATGGTGATTTGACAGCTTTCGCAATGATCGCCTACTAATAAATCCAGCATTCGTTTGGCAGATGCATCCTCAAGCGGATCTGGAAGACCAGGAGCGTTGAGATGTAGTGCGTCCAGCCAGATGCCGTTCCCATCTCTAGGCTGCAATGCTCCAGCCATTGGCGGGAAATCATCCACACTCGCGCGCAAACAAGTGTAAAATAGTTTATTTACTTCCAAGCAACTGTATAGATCAGGTACATTCAAGTAACTAAATACGTGCTGCAAGATTGCCGGGGAACAATTTATTATTTTGCATCCAGTCGAACTTGTAAGGCTTGACGATGGCGCACTCTCCAATTTCTGACGCTTGACATCACTCAAATACGGTTCGTCAAGATCATGACCCCTTTTATTGTTCGTTACAGGAGATCGTTGGACAGCTACAGCGTTGTCGATCCCAAGCTCTTGGTCCATCAAATCATCGAGATAAGAACCGTCAATGGAAGGCGCTTGGGGTACTTGCCTTGGCTCATACTCATCATTGTTGGGCGCATCGCTTTGATACAAATCCTCGTCATCTTCCATCTTGTCGGTTGATATGCACTTGGAAGGAAATGTTATATGCACATGTTTGATCACTACACCAAACGTGACTAGGAAGACATGATATTTTATGGTCTAATAAAGTTATTAATTTTGAGGAGGGTGGCCGATACACAGACTGGTCCGTGCGCGGTCAACGAGCTTTCCCCCGCAATTAAACCCTTGCACACACAACAAATCGGGGACATACACAACAAATCGGGGAGTGAAGGTATTCTAGTTTGTAAAGATTTTTGTTTGCATATCTATATACAAAAGATTCTAAGAAGCTACACTCTTCGCAAATGCCTTTCTCGCCATGTCATCAGCACTACTTATACTAACGCCATTATTCGCCAGCAGCGGGGATGAGGTTCGCGACTTCGTGCCATTCAACATTCCTGTCAAAGCCCTATCCCGCAGCCATGCCTTCATTGCCGAAGGATCCTGAGCTAGACTAATGTTCCTTGCTATTTGATAAGCGACTATTCCGGAAACATAAGGAGTCGCCATCGAAGTACCGTCCAAATAGTGATTGGATTGTGGTCCAGTTATCCAAGTAGATAAGATATCCTCACCAGGTGAATAAAGGTCGACACAATCGCCGACATTCGAGAAGTTTGAAATCATGTTCGTTGAGCTTATGGAGCCAACAGTTATGATACTCCCATTTATGCCACCTGCTGATGCAGGAGAAACTTGACATGCATCCTGTCCGTCATTACCGGCAGCTACTACGACATGTATTCCCGCCTTCACAGCACTGTTCAGGGCTCGGATCAATGGAACAAATTGTGTACCATATGTGGTGCCCAGAGACAATTGAATGACTGAGCCAAGAAGCGTATCATTTGCTTTTTTAGTATCGTGTAAATTAATGACGGCATCAATACCAGCAATAACGGGTGCAATAGAGCCTGTCATCTCGTCCAGGGCTTTGATGGCAATAATATTTGCCTTGGATGCGACCCCATAAGGATTTGATGCTGTGATGCCTGCTACGTGCGTGCCGTGACCAGACGTATCACCTGTCACACCAAAGGCGGTGAAACCTGACGTAACTCTGCCCCCGAAAGCTGTATTTTCTGCGTAAACGCCAGTGTCAACAACGTATATATCTACTCCTTGACCGACGTTTATATCGTCGTAAAGATAGGATGCATGTAAACCTGATGAGTTACCTGATGCGGTGAAGCCCTGCGATATCCGTTCTAAGCCCCAAGTAGCATTTGGCCGAAGGTAAACAGTTGTCGCAACTTGAACGCTTTTCTCCATAACACTGACTGCAGACAAATTGTTAAGTGTATGAAAATGCGCTTGGTTAGCGTTGATAGAAAATCCCCTGAAAGCGGAATTGTTATAAACATGCCGGACATTATCATGCGCTGTAGTCATATTAATGTGACGGAGTACTGATTCGATGCAAGGTGATTGCTGCTCGTCTTGTGCCAGTAATACAACATATTCTCGCGGAGTATCATCGTCAGAACTGTTGTTATCCTCTTCTTGACTGGTCATGGACTTGCCGCTGACATGGTGTTGCCCGTGAAATACGGCTTGAGCGAATGCGAACAGCAATATGAATGGAAAAACGATACGCATATTTAAAAGACTGTCTAAAGATTGCGAATGAAAGGCCAATGAAAAGCAAAATGAGCGTCTATGGACCAGCCAGATACAAGAACACAAACTAGAAGAAATACAAATGAGTGAAAAGAAACAGATAGTCGAAAGTGGGAATGAAAAAACATGTTGGGATGTGACTGTGAAAGTTAGGACGCTAGACCAAGATGAAACGAATGCGAAGCTAAGGTATGTGTTGTATTATCTGCACGCGTTCCCACTGATGATGTGGTGATGTTATGAAGCTACATGAGTTTGAACTTCTATTTGACGCTGATCTCTTTCGTGCACAGGTCTATATATAAGCAACGTAAGTATAAGACTGGCAGACATGTATCTCTCTCGTTCTGGTCGATTGCTATGATTTCATATTATCGTCGCCTGTACATCACATACCCCTGCAACAATAATAATTACAAGTGTTTCAGAATACAGATGCAACCAAAGCATGCCATGGTTCATCCAGAAAATGATTTTCGATGAGTTTGGACAGCTTTGTCAGGAAAAAATGTTGGCATTACCTCATGAATCAGGCCCTCTGAGATAGCTCCGGCTCATGAGTCATTCGTTTTTTGTTAATTAATTAAGCTTTGCGGGGTAGTCTTCGCTTCTCAGAGGGCCTGAGGGACAATGGTGCAACTTTAGGCCAAACGTGGAATCTCTACTATACCTTTATACTAGCACAAGACTGTTTAGTTCTATAGTTACTATGTAGATCTATATGTTATTTACTAGTGTACTAAGTTTTTAAGTGTAAATCCTAGTAATAATATAAGCAAAATTAAGTTTAAAGTTGAAAATTTCCACCTTTAGTACTAAATAGTTTTTTCATTTGGTACATTCGTGACACTCTTCTAGAAGGGTTATAAACTTATAAAATAGCTTATCTTATAGCTCTAAGCGTGATCTAGAACAACGTCCGCTTTTGATAGCGAAAATAGCCTAGATAGGTAGTGATATCCATAGTTAAGCACAATTTTTTTTTTCATGATTTCCACGTTTGGCCCAAAATTGCACCATTGTCCCTCAGACCCTCTGCGAAGGGAACCAATTAAGGTTTGTGGGGTATTGTGGGGTAGTACCGTGCCGTGCCACACATTTCGCAGAGGTCTGAATCTGAGATAATGTTGGCAGGCAACTGCGGGGCAGGTCACGTGCTCGTCAAGCATGATTTTCACATGTCAGAACTTCTTATAAAGGATTGGAAAAGGATAAGCAGGTAGCATGATTTCGTGTCTCTAAAGACCTGATCATCATGCATGCTGTACCTGTTCCGGACTCACAGGCTCTACTGCCTCCACTACTATCATGTTTACCATTAGCATCTTTTTCAAATCGACCTCCTCCAGCTCTTCTACCACTTTTATCTCCAATTTTACGACAACGCTTACAGTATTCTACCGTTGATCCGAGTCGATCCGAGAATTGGGCATTTTTATTGACGTGGGATCATCAGCATAAACAAGTTTTGTTGGAGACCATTTCGAACATCCAGATCGAACCGCATCCTGTGTCTGGCGATCTTGAACTAGGCAATGTCAAAATTCAATATAGGCGGCTAGATGCAGAGACATTACAATCGCGTTTAAGCGTCGAACTCTTTAAGCTGACACCAATTTATGTATGGTGTGAAGATGACACACAAGACGATTCGTCGACCTCTTCGGGTTGGAAATTGGCCGAATTGAGGACTGACGAAAGCGGGGACAGAATGGAAAACTGGTATGAAACTATAGCAGAAGCCAATGGTTCGGAAAATGAACCACACCCTTCCAACACGGCAGAGGATAAACTAGATGATGGCGAGGACGATTATTGGGCTTCTTACGATCAAACACCTGGCCGTACACCGGGAAGACGACAATCCCCTCCTCCTTCTTCATCCGCGGCGACACGGTTACCATCGACGACTCTTCCAGAACAGCAGAGATCACGCATCGATCAACCCGCACCCAGCAACGAGGACGAATATTATAAGCGTTATGCATCTGTACAACCAGCTTTAGACGATCACGATCCCGATGAAGAGGCAAGTATACGTGATATAGGCCATCCCTTTAGCACTCATCAACCCGTAGGTGCGTCAGTGATCGACTGTCATCAAGCACTATCTCTTACTCCTCTACATACACTAAGTAGAGACACAAGTACAAATGTTTCAGACCTAGAAGCTAGTGTGTCCAATCATGGTGCTATGCCGACTCCTGTAGATGGCGTGAAACAATATATCAGTACCCAGCTACAACAATTGATGATTCTCTCACAAAGCGTAGGTCTTGGTCGAGATGCATTTATTAACATGATGAGATCAGAATTAGATTCATTATAGCTATCTCGTTTTGCGTGCGTGCATGAAAGCAGGGCTTTTCTACTTCGTACATCGTATTTATAAACCCTGTTATATAATTATACTATCACCATTTGTATATACATTTACGCCAAACTTTTCCCACAAGATTGTGGCGATGACAATTTTATTTGACGGTAATAAAGCCAATACCCAATCTTGCACGTTCAGTCGCTGCTTTCAACGCCTGTTCTTCAACATCTGTCCATTTTACGCTCAATTCATCCCATTTCTTAGTCGAGTATTCCTCTTTATAACGCGCATAGACCTGCTGTAATCGAATCATCTCTCTCGGATCCCCCGACCCAGATAGGACGATAAACGCTGTTCGTTCCGGTAAGGCGTCGTATATGGATTTGATGTTGGATATGGTGGACGTCAGAACCTGTTCTGGATCTCGAAGATCGGTCCGTGTGGATGGAGTCCAGCCTCGAGCATATTCCAGAGCACGAAGACGAGCAAATGTAAAGTCAATGCCTTTTGCGGGAATGCTTCCATATGCTGCAGAATTGGAGTTCTGATTTACAGACTCATCAACCTGAGATGAGTTCGGTTCTGTGTTGCGGTCCTGAACAGTTGAAGGGGATTGTTCGGATATGACATCCTTGATAGCCTGGACTACTTCATCGTCATCCGTGCATTGGATTGAAACAGTCGCAGTGGTTGAAAACCCGTGTGCATTGCCCCTCCAGTCTATCATTGCACTACTTTTGCGGACTATATCGTCCTGATCACCTTGTATGGCTTTGGGTGCATCTCTTTGACCCCCACCAGGCGCAGGGGTCTTACCAGTCCGTGCTAGTCTACGAAATATACTCTCTCCTTGTGCTTCATTCGTACCCCAAGCTTTTCCCTTTTCACACTTCTGTTTAATCAAATCAAGACATGCTTGTGCATCTTCTACGCTATCGTGACCCAGAGTGTTATTCTTCTGTATTTCTCTGCCCAAGTATTTTTGAGTCAACCATTTTAGACTACTTTTCTGTGGAGGTCCGCGTGGATGTGGATATAGAAGGGCAGTGTCGACGACAAAGGGAAAAGACATTTTTAAAGCGCGCAAATCAGAATC
>Ga0160429_1000905_pt1 | contig 18544 bp, 13 predicted proteins | sample SolpanmetagenomR_FD_108199 | JGI IMG/M metagenome (GOLD analysis project Ga0160429, IMG submission 108199) | Solar panel surface microbial communities from Lawrence Berkeley National Laboratory, California, USA - R | ecosystem: Engineered > Built environment > Solar panel > Unclassified ...
ATCAGCCCCGCGCAGCAGAGGGACTCGTCGTCCGGATGCGGCGCCAACACCATGAGCCGCTCCCCTGGGTAGAACGGCGCCGCCTTCGGCAACCCAGCCACGCGGGCCGCCGCTCTCGGCTGGGTCAGGTGGGAAATGGGCGCGACGTTGATCCAGAGCATCAGCCCGGCCACCAGCAGCAGGGCCAGCACGAACCACGCGCGACGCCGCGACGACCGGAAGGTGAAACCCCTGAATCTCACGCACCGAATCTATCCCTTCTGGCCGGAGGAGCACTGGGTTCCGCCGTGGCCGTCACCTTCCGGCTTGTCAACCCTCTCCCGGCCCCGTAGCATGGCCGGGTGAAGTTCACCCAGACCTCCGCCTGTGCGCTGCTGCTCTCCGTGTCCGGGGCGTCCGCGGCTTCCTACGCGCAGCAGATCAGCTTCGGCGTGCCCTCGCCCGCCATCCAGACCGCGCAGCGGCAGAGCAGCGCCTCCGCCAGCTGGCAGGCCCTGCCGGCCAGGCAGGGTGACCGGGTGGAAGGGCAGACGGTCGAGGTCTCGCCGTTCAACGAGCTCATTCCCAGCTGGAACGTGAACCAGCCGGCGTCCAGCTCGGTTGTGATGGAGGTCCGGGTGCGCCGCCCCGATGGCCGCTGGACGCCGTACTTCAACTTCGGAACGTGGCGGGCTGCCGGTCCGCGCGGCAGTGCCGCGGTCAAGCGAACCGCGGATGGAACGCTCAACACCGACACCCTGACGCTGCCGTTTCGCAGCACGGCCTTTCAGTACCGCGTGACGCTCGGGACCGGGTCCACCGTGCAGTTGCTGTCGTTCAACACCTCCGACACCGCCCTGCGCCTGCGGGATCAGGGCCGGGCTGGACAGCCGGCGCTCTGGAAGAACGTGCTGAAGGTACCTCAGCTGTCCCAGATGATCTACCCGAACGGCGGCGAGATCTGGTGCAGTCCCACCAGCGTCAGCATGCTCCTCGGATTCTGGAAGCGCCCGGTGCAGGTTCCCGCCGCCGCCGCCGCCACCTATGACCCGGTCTACGACGGCTTCGGCAACTGGCCCTTCAACACCGCCTATGCGGCCAGCCAGGGAATGCAGGCGTTCGTCACCCGGATGGGCAGCCTGCGGGACGCTGAGGCGTACCTCCAGCAGGGCCTGCCGCTGGGCGTCAGTGTCCGGTTCAAGACCGGCGAACTGCCTGGCTCCCCGATTCCCTCCTCGGCCGGCCACCTGATGGTGCTGATCGGCTTCGACGCCCAGGGCAACCCGGTCCTGAACGACCCGGCCGCGAAAAGCGACGCCCAGGTGCAGCGCACGTATCCCCGGGACGTCTTCGAACGGCTCTGGCTCACCCACTCCGGCGGGATGGCCTACGTGCTGGCCCCGAGGCCCTGAACGCCGGGTAAGCCGCACCTCAGGGGACGCTTGACCTGGCCCCGTTCATCTTTCAACCGTACACTTCGGGCATGACCGCCGTGCCGACCTTGTCCCTGGCGTTCCTGGCGGGTCTGCTCTCCTGCCTCTCACCGTGCGTGCTGCCGCTCATTCCCTCGTACCTCGGGGTGCTGGGCGGCAGCCGCACCGCCTGGTCCAGGGCCCTGGCCTTCATCGCCGGGTTCACGCTGGTGTTCCTGGCCTTCGGGGCGTCCGCGAGTTTTCTCGGCCAGTGGCTTGCCCCGCACAAGATCCTGCTGGGGCGACTCGGCGGCCTGCTGATCGTCGTCTTCGGCGTGTTCATGCTCGGCGTGTGGCGGCCGTTCGCGATGCAGCGGGATTACCGCTCCCTGCTCGGACGGTTCGGGAAGTCAGGGCCGCTGCTGCTCGGCGTGGCCTTCGGGTTCGGCTGGAGTCCGTGCATCGGGCCGATCCTCGGCAGCATCCTGACCCTGGCCGCCACCAGCCAGAGCCTGGGTACCGGCGTCGCGCTGCTCGCCCTGTATTCGGTCGGTCTGGCCGTTCCTTTTCTGCTCCTGGCGCTGTTCTGGCAGCGGCTCAACATGCGGGCCCTCGCACAGTACACGCATCTGCTCGAACGGGCCGGAGGGGGCCTGCTGGTGCTCGTCGGTCTGCTGATGGCCACCGGCGAGTTCACCCGGTTGGCTGGCATCGCGCTGCAGCTGATGCCAGCCTGGCTCCAGGGCCGCCTCTGAGCCCAGCGCCAGACGAGGCATCGGCAGATCGGCAGGTGTTCATGGCCGTCGCCAGCTTGTGCCGAACTCACCCCGTCGACCTGCAGGACGGGTTCGCTTGACCGGCCACTGTCCGGGTCGCCGAGCGTGAACAGCGCCGGACGCTGCGCCATAGGATAAGTTGACCACATGCCAGGACCGTCACAACCTCCCAAGAACACCAGCGGGGCAGGCTTCGTCTTCGAAGAGGAAGTCGGGGCCTGGTACGTTCTGCGGATGCTCGCCGGTGAGCCACCGTTCGGAGAAGCACTCGGCCGGATCGAGCAGGTCACCTTCCAGGGCCACGTGGACGGATGGTTTCTGGACGACGTCGTTCTGAGGCTCAGTGCTCCTACCGGTACCCACACCGTGTCGCTTTCGGTCAAGAGCAACCCTCAGTTCGGCGTCAACACAGCACCGCCGGACTTCGTCCGGCTGGCCTGGGAGCAGGTGCTGGGGGCAGGTGATTCTGCCTTCTCGGAAGCGACCGACTTCGTAGGGCTGATCACGACGCCACTCCCGCCGGAGTTGGGAGAGAGCCTGGAGTTCGTTCAACGCCTCTCCGAAGCGACACCGCCCGAAGACATGCCCAGGCGAATACGCGACTCCGGTTTTTCCAGCCAGCAGCGCCGCCAACTGTATGGCAGTTTCGCCTGCCCTGCGGAACTCAGCAGCGTGTTGGGCGGCAGCGACGGCCGGCCTGCCCGGCTGCTGGCCCGGGCCCGATTTGCCCAGTTCGACTTTGACCGCGGCAGTTCCGAGCGAACGGCCCAGGCCATCAGCGCCTGTCAGCGCCTGCTGAACGGCGGCGACCGGGTCAACGCAGAACAGCTGTGGAACGCCGTGCTGAGCCTGGTCCGGGAAAAGCGCCCGGTCGCCGGGACCCTGACCCGGGCCCAGGTCATTCATCGCCTGCAACCGAACTATGCGCTGATGGACTGGCCGGACCACGCGCAGGACTGGCGCCGGCTGGAACAGCAGAGTCGGACGGCATTGGGCCAGGTGCCGGATCTCATCGGCGGCGAGGTGGCTCTGCCTCAGCTCCGGCAGGTGACAGCGCTGGAACAGGCGAATCAGAATTCAAAGCGAATCATGGTCCTGGGTTCGCCCGGCGCCGGGAAAACGGTGGCCGTCAAGCGCTGGGTCATGGACAGCCGTCGACGGTTCCTCTGGGTCGACGCCGCCGACCTGGCCGATACCGGGTGGCAGGCGTTTGAGGCCTCGCTTGGCCTGTCGTATCCCCTGGAGGAACTGCTCAGCCACGCCTCGGTGCCCGGCGTGCTCGTGATCGATGGGCTGGACCGGACGGCCGATGCCCGGGCGTTTGCCAATGCGGCCCAGTTGATCCACCACGTCTCGGCTGATCCAGGTGCGCCTGATCCCGACTGGACCGTCATACTTCCCTGCTTTGACGACGAGTGGCGGCGGGTCGCCGCCGCACTCGGCCGGACCCGACCGATCCCCTGGACGATCGTCCCATTGCCTACCTACGGCATGGCCGACCTTCAACCCGTCTGGGAACGCCTGCCGGAACTCATCACCTTCATTCAGGATCAGCGGCTCTCGGCGCTCGTCGGCAATCTCAAGATCGTCGACCTGGTGTTCCGCCAGACCGCCCAGAGCCGACAACCGGTTCCCCGTTTCGTTGGGGAGTCGGATGTCATCGACTGGTACTGGAGAGAGGTGATTGAGCAACCCCCGGCTGCCCTCCGCGCGGAACTCGTCAAGGCGCTGGGCCGACAGCAGGCCGAGTCGGGGGTGGCCCGCATTCCCCGCTCGGCGCTTCCCCACGCGTTGCTGCCGGCCGTCAACCTGCTGGTCACTGAACACGTCTGTGAAAGCGCAGATGAGCGCCTGTGGTTCGAGCACGAACTGCTTGGAGACTGGGCCAGGCTCCGGGTGCTGATCGGCATGGAGGACCGGCAGCGGCGAGCTTTCATTCTCGCCCAGCTGCACACGCCGATCTGGCACCGGGCGGTGCGCCTGTACGGGCTGCGGCTGCTCGAACGGGGCGACACCGACGCCTGGAGCCGCGAGCGACAGGCCCTTGACCACTCCGGGCAACACGCCGGTGGCGATCTGCTGCTGGACGCCGTATTTCTTGCGGCTCAACCGGACCTTTTTCTCGAACGGCTGTGGCCTGAACTGATCGCGGACCGGGGCGCGCTGTTCCAGCGGATGCTGGACCGGTTCTTCATCCTGGCCTCGCGGCCGAACGACTGGGTGCTGGCCGTCGTCCCTTCCTCAGCGGCAGATCAGCGCGCCTCCGTGGCCGCCCATTACCGCACGGCGGAGCTGCCCCGGTGGCTCCCGATCGTCCTGTTCGCCGAGCGGCATTTCCGTGAACTCGCCAGCGTCCTCCCGAACGCACTTCGGCGTCTGGCTCAGGACTTCATGGACTCGGCACCCGCGGGAACGCCCGGGCTGGACCAGGCGGCCCGGATCGCCCTAGAGCTGGGAGAAGCAGTCGAGACGCTGCCTGGCCTCTCGGACGCTCAACGTCAGCAGATCTACGCCACAGCGCTGAGCGCGGCCGGCATTCTTCCCGATGAGGTCGGCGCCTTCGCCCTGATGGCTGGTGGGCGTACGGAGAAGGTCGTCCCCTCACCTGAACCGGAAGCGCTCTCGCCGGATCTGCCGCCCCATCTGCGGGCCCTGAGGCGGGCAGCCCCGGTCCGCCTTCGCCGGACCTACGTGGAGATGCGCCCCGCCAGGCCACCCTGGCCGGACGGTCCACGTCGGCGTATCGATGAGGCATTCCGGGCCGTGGTGCGCAGCGACACGGGCATGATCGTGTTGAGTCGGTTCAGGCCAGCCGTCGCCCGTGAGGTCATTCTGGCGGCCCTGATCGAGGACGGTGCGGAACGCCCGGCGCACAGCGGTCTCAGCGAAGGTGAGCCGGTTGAGCTCATCTCCCCAGGTGATGAGCGTGGCCCGGCCTGGTGGATACGCGGACCGTTCTCCATCCTGCTGCAGGCCGACCGGACCGAGGGCCTGAGGTGCATCCTGCAGCTGGTGGAGTTTGCGACGGCACGGTGGGCCGAGGCCCATCCGGCTGTTCCGACGATTGACGTTCTGACGACGGGAGGAACCCACCGGTACCTCGGCAACCCTGGCGTCTACGCCTGGTATCGCAAACACCTCAGCGGCTATCCCGCACCGGCCCATGTGCTGACCTCAGCGCTCAGCGCCCTGGAACAGTCGCTCTACCAGGCCGTCGACGCGGGTCAGGACATCAGCGGGGTGATCGACACACTGTTGGACAGCTGCTCGGTGGCTGTCCTCGGGGTGCTGGTCGCCCTGGTCAAGTACCATCCACCGCTCCTCGCGCACGCGCGGCTCCTCGAGACGATCGCTGCACCGGAGATCGTCCTCCTCGACCGACGGGTGGCCCTGGACCGGTACCCTCCCCTGGGACGCCCAGGGAATCCAGCTGAAACCGAGGCGTTTCGCCGGTGGATCACCCTTCCCCATCGGCACCGGGACATCCTCGAGGTGCTGGCGGAGGCCTTTGTTCAGGAAGACGAGATCAGGAGCCGCCTGGAACAGCTGCGTTCGGACGTGATCCGGCAGGCCGGGGGTGAACAGGCCCTCCCGGCCACGACGCGGCTCTGGGCCGCGCACCTCGACCGGGAGAATTACTCGATCGACGAAGGACCGGCCTGGGGCAGAGAGTTCATCCTGACCCTCCCGTCAGAGTTCGTCGCTCCTCCTGAGCACGAAACAGCCCCATCTGTGCTGCTGCTGCTGTTCGTGCACCGCTGCAGGCGGATCCTCGACGGCGAAGAGGCGCTCACCCCGGATCAGCTGGAGACCTTCTGGAACGAACTGCAGGCGCTGCAGCGCCTCATCGAGACACGTTCCGGCAACCACCTTCCGCTCCTGGCCGGCGCGGCCGTGCTGCTTCGGACCGATCCGGACTGGGTTCTGGGGAAGGCCCGCACCGGCTGGTGTCAGGACATGCTGGTCCAGGCGAGGAACGAGGCCACCCAGCGCGAGCCGTTCGATCCTTCGGACGTCATGCGGATGGACTGGGACGCCTTCGCTGCCGAGGGCCTGCCGATATTGTGGAACCGCCGGCCGGAGGATCAGGCACTCCGGGAACTCGTCCATGCCGTGGTCAGCGCAGGGACGCCGAGCGCGGTTGACACGCTGGTGCGTGGTGTTTCCCATCAGGCAAACCTGTTTCAGGAGTTCGGCCGACTCAGACACCTCGTTGTTCGGCTCGCTGCGGAACGGGAGGTGAACGGGCGACTGCACGACGGTGCCCCCCTGCCGGTCTCGGTGACCGAATTCCAGCAGCGGACGGCCGATGTCGCTGAGCAGTTTTTAACGGGCACCCTCGCTCCGGACCTGCCGGACCTCACCGTGCTGAAATCGGAAGTGCATGCTGTCCTCTCTGCATGCGGCGAGGATGTCACGTCCTGGCCTGTCCGGGCGGCCACCATCTGGCCGGCATTCAGCTGGTGGCCATCTCCCCGCGCCCTGGATGCCGCCGGAATCGAACGCTGTCTCATCGAATGCCGGCAGCTGTTCGGCTTCATGCTGCCCCCAGGCGTGCGGTCTACCTCCACGGTGGGATCAGCACGGATGGAGCTCGACGCCCCAGACGACCAGGATGAGAGCATTCTCCAGCTGGCCGGGCGGCTCACGGCCTCCCTGACGCCGGCGCAGGCCCCGGCCCTGTTCTGGCAGCCGCTGCTGACTCTCGGCCGGGATGGAGAAGCCTGGCTGATCCCGTTTCTTCAGGCATTCGCAGCTGAACTGCTGTCCCGGGAGGTTGTCCCGGCCAGCGCCCTGGAGACCTGGGCAGCACTGCAGGACGCGACGCTGACCGTCCGCCGCTCAGACGGTCAGGTGATGTGGTTCAGTTCTGAAGTTCTGACCGCCCTGATGGGCATCGATCATCAGGTTCGCTCATCCTGGGACGCGCGTCACCGCCCGCTGGTCGCAAGGACGCTTCACCTGTGGCAAGCCTGGAGCCCTCAGGGCCTACAGTCTCCCGGTGGTGCCGAGTACTTTGCCTGGTTCGTGAGGCAGGACGCGGCGCAGCCGCTCTTACCGGATGGTCTGATCTGGCTCGGGAAGGTGGCGCAGACTCAGTCAACGTACTGGTGGAAGCGTGTCGCGGAGAGTGTCATGCGGCTGCTGCAGTTCCTCTGGGATGGCCGGGCGGGGTGGCCCCTCGAAGGGGAGCACCTCGAAGCGTTTCACCGGCTGCTCGCAGGCCTGGTCGAGAAGAGATGGCCTCAGGCCCTGGTCCTGGCTGAGGCTGCCGGTCATCTGGAATGACCCGAAGAACGGGTTCCTCAGCAGGTGATGGCTTGATCTCTCCAGGACCTGTTCCCGACACGGACCGGCCACCCAAGGTCGCCATCACGTGAACGGAAAGGTGTCTCCTCCTTGGAAGACCACGCGATGACGTGAAACAGGGACTGCTTCATGAGGAGTGTCCGGGCAGACATACACCCAGGCTAGGTTTCTCCGAAAGGGAAAGGGGGCAGAACAGCGCCTGCAAGACTTGGTTGCTCTTCCCCGGACACACGGGCATCACCGTGACGGGCGGTCATCCTGGCGCGCAAAGGTGGTCACACCGCCACCGAAGCCGGCGCCCGAATCCAGGCTAGTTCGTCGGCAGATCGCTCGTTCGCGCCTGCTGGCGGTAGGTGGCGTGCATCTGGCTCAGCTCGCCGGTGCACGGCGTCTGATCGGGCAACGCGTGGTGGCGCTCGTCGAGCTTCAGGCACCAGCGGGCTGCAAACATCTTCGCGGCGGCGTTCAGTGCCGGCCCTGAACCTTCGCCTCCGTTTTGCAGGAACGTGACGACCTCGAAGTTCGGACTGCTGAGCGGCCCGAAGCCCTCGTACCAGGCGTTGGTGTAGCCATAGTTCTTCTGAAAGCTCATGGCCGTCTCGCCAGTGCCGGTTTTCCCACCGGTGCGTACTGGAAAAAAATTCGGTCCCAAAATGTGCCGAGCGGTGCCGCTGTACGCTCCTGCTTGCGTGGTGGTCATGCTCATCCCGGTGTAGATGGTCTTGAAGTTTCTCGGGTCGCTCACGACGGTCGTGGCGGGCGCCAGCGGTATGACCTGCCCGGCCTTCTTCTTGATGACGGTCAGCTTGCGCATCTGGCCTTTCATGGCGAACATCGCCAGCGTCCGGGCAATCTGGGCCGGCGTGACGAGCAGCGCGTCCTGGCCGATGGAAAAACTCAGGGCCTGTCCAGGCTGATACGGCTGTTTGAAGGTGTCCTGCACCCACTGCGGTGAGGGAATGTTGCCCGTCTTCTCCCCGATCAGTTCCAATCCGGTCGCTCCGCCGAACCCGAGGTCACGGGCCCGCTTCGCCAGGGTGTTCGCATAGGTGAGCGGCTGGGCGTCGATTGCCGTCTGGTAGTACCAGGTGTTGCAGCTGTTGGCGATGGCCAGCGCCCCGTCCATCGGGCCCATGCTGCCGGTCCGGTGCCAGTTGTAGCGCGGCCCGCCGAACCGCACGTACGGCAGGCAGGTGAAGGTCTTGTTGCCCCACTTCTCGATGTAGGCCAGGGTGCTCGTCGGTTTGAACACGCTCCCGGCATCGTAGGGCTGCACCACCCGGTTCTGCATCACCGCGTCCAGCGAGCTGCTCAGCAGCGCCTTGGCCTTGGCCACCTTGTCGGGGCTTGGGGTGCGCGAGAACCAGTTGGGGTCGAAGGTCGGGCTGCTCGCCATCGCCAGCACCTCGCCGGTGCGCGGGTCGAGGGCGATGATCGCCCCCCGGACGATGCTTTCCGGGGGATTGTTGTACTTGGCGCGGCCGGCGTTGATGTCGGGCAGCGCCTCCTGGAGTGCTTTCTCGGCGGCCCGCTGGAGCGTGCTGTCGATGGTCAGCACCAGATCGCGGCCCTTCTTGCCCGGATCGACCACCCGGTCGCTCTGGGGCCGCCCGGCCGCCGTGACTTCGCTCCTGAGGATGCCATTCTTGCCTTCCAGCGTCTTCTGGAGGCTGTATTCGATGCCGCTCGCACCCACCAGGTCACCCAGGGTGTAGCCGGCCTCGACCTCGCTCTCGTCGGCCTCGCGGGTATAGCCGAGCAGGTGGGCGGCCAGCTTGCCCTGCGGGTAGATGCGCTCGACCCGTTCGCGCAGTTCCAGGTTCGGCTGCAGCGCCGTGAACTCGTACAAGGCCGGCAGGTTGTCGGCCTTGATGTTGCGGGCCAGCACCACTTCCTTTTCTTTGCTGAAGTCGGGCGGCCTGGGCAAGCCGCCCTGCATGGCTTCGGGCTGCACCCCGGCGAGGTAGCGGATCTTGTCCCAGCTGCCTACCTCTCCGCCGGTGTAGATCAGGTCCACTGCCAGCCGGTTGGTGGCCAGCAGCAGCCCGTCCTGGGTGCGGATTTCGCCGCGCAGCGCCCGGATCACCTCGTCTTTCTGGTAGTTGTTGTCGCTCTGCACCGCGAACTGGGTGTAGCGCGTGACCTGCAGGTTGTACAGCCGCGCCCCGAAGACGCTCAGGGCGACGCTCATGGTGATGGCCAGCCAGCGGATGCGGATGACGGAGGACGGGGTGGAGTTCACGGGAGCCTGCTGTCCATCATCGTGAGCCCACCACGGTGGTGTCTGGCACCAGGGACCAGGCGGACGCCAGGCCGATGGCCAGGTCCCTGAACACCGGCGCCGCGAGCTGTGAGCCCTGATACTGACGCCTGGCCCCGCGGACGGCCACCGCGATCGTCACGCGTGGTTGCCGGGCTGGAAAGAAGCCGGCGAAGGTGCTCATGAAGGTGGTGTCGCTGTACTGTCCGCCGATGGCGATCTGCGCGGTGCCTGTCTTTCCTGCGGTGTGGTACCCCGGCCAGGCGGCGCTGGTCGGCAGGCGCCGGTCGACCACCACATGCAGCAGGCCCTGAACGGTTCGGGCCGTTTCCGGCTGCAGCACCCGCCGGGCCGGGGTACCCGCCTCACCCAGGACCAGGGTGGGCGTCCGGTACAGGCCGTCGTTGGCGATGGTGTTGAACGCGGCGGCCAGCTGCAGGGTGTTGACGGACAGGCCCTGTCCGAACGCCCGGGTGGCCTGTCCGAGGGTTCCCCAGCTGGCCGGCGACCCCACCCTCCCAGGCGCGTTGAAGACCGGTCCGAGGGACAGCCTGGTGCCGAACCCGAAGGCTTGAAAATACCGGGCCAGAAGTTCAGGCGGCACCCCGTCGACCAGCCGGGTCATGCCGACGTTGCTGGAGTACTGAAGGATGCCCTGGGTGTTCAGGCGAGCAGGATGCGTAACCAGGTCGCTGATGCTCGCCGCACCTACCCGGCGGCGCATCGGGGTGTCGTAACGGGTGGTCGGCGTGGTCCGGCCCTCGTTGATCAGCGCCGAGACCACCAGGGCTTTCATCACGCTTCCCGGCTCGTACTGCTCGACCAGGGGCCGGTTTCGGCGTCCGGAGGCCGGCTGGGTGCGCCAGGTGCCCGGATTGAACGGCGCCGCGCTGGCCAGGGCGAGCACACGGCCTGAGCGGACGTCCAGAATCGCCGCTGCGCCCCACTCCGCGTCCCGGTCGACCACCGCCCGGTTGAGGACCTCCTCCGCCAGCGTCTGCAGGCTCACGTCCACGCTGAGGCGAAGATCCTCCCCTCTGGCCAGGGCATCCTGATAGAAGAACTCCAGCCCTTCCAGCCCCGCATCCGCCCCCTCGAATCCCAGCAACGCGCCGGCCAGCCGGCCGTACGGATAGACCCGCCGGCCGTCCACGCTCCTGGCCAGCACCTCCCCACCGGCCGCCAGAATCTGCCCGCGAGGGGGCGGCGCGGCCGGTCGTGCCACCGACGGCGTCATGGACCGGGACGCCAGCGCGAACAACACCCAGCTCAACGACAGGACCGCGAGGAGACGGATGACCCTGACCCGGCGGGCCGCCACCGCATTCAACTCGAGGTTCCTCACTCGGACGATGCTGCCAGATTTTTATCAAGGTCCTGTAAAAATCAGCCGGGGCCGTGAGGACACCGGCCGGATGCGCCTGACAAGCCGACAGCCTCCGGGGAAGACGAGCAGAGAGCCTGTGGCGGCCGCGAACTCACCGCTGTCCCGCTCCATAGGGTTCTGAACCGCCCGGCGTCCACCAGCTCCTGAATCTGGCCGCTTCCATCCACAGTGGGGTAGCGACAAGATCGGTGAATCCTGCACCGCTGTGCGGCGGTAACCTTTCAGCGAGTCCATCCTCGGCAGGCCGTCTAAAGCCCAGGTTCAATCGTTTGATGGCTTGCTGATACGCGTGGTCGACGGCTTGCAGTGACATGTGCTCTATACTTCCAGGCTTGTCCTGCACGCATGGGCGCTGATCAGCTGGAGTGGTGCGTCAGACAGATGTTCACCCGTCAGGAAGATCAGCCTCTGGTGGCGGAACAGACGAAGATGCACAGCAGCGCTCAGCCCGGCAACCTCCCTGGAGCGCTGCACACTCTGCTGAACACGCCGAATAATGTAGGCTCCTCGGCGATGGGTCTCGAACAAGAGGCGGCTGTTCGGCTTCGCCGTGAGGCGGGCGCGGAGGACCAGTGCGAACGCCTGTGGACACAGGATGTAGCGGTCCTTCCTGCCTCTGAGCTGATCGAAAACGATCTTGCCGGCCGCCAACCTCGATCTTCACCAGTTCGCCCACCCGGATCGCCGTGAACATCAGCAGTTTCAGCATAAGTTCGTGCTGCACTTCGCGGTCGTCCCACACCGCTTTAAAGAACCGGGCCAATGTCTCCGTGGTCAGCAGCTGGGGCTATTTGCGTTCCCGCCTGGGCTTCTTGAGCTTCAATTTATTCCGTGCCTGTTGGCAAACATGAACCAAGTCGTCGTAGCTGAGGTCGTGGCCCGGCGGATTCGCCTTGCCCGCCGGGCCACGACCTCAGATTTCGTCATCGTCTCTGACATGACGCGATCATGCCCGTTGTGAGGGAGCGGTAGCCACCTCAAGCGACCGGAACGGCCAAATAATTTCGCCTTTCGGCATTTTTGCGACGTCAGCAGCGCTCAGGTGTTCGTTCCGGGACCGTGAGACCGCATATCGGCTTTCAGGACACCTGTTTTTGTGAGGGTCGCGCCTGTTCTCCTGGCTGTCCGTCGAGCGGGAGGTTCACTGTCAGTAGCGTTCCCCTTCCAACTTTACTGGTCAGTCTGAGGGTTCCGCCCATCGCCTCCACCAGGTGCCGCGAGACGGTCAGCCCGATGCCGGTGCCGATGTTCTCGTCGGCATTCCGGGCACGTGAGGTGTCTGAGCGGTAGAAACGCTCGAAGACGTGCGGGAGATCGTGCGGAGCGATTCCTTCCCCGGTGTCCTGCACCGTTACCTGGCCGAGTCCGGCATGAATGCCGGTGCTCACCGTGACCCCGCCCTCACTGGTGTGCCGCAGGGCGTTCGAGAGCAGGTTTACCAGTACTTGCGTGAAGCGGTCCAGGTCGGCCAGCACCAAGGCGTCCTGCTGAACGTTTAAAGTCAGGGTCAGCCCTTTATTTCCAAAGGGCCGTTCAAACTGGGTACAGGCCACCCGCACCAGGTCGGCCAGGGACGCGGTGCGCAGCGACACCGGAATGACTCCGGCCTCGGCCCGCGTCACCAGGGACAGTTCGTCGGTCAGCCGTTCCAGCCGCCGGATCTCCCGCAGCAGGTCCGGCCCGGCCTCCTCGATCCGGAACACGCCGTCGAGCAGGCCTTCGGTCAGGCCACGCATGCCGGTAAGAGGCGTCCTCAGCTCATGGGCCACCGTGCCGATCAATTCCCGGCGGCGAACTTCTGTCGCTTCCAGCGCCTGCGCCATCAGGTTGAAACTGCTTGTCAGCTCGCCCAGTTCGTCGCGGCCCATCTCCGGCAGTCGCTCGGCATAGTGCCCCGCCGCGATGCGCGTGCTGGCGTGGCTGACCCGCTGGACCGAGCGCAGAATCTGCCGGCTGATGAAAGCACTCACCACCACCGCGATCAGCAGCGTCACGACACTCGCCACGATCAACGCGCTGCCGAACGCGCCGTTGAAGCCCGTGAACAGTTCATGACGCATCTCAGGAATGTCGCGGATACCGAACATCCGCACCATCTGCTCAATGTGCGAACGGTAGAACAGCGGCGCGGTCCACTCGGCGATGACAATCATGGTGGTGGCCGCCAGCGCGATCACCGCCAGATACGACAGCAGCAGCTTCGGGCGCAGCCCCAGCCCGGCAAAGCGGTGTTGCACGTTACTCGGCCCGTCCGAAGCGGTACCCGACGCCCCGCACCGCGTGCAGGAAACGCGGCGCCTGCCCGGATTCGCCCAGGTGTTTGCGCAGGCTGACCATGTGCACATCCACCACCCGGTCCACGCCTGGGAAGTCCTCGCCCCAGACCTTCTGGATCAGCTCGTTGCGCGTGAAGACCCGCCCTGGCTCCCTGGACAGCGCGTACAGCAGATCGAACTCCAGCGCGCTCAGGTCCAGCGACTGTCCGGCGACACTGACCGTCCGGGTGACCGGGTCGACCCTCAGATCGTCATACGTCACCGCCAGCGGAGCCACCTCTCCGGAGGTCCGGCGCAGGATCGCCTTGACCCGCGCCACCAGTTCACGCGGGCTGAACGGCTTGACCACGTAGTCGTCCGCCCCGAGTTCCAGGCCCAGCACCCGATCGAACTCCTCTCCGCGCGCAGTCAGCAGCAGGATCGGCACGTTCGAGGTGACCCGGACGCGTTTGCAGACGTCCAGGCCGTTCATCTTCGGCAGCATCACGTCGAGCACGATCAGCGCTAGGTCGCCCGCCTCCGCCTGCCGCAGGCCGTCGAGTCCATCGGAAGCCGTGCGCACCGCGAAACCCTCGCGTTCCAGGTAGGCCACCGCGACCTTGCGGACGCTCGGCTCGTCATCCACCACCAGCACCGTCTTCATAGCATCCTCAAGTATGACCAGTGCATTTCCTACGTCCCAGAAGCAGGAATGGTCAAAGCAGTACTCCGATGGACCGTGCACTGGCCCAGAGGGCATCGCGAGTGAACGGTCCACTGTGCTTCTGCTGGATGATACCCTGGGCGTCGATGAAGAAGGTTTCCGGGATCCCGCTGACCCCATAGTCGATGGCCACGCTCGACTGCGGATCGAGGACGTTCATGTACGGTGCTGCAAATTCCTTGACGAAAGCGCGCGCCGGATCGGGCCGGTCGGAGAACACCACCCCGACCATGGTCAGGTTGGTCGCCTCGCGCGCGAACTCGCCCAGCAGCGGCGCTTCCTGTCGGCAGGGCACGCACCAGGATGCCCAGAATTTCAAAATGACCGGCCGACCCAGGTAGTTCTTGAGGTCAAACGGTCGGCCATCCAGCGTAACGAGGCTGAACGCTGGCGCAGGCTTTCCAACGAGCGGTGACTTCGGCTCGCCGTTCCCCCGCAGCAGGGCTGTTCCAAAGGCAGCGACCAACAGCGATGCGACCAGCACAGGCAACCAGCGACGCCATGATCCAGACTTCACATCCCGTTGCGTCATCTCAGTCGGGAAGCTGTTCAGGACCGTGGTTCTTGTAGCGCTTGATGAAATCGACGATCTTCGGTTCATCGAAGGCGTCCAGGGTGTACAGGCGGCGCCATGATGTCAGGGCCAGCGCCACCTTCAACTTCGCATTCGGGGCCACGACCGTCTTGTTGGGAAACTGCGCCTGGACCGCTTCGAGCTTGCTGGGGCTGACCTTCAGCAGGTCCGGGTTGTACTGAATCACCACGCCGCCATGCTCGAGGTTGTGCACCAGCGTCTCCTGGTCGATCTCGAAGGTATAGGCACCCCACGGTTTGGGAGACACAGAGTGCGGCCCGCTGGTCGCCGGGAAAGAGTTGTAGGCGACGTGCTGAGCTCCGGCAGCGATGTGTTCCTGGCCCTGGTTGGCGAATCCCTGACCGAGCTGCGATCCCTGGGACGCTGACTTGACTGCCAGCACGCTGCCGACTGCCACGACTGCTGCCGCGACGAGGGGAATCCATGGCGTGCGTGCTGCTCGTTTCACATTGGACTTGCGACCTGCTGTTGTCATATGTTCACCCTAATCGCCCAGTGTTCATCGACAATAAAGCCGATAAACGCGTTCAAGAGGGTGAAAATCGACGGCGACGGTCCACTCGCTTTACCGAAGCTGAACATGGATCAAGCAGCGTGGGTCAATCATCGAGCCTGGACAGATGCGCGGTGACCATAATCGGAGAGCTTAACCGAACGAAGAGGCAGATTTTGGCCATCCGGGGCTCACAAACGTGCTGCCAATACAGCACACTGTGCAACAGAATTCGCAAGGCTGGGAGCCGCATGCCATCAGGATCCCAGCGAACACGAACGTCTCCGCAAGGAGATGCGCTCCAGGTTCTTCCATATCCTGCCGATCTCAAGGCGAACCACAGCGGTTCGTCCACATTTTGTGTTGGAGCATTCTGGGCTTATCGCAGCTGCATCTGGATGAACAGTGCTGATCATCCGTGTCATGTCTCGCAGACAGCAACACCCGTGTGGGTTGTTCACTTCATGTCCACATCGATCGACTCAAATGTGCCTGCGAATCACAAGAGGAATGCGCTCTGAGTCGTCTCTACACGTTGCTGCTCCAAGTCACAGCGGGAATACGCAAAACAGCAGCAAACAGGAACATCGCTTCCCAAGTCTCTCTGAAAGACAGGAACGTTCAGCACTTCTGCGCGGGAATGGCCTGACGCGCCGTACTCCCCCACACCGAGTACGCTGAGTCCGAACAGAATTGACAGATCTCACCAGGGACGAGTCTCGCCGGGGCCTTTGGATTCAACAGCGCCTTGAGGGTGATGAGCTTGACGACTTTACCCGGCTTTCCGTAAACAGGACAGGCGAACAGCGTGGTGTTCATGCTCCACGGTCATTTAAATTACGAGTTGGCCAAAATTTGGCCTTTCGCTCGATTCAACCCTGGAAGGAGACAGTATGGCAACAGCTCGACGCGTGCAGGACATTTACGATCGGCTGGCGAAGCAGTATGACCGGGTGGCCCGAAATCACACGTTGGAAAGTCTTCGATCCGCTTTGTTGTCGCAGGCCCGTGGATTGGTGCTGGAACTCGGGGTTGGCAGTGGCGCGACGTTCAGGCATTACCCGCCGACCCTGAGCAGCCTGACTGCGCTCGATGTGAGCAGCACCATGCTGCACGCGGCGCAGATCCTGGCGTTGCCGTTGCCGTTTCCTGTGCGGCTGATGCAGAGCGATTTTCAGACCCTTCCTTTCAGCGACCAGAGTTTCGATACGGTCGTCAGCTCACTGGCGTTTTGCGGCATTCCCGACCCCGCGTGTCTCTTCGCGGACGTCCGACGTGTCCTGAAGCCAGGTGGGCAGCTGCTGGCACTGGAACACGTTCGCCCACCGAACAGGCTTCTGGGGACCGTGAGCGATCTGATTGATCCGCTGTTCGATCAGGGAATCGGGTGCCATCCCAACAGACGCACGCCCGCTCTTCTTCAGGCTGCCGGTTTCGAGGTGCGCCTGCAAGACCGGCGGCTGGGCGGGATCCTCGTCTCTCTGGTGGCCATTCCGACAGCCCTGGAATCTGCGGGGCGTTGAGCACCGGGCCGATCATGAAAGCCCGGATCGGCATGCACATGACGCTGCCGTTCGGGCGAGAACGTAGCCACCGCGGTTCCGAGCTCAAAGCAGAACTCGGGCCGGCCAATGTCCGGTCCCGGTGGCCGTCAACCTGGTGATTTCACGTCTCAGCACCCGAGTGTCATTTGGTCCAGGAGGCCCCTCCGTCCAGTGATCGGTACACCCGCCCGCTCTCGGCGGCGACGTAGAGCTTCCGCTCGTCCGCCGGATCGGACGTCACCAGGAGGGCGCCCTCCGGAAGCTTCAGGTTCTCCCACGTTGCACCTTTGTCGCGGGAGCGGGCCACTCCGGTGGGTCCGGCCAGGTACACGTCGCCGCTGACCGGATGAACGTCCAGGCCTGACATCGCGGCCTGAGGAGCGTCACTGGCGCGCTGCCAGGATGTGCCGTTGTCCGAGACGATCAGGCCGTCCTGCATGCTCAGTGCGTAGAGTCGGGGGAACGCCCCTGGGCCGGCGGCCAGCGTCATGGCCCCGGCAGTCGCCGCCGAGACGAACTGCCAGTCCCGGTGGTTCTGACTCCGGTAGAGTCCGCGCCCGGCGATGTTGGCGTACCAGGCTCCCTGCGTGGCGGCAAACCCGTGGATGTCTGTCCCTGGCAGGTTGCCGAAACTCAGGTCCTGCCAGCTGACGCCACCGTCCCGGCTGGTCTTGAACACGTCGTGGCCGGCGAGGATCAACTGTCCCGAGCGGCTGGACAGGGCCATGGCGTCCCCGCCACCGTCGGACTTCGACCAGGTCCTGCCACCGTCGGCGCTGACTGAGACGCCCTCGTGCTGGCCGTAGAGCAGCCGTCCGTCCGGGAGCAGCAGCAAGGAGTGAAAGTCGCCGCTCAGCAGGCTCGGGGCGGCCGATCGGCCCTGGAGCTGCCACCAGCCCGCGGCGCCCAGCAGCACGGCAGCGCCGATACCGGCCATCAGCAGGGAGGCGCGGCGTGGCCGTGCTCCGGAGGCAGACGATTCTTTCGTTGTCACCTCAGTCCTGCACTACAGCGGCGACCGAAGGTGCAGCTGGGCTCGGCTCTTTGTTCACTCCAGCGCTGTTCATGCCGCCCATGCTCTTCATCATCAGAAGCATCGAGAGCGGACACACGGCACTCAGCAGGTAGGGGAGCGCCGCCCTGGCCACACCCGGCGAGACCAGCACAAACAAACCTGCCGCCACGACCATCAGTCCGGCCACGACCTTCCAGTTGATACACATTCCGAACAGTTTCATAACGTTCTCCTTCGGCCAACGACACCTTAGTCCTGATGTTTAAGGTACGGCCCGGATGTTCACGGGAGATAAACTCAGTCGAGAAAGAGGACAGGCGTATAGGACGTCGTATTATCGGGTTTTTACCGACGACCAGACGCCTGTGTTTACCAAAGCTGAACAGGGCCACATGGCCAGCGAGTCTGCTGGCGTGACGTCCGTCCGTTTTGTCTCTGCTGGACGACGCTCCACTGCCCTGATCCGGTTGCAGCGTTCCGGGGATCGGGTTTACAGAAGCTGAATCGGAGGGCGTTACGCTGTAGGTCATCGCGGGCTTGCAGCTGCCCGGCGGCGCCAAAGGACGGTAGAACATGACGGAGATTCTGGGTTGCGGCGGCGGAGCCATGCTGCTGAGCGTGCTGCTGTGGCTGGGAGTGATCGGTGGCGTGGTGTATCTGGTGACGCGCCTGGGCCGGGAAGAGCGTCCACTCATCCGGGCAGGCGACGCCTGGGAGCTGGCCCGCACCCGTTATGCCCGGGGTGAGATCACCGCCGAGGAACTGGACCTCCTGGGCCTCCGGTTGCAGGCTTG
>Ga0160429_1000906_pt1 | contig 18543 bp, 13 predicted proteins | sample SolpanmetagenomR_FD_108199 | JGI IMG/M metagenome (GOLD analysis project Ga0160429, IMG submission 108199) | Solar panel surface microbial communities from Lawrence Berkeley National Laboratory, California, USA - R | ecosystem: Engineered > Built environment > Solar panel > Unclassified ...
AGCTACTGACTTATACTATGCAACAACTTACCATCGGTATTATCGGCAGCGGCGCGATGGGCGCGGGCATTGCGCAAGTAGTGGCTACGGCTGGCCACGCGGTGCGCCTGCTCGACCAGAATGCGGCGGCGCTTGAAAAAGCCCAGGCCAGCATCGGCACCAACCTGCGCAAACTGGCCGAGAAAGGCAAGCTGACTACGGAGGCCGCCGAGGCGGCCCTCAGCCGGCTGCACCCCACGGCCGACATAGCCGACTTTGCCGATTGCGAGCTGGTTATCGAGGCCATTGTAGAAGACCTGGTGGTGAAGCAACAGGTTTTCAAACAGGTAGAGGGGGTAGTCTCCAGCGATTGCGTGCTGGCCAGCAATACTTCGTCGCTCTCGATTACGTCCATCGCGGCGGCCTGCCAGCGGCCCGAGCGGTTTGTGGGCATCCATTTTTTCAACCCGGCGCCGCTTATGCAACTGGTTGAAATCATTCCGGCGGTGCAAACCCGCGCGGGGCTAGCCGACGACATCAAGGCGCTGGTAGCTGGCTGGGGCAAGCGCCCAGTGCTAGCCCAAGACACGCCCGGCTTTATCGTGAACCGCGTGGCGCGGCCGTTTTACGGCGAAGCCATTCGGGTTCTGGAGGAAGGAATAGCCGACATCGCCACCATCGACTGGGCGCTGACGGAGCTGGGCGGCTTCCGCATGGGGCCTTTTGCGTTGATGGACTTTATTGGCCACGACGTTAATTACCGGGTCACCGAATCGGTGTTTACGGCTTTTTTCTACGACCCGCGCTACCGGCCCTCCTTCACCCAGCGGCGGCTGTTTGAGGCGGGTTATTACGGCCGCAAGGCGGGGCGCGGCTTCTACGACTACGCGCCGGGCGCACCGGTCCCTACCCCCCTCCGCGACGCTGAACTTGGGCAACAAATTGTGCAGCGCGTGCTGGCCATGCTCATCAACGAGGCCGCCGAGGCGCTGCACCTGCGCGTGGCTTCGGCCGCCGACCTGGAGCTGGCCATGACTACCGGCGTCAATTATCCCAAAGGCCTGCTGGCCTGGGCCAACGAGTTGGGGCCAGCCACTGTGCTGGCCACCCTCGACGGTCTCTACCACGACTACCATGAAGACCGCTACCGTGCCAGCGTGCTACTGCGCCGACTAGCCCTTAGCAATCAACTTTTTCCGACTACATGAGTACTCCCGCCGACCACCAGCCTCACCACGCCGTGCAAAACTGGCTCACCACCCGCGACCCCTTCAGCGCGTGGCTGGGGGTGATTGTGGAGGAAGTGCGGCCTGGCTACTGCCGCCTGCGCCTGCCCGTGCGCCCCGAAATGCTCAACGGCTTCGGGATGCTGCACGGCGGCGTCACGTTTGCGGCGGCCGACACGGCGTTTTCCATCGCCTGCAACACGCACGGCCGCCAGAGCGTGGGCCTCACCGTCACCATCGATTACCTGGAGGCCGGCCGGCCCGGCGATACCATTACCGTGGAGGCTACCGAGGCTAGCCTCAAGCACCGCGTGGGAGTGTACGAGGTGGGCATTCGCAACCAGGACGGCCTGCGGCTGGCCTTATTCAAAGGCACAGCCTACCGCACCAGTACGGAAAACCAAGCAGCTACTTCCCCACAGGATAACAGCTAGCAGCTGACATTTCAAATCATTATGAACCAGGCATATATTATCGACGGCGTGCGCACGCCCATTGGCAATTTTGGCGGCACGCTGGCCGCCGTGCGCCCCGACGACCTCGCCGCACTCACCATTCGGGAGCTGCTGGCCCGCCACCCCACGGCCGACCCCGCCGCCGTGGCCGACGTACTGATGGGCTGCGCCAACCAGGCGGGCGAAGACAACCGCAATGTGGCCCGCATGGCCGCGCTGCTGGCCGGCCTACCCCCCTCGGTGCCAGGAGAAACTGTGAACCGGCTTTGCGCCAGCGGCTTATCGGCTGGCATTGCGGCCGCGCGCGCTATTCGGAGCGGCGACGGCGACTTGTTTGTGGCCGGAGGGGTAGAGAGCATGACCCGCGCCCCGCTAGTGGTTTCCAAGCCGAGCAAGGGCTTTGGCACCGACGCGCAAATGGCCGATTCGAGCTTCGGCTGGCGCTTCATCAACCCCGCTATGCAGGCTGCCTACGGCACCGACGCGATGGGCGAAACCGCCGAAAACCTGGTGGACCGCGACGGCATCAGCCGCGAAGACCAGGATAAATTTGCCCACGCTTCGCAGCAAAAAGCGGCCGCCGCGCAGCAGCGGGGCCGCTTCGGGGCCGAGATAGTGCCCGTGCCTATTCCGCAGCGTAAGGGCGAGCCCGTGCTCTTTGCCGAAGATGAGTTTCTGAAACCCGACACTTCCTTGGCAGGGCTAGCCAAGCTTCGCCCTGCCTTCCGCAATGCCGGCGGCACCGTCACGGCCGGCAACGCTTCGGGCCTGAATGACGGGGCCGCCGCTCTGCTGCTCGCCTCCGAGGCCGGCATCAAAGCGCACGGCCTCACGCCCAAAGCCCGTGTCGTTTCGATGGGCGTAGCGGGCGTCGAGCCGCGCATTATGGGCATCGGCCCAGTGCCAGCCAGCCACATTGCGCTTAAAAAAGCGGGCCTGACCCTGAATGACATCGGTATTATCGAGCTCAACGAGGCTTTTGCCGCGCAGTCGCTGGCTTGCATCCGGGCCTTCGGGCTGGCCGACGACGACCCCCGCATCAACCCCAACGGCGGCGCCATTGCGCTAGGCCACCCGCTGGGCATGAGCGGCGCCCGCCTGCTAAATACCGCCGCCATCGAGCTGCACGAGCAGCAAAAGCGCTACGCGCTGATTACGATGTGCATTGGCGTGGGCCAAGGCTACGCTGTGATTATCGAGCGCGTGTAGCGCAGACTCCGCGAGTCTGCGAGTTTAATTACCTGCTTATCAACAACTACTCACGCGCGGACTTGCAGAGTCCACGCTACAACTCTCCCACCCTGCTATGACGCCCACCCTCGAAAACTATACCCTTGGCCGCTGGACGCCCGGCGGCTCCGACCCGCACGAGCTGCTCGACGCTAGCACCGGCGAAGTCATTGCCCTGGCCAATACCGAAGGCTTCGACTTCGCAGCCATCCTCGACTACGGCCGGCGCGTGGGCAACCCGGCCCTGCGCCGCCTGACGTTTCACGAGCGCGGGCGGATGCTCAAGGCGCTGGCCTTCCACTTGCAGGAAAAGAAGGAGCTATTCTACGAGCTGAGCTACCGCTCGGGCGCTACCCGCGCCGACTCGTGGATTGACATTGAGGGCGGCATCGGTAACCTGTTTGCCAACGCCTCGCTACGGCGCAAGTTTCCCGACAAGCCGTTCTACGTGGAGGGCGAGCCCGTGGGCCTGAGCAAGGGCGGCACCTTCATGGCCCAGCATTTATTGGTACCCAAAGAGGGGGTAGCGGTGCACATCAACGCCTACAACTTCCCCATCTGGGGCATGCTCGAAAAAATCGCCGTGAACCTGCTAGCCGGCATGCCCGCCGTGGTGAAGCCAGCCGTGCCGTCGGCCTACCTCACCGAGGCCGTGGTGCGCGAGATTATCGCCTCGGGCATTTTGCCGGCCGGCGCCTTGCAGCTAGTAGTAGGCTCGGGCCAGGGCATTCTGGACCACGTGACTTACCAGGATGTCGTCACATTTACCGGCTCGGCGGCCACCGGTGCCAAGCTGCGGGCGCACCCGCGCATCATTAGTGAAGCGGTGCCGTTTACGCTGGAAGCCGACTCGCTCAACGCGGCCATCCTGGCGCCCGACGCCACGCCCGGCACACCCGAGTTTGACCTCTTCATCAAGGAAGTGCGCAAGGAAATGACGGCCAAGTGCGGCCAGAAATGCACTGCCATCCGCCGCGCCATCGTGCCCGATAGCTTGCTCGAAGACGTACAAATTGCCCTTGGCAAGGCCCTGGCCCAAACTACCATCGGCCACCCGCAAGCCGAAGGTGTGCGCATGGGTGCCCTTGCCGGCCGCGCCCAGGCCGAGCGCCTGCGCGAGCAGGTGCGCCAGCTCGCCAAGACTACCCCCATCGTGTACGGCGACCTAGAGAACGTCGAAATCCTGGGCAAAGAGCGCGGCGCCGACGCGGCCAAAGGCGCATTTATCTCGCCCATCGTGCTGCGCAACGACCACCCCTTCCAGCACCTCGACAGCCACGAGCTCGAAGCCTTTGGCCCGGTGGTTACGCTCATGCCCTACCACGATTTAGGCGAAGCCGTGGCCCTGGCCAACCTCGGCAAGGGCTCGCTGGTGTGCTCACTGGCCACCAACGACCCGCGCACTGCCCAGGAGTTTGTGCTCGGCGCGGCCACTCACCACGGCCGCATTCTGGTGCTCAATGGCGAGATGGCCAAAGAAAGCACCGGCCACGGCTCACCCCTACCCCAACTGGTGCACGGCGGCCCCGGCCGCGCCGGCGGCGGCCAAGAAATGGGCGGCATCCGGGGCGTTGAGCACTTTATGCAGCGCGTAGCCCTGCAAGGCTCGCCCAGCATGCTTACCGCCATTATGGAGGTGTACCAGACGGGCGCCAAAACGGTGGAGTATGACAAGCATCCGTTCCAGCGCTATTTCGAGGAGCTGGAAATCGGCGAAACCTACACTACCCACAAGCACACTGTGACGGAGGCCGATATCAGCGCCTTTGCGCAGATTTCGGGTGATAATTTCTATGCCCACGTCGATGCTACGTCACTGGAAGGCACGCTCTTTACTGGCCGCGTGGCCCACGGCTACTACATCCTGAGCAAAGCCGCCGGCATGTTTGTAGACCCGCGCAAAGGCCCTGTGTTGCTCAACTATGGCCTCGATGAGTGCCGCTTCACCAAGCCCGTGTACCCCGGCACGACCATCGGCGTGACGCTCACGGTAAAGGAGAAAGTCGGCCAGGAAAAGCGCGACGAAACCGACGTTGCCAAAGGCATCGTGCGCTGGCTCGTAACCGTGACCGACGAAACGAAAGAAACCGTGGCCGTCGCCACCATTTTGACGATGGTAAAGAAGAAAAACCAGGAATAGCTGAGTAGCGCGAACTTTGTAGTTCGTGTCCCCGCGCCGATAGAGCCGTCAAAATCGTTGTTATGGCGCGGGGACGCGAACTACAAAGTTCGCGCTACTATCCCTACCCCCATGAGCAGCCTCACTGCCGGCCACGTAACCGCCGCTACCGATGCCACAGGCATCACCACCATCACCTTTTTCCACCCGGCCCACAACTCGCTGCCCGGCGCTATTCTGGCTCAGCTAGCCGATACCATCACCCGGCTAGGCCAGGACCAAGCCACCAAAGTCATCATCCTGCAAAGCGAAGGCGAGCGCACGTTCTGCGCCGGCGCCAGCTTCGACGAGCTGCGCGCCGTGGCCGATTCCGCGCAGGGGCTAGCCTTTTTCTCCGGCTTCGCGCACGTTATCAATGCCTGCCGCACCTGCCCCAAGCTTATCATCGGGCGGGTGCAGGGCAAGGCCGTGGGCGGGGGGGTAGGGCTCGCCGCCGCCACCGATTATTGCCTGGCCACCACCCACGCTGCCGTGAAGCTCAGCGAGTTGGCCGTGGGTATCGGCCCCTTCGTGGTCGGCCCGGCCGTAGAGCGCAAAATCGGCGCTTCCGCCTTTGGTCAGCTCGCCATCGATGCTACGCAGTTTCGCTCGGCCGAGTGGGCCGCTAGCCACGGCCTCTATGCCGAGGTGCTGCCCGACCTCGCTACCCTCGACGCGGCCGTGCAGGCGCTAGCCCAGCGCTTGGCTGCGTCCTCACCCGACGCCATGCGCGAGCTAAAGCAAGTCCTCTGGGCCGGCACCGAGCACTGGGATACGCTGCTCGTAGAGCGCGCCGCCATCAGCGGCCGGCTGGTGCTTTCGGAGTTTACGCGAGCGGCAATTGGACGGTAGCGCGAACTTTGTAGTTCGCGCTACTACCCAGATTTACAGCGCCGTATCCAGCACCTCATCTCCGTCATCGGCCATGGTTTTGGCTAGCTTCTCGATATTGAGGCTGCGGGCCGAGGCGTCGAAAATTTCGCGGTAGGTGCCGCGCTTTTCGTAGAGCTGCAGGTGGGTGCCGCTTTCCACCATTTCGCCTTTTTTCATCACGTAGATGCAGTCGGCGTCCACGATTTGGGCGAGGCTGTGGGAGATAATGACCACCGTGCGGCCCTGCTTGATGGCGTCGAGGCTATTTTTGATTTGCTCGGTGGCGATGGCATCGAGGCTGGCGGTAGGCTCGTCGAGGAAGATTATGGGCGGGTTTTTGAGGAACAGCCGCGCGATGGCAATGCGCTGCTGCTGGCCACCCGAGAGTTGCTGCGCATCGCTGAGGTAGCCCTTGGGCAGGTCCAGTATCTGGTCGTGGAGGTAGGCTTGGCGGGCGGCGGCTTCTATCTCGGCCTGGGTGGCGTTGAAATCACCATAGCGGATATTTTCCTCTATAGTGCCTTTGAAAATGTGGTTTTTCTGGAGCACCAGGCCGATTTGCTGGCGTAGGGCAGGTGTGTCGTACTCGCTCAGCGGCTGGCCGTCGAGGAAGACGCCGCCGTTGTCGGGGCGGTAGAATTCGCACAATAAGTTGATAATCGTACTTTTGCCGGCACCGCTGAGGCCCACAAGCGCGGTGGTTTTGCCGGCTTCGATGGTCATGCTCACGTCGTGCAGCGCAGCCGTGCCGCTGGGATAGGTGAAGTTGACGTGTCGCAGCTCGAAGCGGCCGTAGAGGTGCGCGGGGCGCAGCGGGCCGGGACGCTCGGTCTGGTCGTCGGCGTCGAGGATGGCGAAGAAGCCCTCGGCATAGGTCAGGGCCTCGTTCATCTCGTCGTAGATGCGGTGCAGCTGGCGGATGGGCGCCGATACATTATTAAAGAGCAAGACGTGAAACATGATGGCGCCAATGCTCATTTGGCCCGCCAGCACGAGGTAAGCGGTGAGCACGATGATGGCGACCACCCCAATCTGCTCGAAAAACGACTTGAGGCCGTCGTAGCGGAAGTTGGTTTTGCGGGTCGTGAGCTGGGCGGCCTCTAGCTTGTCTTGCACGGCGAGCTGCTTGTCGCCTTCGTAGGCCTCGCGCACGAAGCTCTTGATAACCACAATGCTGTCGATGATGCTAATGAGGCCGTGGTTTTTCTCCTCGCGCAGGGCGCGCAGGTTGCGGCGGGTACCGTTTAGGCGGTCGGCCTGCCGGTAGCTCAGCCAGAAGTAAACGGGCAGAATGGACGTGGCCACCAGCCCTACCCACTTGTTGGCCAGAAACATAACTACCAGCGCCACAATCGCATTGGCAAAGAGCGGCAGAATGTCGATAAAGAAGTTTTGCACCAGCTTCATCAGACTCTCTACCCCCCTATCGATGCGGGTCTGGAGCTTACCGGTTTGGTTACCGCTTTCAGTAAAGAAGCCCAGTTCGTAGCCCAGAATTTTGGTGACAGCGGCCTCGGCCAGCGCGCCCGATACGCTAATGCGGATTTTCTCGCCGTAGTATTTCTGGCCGAAGGTGATGCCGGTGTTTAGTATTTCTTTCCCTAATAACAGCGCGCTTACCCAGACCAGCATCTGCCAGCCCTGGGCCAGGCCTTGGCCTTTGGTCATTAGGTTCTGCACCGTATCGACGGTGTAGCGCAGCACAAATGGGTTGACCTGGGCCGCCAGCGAGCCTACCAGCGTGAGCAGCAGCGTGCTGATAACTAGCTTCCGGTAAGGCCGCACAAAGGGCAGCAGGCGTTGAATAATTTGCCAAAGACTCATATAGCAGCAGCAGAAAAGGGGGTAGGAAAAGTAGACGGCTAGGGGCCAGCGCAGGTTCGGAGAGAATATTCGCAGAAGCAGCGACAAAAGCACAGCTTTAGAAACTACTCAGATTCTTTCGCGTAAACGGCCCCATGAAAAAACTACTCCTTAGTGCTTCGGCAGCCTTATTGGTTGCTGCGGCGGCCCCGGCGGCACACGCCCAGGGCGTCCGTTTCGGTGTAAAAGCCGGTGCTAACCTCTCTAACCTGTCGGGCGACCTCGTCAACCAGGACCAGTATAAAAACCGCTTTGGCTTTCACGGCGGTGTGATGGTAAATTTTGGCCTTGGTGATGTTATTTCTATCCAGCCCGAGGTACTTTATTCGCAAAAGGGCTTTAAGTACGGTGACCAGCAGTTCACGGTACTTGGCAATACGTACCGCAACACCGGTAACGTACGTTACGATTACCTCGACGTGCCCATCTTGGTACGCGTGCGCGCCGCTGGCCTGTTCTTCGAAGTAGGCCCACAGTACAGCTACTTGCTGAAAGCGTCGACTAACCGCGAGCAAACGTTGAATGGCAACAACGTGAGCAATATTGGTTCAGGTACTACTAACCTTGACAATGTGCGCCGCAGCGAAATCGGCTATGTAGGCGGCCTCGGCTTCCAGGCTAGCAACGGCGTGATGGTAGGCTTGCGCTACAATGGTGCCTTCACCGACTTCGCCAAGAACAGCAGCTACAGCAACGACGAGTTCCGCAACGCGCGCAACTCGACCTTCCAGGCTTACGTGGGCGTGCTGCTCGGCGGCAACAAATAACCCAACTAACGCTTACTTAGAAAGCCGTTTGCCCACCGGGCAAGCGGCTTTTTTTGGCAGGTAGCCAAGCCAGCAGCAGCGGTGGCTAAGTCGTTTGCCGTCAGCTAATGGCCTTCGTAGGCCCCAGGCCAGCTTTGGTCGAGCAAAGGGGGGTAGGCGTCTAGTGTTTGGGGCAAGCAAGTACTATTTGCAGGGAATAGGGAGTTAGGATAGTGGCAGCAACGCGCTGCCCGTGGGGCTCGCCCTGCGTGCTTGGTCTCATTTTCTGCAAAAACCCATGGTAAAAGCTGCATTCTTTGCTTGCCTGCTGGGGCTGCTGGCCTTCGCCACTGCGCCCGCCACCGCTCGCCCTACCCGCGCCAGCTGGCCGTTTTGGCTCTCGAAGCCCGAGCGCCACGGCAGCCGCAAGCTGCCCGGCGACTACACTACGCACTACGGCACCTACCGCAACCACAGCCGCCAAGACGGGGCCGGGCTCTTCAGCTTCTTGCACGGCAATGGGCGCGCTACTGCCCGGCACAAAGGCCCAATGCGCAGCCACCGCAGCAGCCACCGCCGCACCAGCGGCATCTTTTAGCTGAGCCTTGCTGTCAAAAGTTAAAAAGGAACGTCCTGCTGTGCTAAGCACAGCAGGACGTTCCTTTTTAGTGGCAGTAGGTCTTAACTGTCAGTTTTGGCTTTGATTTTCACCTTGCCATCCTTGGCTTTTACCTTGGCATCTTTGGGTAGGTTCATGCCACCGCGCTGGCGGCGGTTGGCCTGCATAGCGGTGTAGTTGGTATACTGGTCGGGGGTAAGCACGGCCTTGAGCTGGTCGTCGTATTTGGTGCGGCCGGCCATCATTTGCTCGCGCAGCTGCTTGCGGTCGGCGGTGCCGGCCCGCATTTGGCCGCGCATAGCCATCATTTCCTGGTCGCGGGCCAGCATTATTTGCTGCACCTTGCCCGACTGTTCGGCGCTGAGGCCCAGGCGCTTGGTGAGGCCCTGGGTTTGGCGGGCGGCCATTTCTTCGGGGGTGTGCTGGGGGCGGCCGCTCACTTGGTCGGGCGTAGTTTGGGCCGAGGCGGCGGTGGCAGACAGGGCGAGCGCCAGCAGGGGCAACAGAAACTTTTTCATAAACTAAAGCGCAAGTAGCGAAAAAAGAGGGGGTAGGGAGAAAGTAGCCGGCCGGCAGCTGCGGGTGCTTAGATGCCGGCCCGGCCGATTGGTTTAAGGTGCAGGGGCTTGGGGCTTAGCGGCGGTACTGGGCTTCCCAGCGGGCGCGCTCTTGGGGGCTCACGCGGTAATTTTGGGCGTAGCCGTAGTTGTGGCTGCGCTCCCAGTCGCGGCGCTCGGCCTGGGTTACACGGTGGTCGCGGTCGAAACCATAGTTTTTGTTGCGATCAAACTTGTCGTCGCGGCGGTCGTTGTCGCGGCCTCGGTTGTCGTTGCGGTGCTGAGCCTGGTAGCGAGCTATTTCTTCGCGGGTCACGCGGTGGTTGCGGTCGTAGCCGTAGTTAAAGTTGCGGTCGCCGGGGCCTTGCTGGTAGCGGCCATCGCGGTCGTGGTCGTTGGCGGGGGTAGGGGCGGCAAAGGCGCTGGTGCTGGTGAGCAGGGTGGCCGAAGCAAGGGCGGCAAAGAGGAAGGATTTCATGACAGTGGAAAGTAAAAAAAGTCGAGAAGGAAGAAGAGAAACCAACCGGGCCGGCAGCCTAGGCGCCAACGGCTGGTTGACTATCCCTTTGCAAATGCGTGGCCGAAAAAGTGGCTTAAGGACTGGCCAGGGCCCTTTTGCCTGCAAACCCCGACCAACGCCTCGATTGTACCGATTGAAGGGCAACTAGCACTATCTCGGCCAGCCGCCGCGCAACTGCTTTTGCCAGTGCAGCCACGCCAACGGGGCCTACCAATGCAGCTATGGTGGTATTTGGGCACTACCAGGTAGCTTTAGCCCGGCGTTCTCAGGCAAAAAGCAATACGGCTATGTTTTTCAGATACTATACCCGCAAAGGACTCCGTTCTGAGCGCGCCGCATTGCTACCTAATCCCCTCTCCTCTAAAGCTTAAAAACAACTTAGCACTTCTTCCCTACCCCCCTTTCATGAAGCACTCTTTAAAGCTGAGCCTGCTGTTGCTGGCGCTTTCACCCGCGGTGCGGGCCCAAACCACCGCCCCGCCCCGCACCTCGCTGGCGGGCACCGGCCAACTGCGGGGCAACGTGCAGGATGCCGCTACCCAAAAGCCCGTCGAGTATGCTACTGTGATTTTGCTGCCGGCCACGGGCACGGCACCGGTGGCCAGCACCACCTGCGACGACCAAGGGCGCTTTGAGCTGAAAAAGCTGCCGGCGGGCACCTATCGGCTGCAGCTCAGCTTCGTGGGCTACGCCTCACGCATCGAAAACGTGACCGTAACCGACCAAGCAGCTAGCCTGGGCACCCTCACGCTGACGGCGGCGGCGCAAAAGCTGGGCGAAGTAACCGTGACGGGCCAGCGGGCGCTCGTGGAAAGTAAGCCCGACCGCCTCATCTACAATGCCGAGCAAGATGCTACCAACGCCGGCGGCACGGCGGCCGATGTGCTGCGCAAAACACCCCTGCTGAACGTAGATGTGGAAGGCAACGTGCAGCTGCGCGGCACTTCCAATGTGCGCATTCTCATCAACAATAAGCCTTCGGCCATGCTGGCGGGCAACCTGGCCGATGCCCTAAAGCAGATTCCGGCCGACCAGATTAAGTCCATTGAGGTCGTGACGTCGCCCTCGGCGCGGTACGACGCTGAAGGCTCGGGCGGCGTCATCAACATCGTGCTCAAGAAAAACAGCCTGCAAGGCACCAACGGCAGCGTGGGCGCCAACGCCGGCAACCGCAACCAGGGCCTGAACGGCTCGCTGAACGTGCGGCGCGGCAAGCTGGGCGTAAACACCCGGCTCAATGGCTACTACAACAGCTACCCCTACCGCTCCAGCACCAGCCGCACCGATTTTACCCCGGCCGGCAATGGGCAGCTGCGGCAGGAAACCAGCTCGAAAAGCGCGAGCAGCGGCGGCTACGGCCAGGTAGAGCTAACCTACGACCCCTCGGCGCTGCACAGCTTCACACTAAGCGCCAACAGCAACCTCTACCAGAGCAACTCGCCGCAGGCCTTGCTGAATAGCTACGCGGGCCTGCCGGGTCGCGACACGCTCTACACGCGCGACATTCAGCAGCGCTACATGGGTCGCAACTACGATTTTAACGCCGGCTATACGCGCACCTTTGGGCCCGAGCACCCGCGGCGCGAGTGGAGCGCGCTGGCCCAGCACACGCGCAGCAGCAACAACGGCCGCTACGAGCTGGCCCAGTACCACGCCGCTGCCATCGAGGGCGGCCCGCTCGAATACCAAGAGCGCAGCGACAACCTGGCCCGCAACCTGGAAACGACGCTGCAAACCGACTACATCCATCCCTTTTCGGAAAAGAATACGCTCGAAACCGGCGCCAAAGCCATTTTGCGCCAGGTGAGCAGCGACTACAGCCTCGACACGCTGCTGCAAGCCCGGCAGGTTGATTTTGCGCACAGCCCACGCCGCTCCAATGCCTTCGACTACCGCCAGAATGTGCAGGCCCTGTACGGCACCTACAACCTGGCGGCCGGCAAAAAATATGCCTTGAGCCTAGGCACCCGCCTCGAGCGAACGGCCATTGAGGGCGAGTTTTCGGGGGTACAGAGTGGCTTTTCCAATTCGTATTTTAACGTATTGCCGAGCGTGAGCGCCACGCGCACCCTCAAAGAGCCCGGCCACACGCTGCGCCTGAGCTTTTCGCGCCGCATTCAGCGCCCCAATATTTACTACCTCAACCCGTACGTCAACCAGAGCTCGCCCAACAATGTGAGCTATGGCAACCCCACCCTCTCGCCGGAGCTTACTAACTCGTACGAACTGACCTACAGCACCTTTGGCAACAAAAGCTCGCTCAATGCGTCGGGCTACGTGCGCTACACCGGCAACTCGATTGAGCGTTACAACCTGTATAATGATACGCTGGCCCGCACCGAATCTACCTACGGCAACCTGGCCACCAACGCCACCTACGGCGTGAGCCTCTACGGGTCGCTAAAGCCGGTGACCACCGTGAACGTGAGCAGCAACATAACGCTGAACTACAACCGCCTGGCCAGCGTGGCCCTGGACCGCACCACAAGCCAGCTTACGCTGAATATGAGCCTAAACTCGTCGTGGAAAATCGGCAAGCTCTACACCCTGCAAGGGTTCGGGGGCTTTGGCACGGCGGGCGTGCAACTGCAGTCGCGCTACTCGGGCTATGGCTACTACTCGCTCGCCGTGAAGCGCACGCTGCTGCAAGACAAAGCCGACCTGACGCTCAATGCCAGCAATTTCTTGCAGCCGGGCCGCGAGTTTCGCTCCGTCACGACCACCGACCAGTTTACCAGCACCAGCATCAGCTACCAGTACCAGCGCGCGGTGCGGCTGTCGTTCAACTATCGCTTTGGCAAGCTCGACGCCAATGGCGGGCGCCAGCGCCGCTCCATCCGCAACGACGACTCGAAGGGCGGCGGCAGCACCGGCTCGTAAGCTGGGCGAGCCAGCGGTGCGGCCGCAACTACCCGCGGCAATTTATTCCAACGCCCCCGCCCGGCCCGCCGGTGCGGGGGCGTTTGGCTACTGCCTACCTTTGTGGCCCCAAGCGCTCTCCCACCCTACCCCCCCCTTTAGACCCCCCGCCCCCGAATTATGGCCCGAGTGGAAATGACGATGCCCAAGATGGGCGAATCCATCATGGAAGGCACCGTGCTGAAATGGCTCAAGCAAGTAGGCGACGCCATCGAGCAAGATGAGTCGGTGCTGGAAGTAGCCACTGACAAAGTGGATACCGAAGTGCCCGCGCTACACGCCGGCACGCTGGCCGAAATACTGGTGCAGGAAGGCGACGTGGTGGCCGTGGGCGCCCCCATTGCCCGCATCGAAACCGAGGCCGGCGCCGGTAGCCCTACCCCCCCTCCCGACCCCAACGATGATGAGCTGGAAGAAGCCAGCGCCAACCCGCCCCTGACCGCTCCCGGAGTGGTACGCCCGCTACAAGAGGCCCCGGCCGGCGACGAAAGCGTGCCTTACCTGCCCAGCCCTGGCTCGCCGGTGGCCCCAGCCACGCCCGCTGCCCCCAACGCGCCGGCCACCCTCCCCCCCGCCGCCGACGCCAACCCCGTGCTGCCCGGTCGCTTCTATTCGCCGTTGGTGCTCAGCATTGCCCGCGAGGAAGGCATCAGCATGACCGACCTAGAGCGCCTGCCCGGCACCGGCCAGGACGGCCGCGTCACGAAAAAGGATATCCTGGACCACGTGGCCGCCGGCAAGCCGTCCTTGCAACCTGCGCCCGCTGGGGCACCCGCGCCGGCCCTGGCAGCAGTTGCCCCAACTGCTCCGGCGCCCGCGCCTAAGGCCGCAGCCCCTACCGCACCTAAACCTGTGCAAGCAGTTCCAGCTACTCCTACCCCTAGCTCCAATGGCCAGGCGGCCCCCGCGCCCAAGAGCCCCGAGCCGGAAGCGAAAAAGCCCGCACCCTCGGTATCCGGCAACCAGGAGCTGGTCGAAATGGACCGGATGCGCAAGATGATTGCCCAGCGCATGGTCGATTCGAAGCGCATTTCGCCGCACGTCACCAGCTTCGTGGAGGCTGATGTGACCGAACTAGTGAACTGGCGCAACAAGCACAAAGACGCCTACAAGAAGCGCGAGGGCGAAAACCTGACCTTTACGCCGATTTTTATTCAGGCCGTGGCGCGTGCCATCCAGGATTATCCGGGCATCAACGTGTCGGTGGAAGGCGACTACATCATCAAGAAAAAGGACATCAATATTGGTGTGGCCGTGGCCCTGCCTTCGGGCAACCTCATCGTGCCGGTGATTCACAACGCGGACCAGCTCAACCTCAATGGCCTGAGCAAGAAGATGAACGACTTGGCCAACCGCGCCCGTCAAAACAAGCTGAAGCCCGAAGACCTGGCCGGCGGCACCTACACGCTCTCCAACGTGGGCTCGTTTGGCAACGTCATGGGCACGCCCATCATCATGCAGCCGCAGGTGGCGATTATGGCCGTGGGCGCCATCAAGAAAAAGCCCGCCGTAATTGAGACGCCGCAGGGCGACCTAATCGGCATCCGGCACTTTATGTTCTTGAGCCACAGCTACGACCACCGCGTGGTTGATGGCTCGCTCGGCGGCATGTTTGTGCGCAAAGTAGCCGATTACCTCGAGCAGTTCGACCCAAATACGACGGTGTAGTCAGCAGTTGGTATCACCAAAAAGAACGTCATGCTGAGTGTGTCGAAGTATCTCTACTGCATCGTTGAATGACTCAAACGATGCAGTAGAGATACTTCGACAAACTCAGCATGACGTTCTTTATTTCTTTTGTTATCAGTAATTTATGAAGAACATTCTGTTCATCCTTACCCTGGCCGTGTCGCTGGGTCTCATTTTCTTCCTCTATTGGCGGCTCACCGTCACGCAAACTGCCCTGGCCGAAGCCCAGCGCCAAGGCGCTGCTTGCCAGCAGGTGACGTTTCAGCTGCAAGCCCAGCTGAGTGCCGACGAACGGAACGCGGCGGCCCAAACGACCACCGCGCCTTCGCAGCTGAAATAAGGCAGCCCTACCCCCCTGTTACAACGCCGCTTTCGGGTCGAGCAGCAAGAACATAAAGGCGTACTGCCGCGCCACATCGTGCAGCGCCTTGAAGCGGCCCGAAGCACCGCCGTGGCCAGCTTCCATATCGGTGTGCAGCAGCAGCAGGTTTTTGTCCGTCTTGGTGGCGCGGAGCTTGGCCACCCACTTGGCCGGTTCGAAGTACTGCACTTGCGAGTCGTGCAGGCCGGTGATTACCAACATATTCGGGTAAGGCTGCGCCTTCACGTTGTCATAGGGCGAGTACGAGAGCATGTAGTCGTAGGCCGGCTTGTTAGCGGGATTGCCCCACTGGTCATACTCGCCGGTGGTGAGCGGAATGGTGGCGTCCGACATGGTCGTGACTACGTCTACGAACGGCACGGCCGCAATAACGCCCTTGTAGAGCTCGGGGCGCATGTTCACCACAGCGCCCATGAGCAGGCCGCCGGCGCTACCCCCCAACGCAAAAAGCTTGGCGGGCGAGGTGTACTTCTCCTTAATCAGGTACTCGGAGCAGTCGATAAAATCGGTAAACGAGTTCATTTTGCGCATCATGCGGCCATCCTCAAACCACTGGCGACCAAGCTCCTGCCCGCCCCGAATGCCGCAGAGCACATAGGCAAAGCCGCGGTCGAGCAAGCTCAGGCGCGCCGACGAAAACGTGGGGTCCATCGACAGGCCATACGAGCCGTAGGCGTACTGTAGCACCGGGCCCTGGCCGTTTTTGTGGAAGCCCTTCTTGTACACAATGGCCATCGGAATGAGCTTGCCGTCGCGCGCGGTCACGAATTTGCGCTCCGTCACGTAGTTTTTCTTGTCAAAACCGCCCAGCACCGGCTGCTCCTTGAGTAGGGCCAGCTTTTGGGTGGTCATGTCGTAATCGTAGGTGGTGGCGGGGGTAGTAAACGAGGTGTAGGTGAAGCGCAACCGCGGCGTATCGAACTCGGGGTTGGCGCCAATGAACGTGGTGTAGGCCAGCTCCCGGAAATCCACGACGTGCCCAATCTCGTCCTTAAAATTGATAACCCGCAGCTGGCGAATACCTTCCTCGCGCTCGTTCAGCACCAGGTAGTTCTTAAATAGCTCCATCTGCTCCAAAAACACGTCTTCGCGCTGCGGAATAACCTCGGCCCAGCCGTTGCGGCCGGTGCTGGTGAGCGGCGCGGCCATCACCCGAAAATTGGGTGCCTCCCAGTTGGTGAAAATATAGAACCGGCCGTTGGCATCCTGCACCTCGTAGAGCAGGTCGGGCGTGCGCGGCGCAAACACCGTGAACTCGCCCGTAGGGTTGTTAGCGTCCAGAAAACGGTACTCCGATGAGAACGCGCTGCTCAGCTCAATGCCCAAATATTTCTTTGATTTACTGCGCGTTACGTGCAGGCCAAAGGTATCGTCTTTCTCCTCGTACACCAGCACATCCTGGCTCGGCTCGGTACCCAGCTTGTGCCGGTACACCTGGTAGGGCAAGAGCGTGGTCACGTCCTTTTTGGCGTAGAAAACCGTCTGGTTATCAGCGGCCCACACGGCGTTGCCCTCCACGTTGGCAATTTTTTCGGGGTAGAGCTGGCCGGTTTTCAGGTTCTTGAAGCGCAGCGTATAGAGGCGGCGGCTCACGGTGTCGGTGCTGAAAGCCAGCAACTCGTTGTTGTCGCTCACCTCGTAGCCGCCGATAGCGAAGTAGCTGTGGCCTTGGCCCATCTGGTTGCCGTTGAGCAGCACTTCCTCGGTGCCCTGTAGGCTACCGGCCTTGCGGCAGTAGAGCGGATACTCACCGCCGGTTTCGTAGCGGGTGTAGTAATAGTAGCCGTTGTCGCGGAACGGCACCGACTCGTCCTGCTCCTTAATGCGGCCTTTCATCTCCGTAAACAGCTTGTCTTCCAGCGCTTTCACCGGTGCCATCTGCTGGTCGAAGTACGTGTTCTCGGCCTTGAGGTAGTCGAGCACCTGCGGGTTTTCGCGCTCGTTGAGCCAATAGTAGTTGTCGGTGCGCGTACCGTAGGGCGACACAAGTGCCTTAGGTTTTATAGTGGCAATGGGGGGGGTAGGCATAGGATGGGGGGAGGTAGACTGGGCCCGCGCGGCAAGCGTGGCCAGGCAAAGAAGCCCGAAAGTAGCAAGTTGTTTCATAGATGTGAGATGGAAAGAGTTGGAAGATTCAGCCCAAATTAACAGCAGAAATTATAAAAAATCAGCTTATTATATCAAACCAAAACATTGGCAATAAGAACGGTAGACACATAAAAGCCGGCCCTACCCAGTAGTTGAGATTCAACTACTGGGTAGGGCCGGCTACTACCGATTAGTAGACTAAAGTGCTTTCAGCGCCTGCTCTAGCGCCGCGATTTTGGCTTCGGCATCGGCTAGTTTTTGGCGCTCGCGCTCCAGCACGTCAGGCTTGGCATTGGCCACAAACTTCTCGTTGCCCAGCTTCTTATTCACCGAGTCGCGGAAGCCGATGGCGTAGCCCAACTCCTTCTCGACGCGGGTGCGCTCGGTAGCAGCGTCCACCTGCATATCGAGCGGGATGAAGAATTCGCTACCCCCTTGTACGAAGCTAACCGCGCCAGCCGGTGCCTCCTGGGCGAAGGATAAATCGCTGAGGTTAGCCAGCTTGCGTACCAGCGGCGCGTAGGCCAAGATGGCAGCTTGGTCGTCGGTCTTCACCGCCAATTCCAACTGCTTCACCGGGCCGAGGTTCTTCTGGTTGCGCACGTTGCGCACGCCCGCCACAATGGCCAGCGCCTTGTCCATACTGGCCAGTATTTCGGCGCTGTTGGAGGGGGTAGGGACCTTAGGCCAATGGGCCACGCACACATAGTCTTTGGGACCGCGCTCGGCCAGCTCGTGCCACAACTCTTCAGTAATGAAGGGCATGAACGGATGCAGCAGCTTGAGCAGCGTTTCGAGGAAACCGACGGTGGCGCGCAGCGTCTCAGCATCAATCGGATGCTGATAGGTCGGCTTCACCATTTCGAGGTATTGACCGCAGAAATCATCCCACACCAGTTTGTACACCGTCAGCAGCGCGTCGCTCATCCGGAACTTCTCGAAGTGCTCGTCGAGCACCGCCACGGTTTCGGCTAGTTTGGCTTCAAACCACTTCACGGCCTGCTCGTTGGCGAAAGGCAAGTTGTTGTCAACCTCCCAGCCTTTTACGAGGCGGAAGGCATTCCAGAGCTTGTTGTTGAAGTTACGGCCTTGGTCAATCAGCTTCTGGTCGTAAAACAAGTCGTTGCCGGCCGGCGACGAAAACAGCATGCCCGTGCGCACGGCATCAGCGCCAAAGTCGCGAATAAGGTCGAGCGGGTCGGGCGAGTTGCCGAGCTGCTTGCTCATCTTCCTACCCTG
>Ga0160429_1000907_pt1 | contig 18533 bp, 19 predicted proteins | sample SolpanmetagenomR_FD_108199 | JGI IMG/M metagenome (GOLD analysis project Ga0160429, IMG submission 108199) | Solar panel surface microbial communities from Lawrence Berkeley National Laboratory, California, USA - R | ecosystem: Engineered > Built environment > Solar panel > Unclassified ...
AGATTTGTCAAACAATATGCTGCTTCGCCATCAATCTTGGCTTGGTTACGAAATCGTTGAATGTAGTTGAAGTTGCTGACTGCATGGCTCGAGTCTGGCTTTGAGGTGATGATACTATAGATTAATGTCGGCAAGACTTCGTCCGCAGAAGATGATGAAGGAAAAAGATGCTGAAGCGTTTCAACTATACATTTGTGGGCAGCTTTCAAATGATTGAGCTTGGCCAATGGGTATTTTTCTTGGTTCATATTTTCCAAACATGTCCGAGCTTCTGTGAGACGCTCTCGTACATCTGCACTTTCGGGCTCAGGTGTGGCATGTAAGTCTGCTGAATTACTCAAGGCTGACGACAGTAGCTCCTTGAGACTGATTCCAACGACAGCGAGTGCTGCAGCGCGTGACCGCAGCTTCTCGTCCCGCTCCTCATCGTCGGTTGTCCTATGTCTCCATACTCTACCATAAACCCGCTCGCAGACCTCTCTTTCGACAAGTTCTTCTAGTCCTTTCCTCCGTACTTCGATTTGTTTTCGTGCCTTTCTGCGTTTCTGTACTTCAATTGGGGTAAGCATTTGCTGGTGTTCCCCAGTGTCACCTCTAGGACTGCTTTTAATGGATGATCTAAGTGTTCTTCTACCTCCGCCCTTGGATAGTGCCGAGCTGGATGACCTGATTGAAGGTGTTTGAGAAGAAGAGCCAGGATAACGTTGTGATAATAGAGCAATATGTTCGTCAATTTTGGTTTGAGCATGCTCGTAAAAGTCCTGAAACAGGTCTGATAACTGCTCGATAGATAGTGGTGTAGGGTGGACCTTTGCACCAAGTGATTCTAAGAAGCTGTCCAGCAGTTCTTGTAACTCGTCCGGCAGGTCTTCGACTACGGCTGTGATATCCTCGGGTGTATCCCTGTCTGTGTCGTCGTCTGATACATGCTCGTTCGCCGGATGCTCAAAGACGTCACCATTGTTCTTCCATGACGAGGGTGACTCCGTTATGGCAGCGTAATCGGGCATAGGCACGCCCTGGACTGTAGTGGCTCGATTACGTGAGGGTGTGGAGGGTGAAGGGGCTTCATAGCGGGAGAAAGATTTTGTGTTTTGCAATGTCGTAGGTCTTCCAGAAGACTTCCCACGAGAAGGTAGGCGCTGCATTATGTAGGATACTCAAGATAGGCAGACAGGACGAGATTAAGGGAGATGGACTGAAATCAGCTCGGTACGTGGTAGATGTCCAGCAGGGATCGAGCAAAAGAAAAGCAGTGTGAGGTGAAATCCAACAAAAGCTCAAGGAGCTTACGCGTCTCACCAGTCCAGGCAGAGACGATGTTGATGTTTACTACTGACGCTTGTGCTTGCTTGGAGGGGCAGATCTGAAGGAAGATCGGTACGCTCCGTTACCCCACAGATCCATATCTTGGCATCGTCCTCGTCACCAGCCATCGCCATCGCTTATCAGCCATGTGAACAACAACATTACCATCAGACACCAACCTGACTACTCTTGTTTTACCTTCATCCAGCGCTCCGGCGCAGGCCAGCAATATCAAACACAGATCCCTACTATCACAACCATGGCACCCATCTCGGTCACACGATTCACCGCCACTCTCCTCCTCTGTCTAGTCACTATATCATCCCATGTTCAAGCATCTCTTCAGTACTCTGATGACCAAGTTCCCATCTTCATCCCACCTTTCACACCACTGCAACCGACAGCACAAGCACCTAAGCTAGAACTTCAGCTCAGGCATATCTTCCATCATGGTACAAGAAGATATCCTGGTCTGCTCCGCAAGATGGACATTGCGCATGGCAGACCTGTCATGGTACAATATGATGACGATGATGTTACAGCGACGGAGCTGTTGAAGCCGTTAACGCTTTCCTCTCAGGATATGCACATCACCCGACTAGCAGATCGTTCCCCGGACAGACTCGAAGCCTTACAGCTTGCTGGTTTAGCAAGAGGACATCCGGTGGACTTACCAGCCTCAGCTTGGACTTCTGATAAGATACGGGGGCCAAATATCACAGACAAGGCGACTGTCTTAGCTTTTGGCAAGATGGCTTCGAATGCCTATGTAACAGAACCTTTCAAAGGTGATTGGGAAGACGTCGGAGGCGGATTCAACTATACCGAGGACTTCGGCTGGCAAGCTGAAGGGCTTCGTGGACACATCTTCGCCGATACTGAAAATAAGACTGTCGTGCTAGGCTTGAAGGGAACATCGGTGGCAATATTCGACGGCGAAGAGACTACAACGCAAGACAAGATCAACGACAACCTCTTCTTCAGTTGTTGTTGCGGACAGGGTGGATCTACTAGATGGCTTGCTGTGTGTGATTGTAAGACAGACACCTATACTTGCAACTCAACATGTCTGGTTAAGGCTCTTCGGAAGAACGATCGATACTACGACGCAGCTAAGCAATTGTACCACAATGTTACTGCTCTTTATCCCAATGCTCAGGTTTGGTTGGCTGGACACTCCCTGGGAGGCGCAGTTGCCAGTTTGTTAGGCCTTACGTACGGCTTGCCTGTTGTCACCTTTGGTGCTCCAGGAGATGCAATGCCTGCTGCACGACTTGGGCTACCCACACCTCCGGAATATCATATTGGAAGCTATTACAATCGCACCTTCACTGGCGGGTTTCACTTTGGGCACACAGCTGATCCAATCTTCACGGGAAGCTGTAATGGCTGGACTTCGACATGTTCTATTGCAGGATATGCCATGGAGAGTCTATGTCACACTGGCTATAGTTGCACCTATGATACTGTCAAAGACAAAGGGTGGCGCAACAACATGCTGAACCATAGAATTGGAGTGACGCTTCACTCCGTCATTGAAGCATACGACAAGGTGGCCAGATGCGAGCCAGTAACAGAGTGCTGGGATTGCTATGCATGGAAGTATTTTGAGAGCAACGGCACGACGACAACAAGGACGTCAAGTTCGTCAGCGACTTTCACGAAGACCAGAACTGAGACTTGCAAAACACCAGGTTGGTGGGGTTGCCGGGATGCTACCACGACAAGTAGTTTATCTTCATCTACCAGCATACATGTCACAACCCCTACTACCACTATATGTCAAACACCTGGATGGTTTGGTTGTAAGGACCCGACAACAACAACAGCTACAACAGAGTCTACCACCAAGACATCTACATCCCTGTCTCGCGAGTCTTGCTCATCTCTGGGTTGGTGGGGCTGCAAAGATGAAACGATGACAGCCGGGCCATCATCACCAACTGCAACACCTGCGCCATCTGCAAAGCCTGTTAAATCTACAGCCACATCATCATGCAAGACGAAGGGTTTGCTGGGTGGGTGCAAAGATGGGGTCAAGGAGCCAGATGAGAGTCCGTGGTCGATACCAACGAGAACAGCATTTGCACAGCATGGTGGTTTGTGAAGTAGAGCATGAGAATAATGATAATGAGCGCATCGGCATTGAGGATTTGGCGTTTCCAGGACATGTGTTTGGTCAGGTTGTGCTAGGCATTGTAGTATAGAAATTTATTTCAGACAATTGTAATCACTATGTAAAGCGGTGGAACTACTATGCCGAATCTGCCGATGATCCGTGCTTACCACTGCAAGGCTGAGGCTGAGCCACGACGACGTTCTTTATGTCAAGCCTCCTCCCCGCTCTTGCATCAACAACAATAACTCATCACTACCAATATATCAACATGATCGATTCACACGCATTGCTTTTTGAGCACGGTGCTGGTATCGTCAAGCGTGCCACTCTCGCCTGGAACCAGACTCAGACTGGCAGCGATGAAGTCGTAAACGCCCACATCGAGATAATCCCAGGCACTTTCCTAATCCTGGTTGCCACTGTCTGCGCTGCCATCTTTGCTATCCTCTCAGTACGTTCTGTCCGTGTCTTCTGTGTGTACGAATTGAGCTAACACTTCACGCCAGGTCCGCTACACTCTCCATGGCGTCATTGCCACCCTTGCTATGGTCGAGCAGCCAAACACCACCACCACTACTACCATTGACACGAAGACCATAATTTCCGAGAAAGACTCAGTGGAAGCCCCTCTCCTCGTCGATCTGGAGAGCGCCACGAAGACTACGACGCCTATCACCACAAACATCCGCGCCACTGTTCGCCATCTCACGTCCACGTACGGTGCTAAGGCTAGGTACAATGGTCTCGGAGCTTTCATGCTGTGGGCCTTTGTTTCTACCGTCTGGCGTCATATGACTATGATTAGCTTGGTGGATGGATTCGATGTGTATCGACCTGTCGCCCACGTCATTTCAACCTTGTGTGCTGGCGTCATCTTTGCGAGACTGCACATGTTGTGGACTCACATGATGATTGCTGTGCCAGGAACGACTTACGCCGCAACCGGTTACAATGAGCGCAAGGTGTTCAAGAAGCTTGCTCTACCTGGTCTGATGAATGCCTTGGCGTGGGAGGTCACCATGGGCCTGCCTGTTGCCCTTAGCTGGGCCATGGGATTGTTTGTCGAGAAGGATGGTATGTTGGCTACGACTATGCAAGATGGACAGCCCATGGATTGCCACGAGATGTACAAGATGATCATGGTCGTCCTTGTTGGTATTCTATCATTGATTGGTCTCTACATTCCAGCCCACGTCGCACTCGTCCGCGTCGAAGCTTCGATGTTGCCAGCAGAAGTTGAGACCGTCGTCTCTTTCGACCGCACATTCGGTGGTCGTGTCGTTGCTGAGAGCGAAGGTGGCTCTGGCAAGCTTGGCTTTGTTGATGCATGGAGATCATTTGAGAAGGCACAGAGGGCGAGACTGCTAAAGGTATTCGCCAAGATCTTCTTGGTTGAGACTGTGTTGCACGTCTTCTTTGGTGTCTTGATTGTCGTTGAGTTGCTCACCTTTGTTGGTGCTGACAACTTGGTCAAGCTTGCTGCTATGGCTCAGATGAAGCAGTAGACTGCTGCTTACTCTTCGTTCTCGACAAGCGTAGAACCATCATGGATGGTTGATTGCCGGTGAGCACCCACACTCGCTTCTTGCTTTGAGCGCTGTGTCCGACACGGTCCGAGTTTTTTTGATTTTAGCACATACTGTCTGTATTATCAAGCAGTTTTCAGTATTTATTATCTCTAATGCGTTAAATGACTCCTTTTGTATTCTTCATACACCATCAGTCTATACCTTTACGAACAGTGCGGATCCAATACTAGTACTACTATATTTCATTCTCTACAGATTTTGTTGTTCCAGGGTTTGTATAGCAGTCTAGAACGCGCACGTGCTTCTAGCCGCATACCGGAGCAAGATTTTGAAAACACAAGAGCATCATCGCGGACAAGTATCCCTTGCGCATCTTTGACTCACACACCACCTCTTCTAAGATATCAAGCTTGACGCATTCTCTGCGTGCATATTTCCAGGCGTAGCTCTCTCATACACAGGACCCCTCACTCTACAGCACAATCATGCCTTCCGCGACGGCAGACATGGACATTTCACACACCAGCGACGATGCAAGAGGTAAACACTCTCTAGCGCAAGACTACTTCCATAACCTACTTATACACACTCCTAGTCCTCGGCTACGAACCATTGATCCCTCCTCAACTCTTGACCTCCGAGATTCCTGCAACTTCAGAAGCAATCAAGACTGTCCTACAAGGTCGTAAAGAAGCAGTAGAGATCATTGCTAAGCGTGATGATCGTCTACTAGTCATCTGCGGTCCTTGCTCAATCCACGACCCAGCTACCGCCGTAGAATACGCCCACCGCATCCGCCAATTAGCAGACAAGCTCTCCGACGACCTATGTATTATTATGCGTGCTTACCTCGAAAAGCCTCGAACAACAGTCGGCTGGAAGGGCCTGATCAACGACCCCGACATTGACGAGTCCTACAAGATCAACAAGGGTCTTCGCGTTTCCCGCCAGCTCTTCGTCGACCTCACTAGCGCTGGCATGCCCATTGCCAGCGAGATGCTCGACACCATCTCACCACAATTCTTGGCTGATCTTATTTCTTGCGGCGCCATTGGAGCACGCACAACAGAATCACAACTCCACCGTGAGCTAGCCTCCGGTCTCTCTTTTCCTATGGGTTTCAAGAACGGTACAGATGGTAGCTTGACGGTCGCTGTTGACGCCATTGGCGCAGCGGCCGCAAAGCACCACTTTATGGGTGTCACAAAGCAAGGTCTTGCTGCAATTACTCGCACAGCAGGAAACCAGGACTGCTTCGTCATTCTCCGTGGAGGTACGCGCGGTACTAACTACGACGCTAAGAGCATTGGTGAGGCCAAGGAGGCCCTCCGAAAGAAGAACGAGAAGGAGGCTATTATGGTGGATTGCTCGCATGGCAACTCGCTCAAGGACCACAAGAATCAGCCTAAGGTCGCAAAGGTGATTGGTGAGCAGTTGAGGGCTGGTGACGACGCTATCGTTGGCGTCATGATTGAAAGCAACATTAACGAGGGCGCACAGAAGGTGCCAGCAGAGGGTCCCTCAGGCTTGAAGAAGGGTGTCTCGATCACCGATGCGTGCATCAGCTGGGAGACAACAATTGATGTGCTAGAAGATCTCGCAGAGAGCGTCAGGGAAAGGAGGAAGGTGAAGAGCGGCAAGACCAATGGTGCTCATTAGAGAAGTAGCAAGTCGATGGTCGATTCCCATTTGGAAAAAGGTTCTCGAGCAATTCGGGCTAGGTGTTGGAATTGAGTTGTGAGCGATAAAAAATGATACCATGATGCCTTTATAGAATGAAAATCTCATTTCTTTCACACTCTTGTTCAAGTTTGTCCCCATGATGCTTCTGCTACACTTAATGTTTCGTGTCAAGGAGATTACATGCGATTTTGAAAGACGCATGGTCTGGATAAAGTGTGGCTTAAAGCTAAGACGGAGGCTGATTGGAAAACAGCCGAAATCCGAACCATCCAATGAGTGACATGCAATGACAACGGAGCGCACCCCTGATGGGCTTTCAGAAAATGCTCGTCACCGCAAGACTCAAGCGGACCTCCTCCATGACCCAACAGGAAGGACGGCAGGAAGATGGCCAGCATTTTTGACTTCGGGAAAGATTACGGACGCAGACCTCCCCACCTTGCGCCACTAGGAAAAGCTTGGCTGGTCATATGGCAAAACCGTCTTCATCTTTTCAGGAAAAGGCACGCGTGTTTTCTATTTTTTTAGTTGTTTCATTCTTGCTTCAGAATAGATCTGAAACTTCGGTGCTTTTCCCTTCTTTCGGCCGTAGCTTGGCTCAGCCTCGTCTCCGTACGTGACTTTACCTTACTTCACAAACAGTCACACCAAGATTCAACCTCCGCTTTATTCTGCATTGTCAAATTATTTCGTCTATTTACATTTCTCACATTCTCTACTCTGTGCACAAGACGTGCTAAGCAAAGGCATGTGAGGCAGTCTTCGCAACAGCGTCTACACTTCAGAGGAACTCCATCATGTCACTTGACCGATCAGGGTCACAACAAACTCTCTCTTCGAGAGATCCTAACAAGTTCCCCACTGCTCAACTCTTTCTTCTTTGTAAGTATGCTAGAGCTGCAGCAATCCTCTTGTCAACAAGCATGGCCGACTAACCTCCTTACCAGCACTTGTTCGCGTTTCAGAACCAATAGCAATGTAAGTGTGAATCTATCCTATTGTACACTTTTCTCTTTGCTGACAATCCGTGTAGCACCTCCATATTCCCTTATGCCTGGAAGCTAGTTCAACATTACAATGTCGGCGGCCAGAATGCAGCAACCTTTGCCGGTATCCTCATTGCCTCCTTCGCACTCGCAGAAGCCTTGACATCTTATCTTTGGGGTGTAGCAAGTGACAGATATGGCCGCAAACCAGTGTTATTGTTCGGGTGCTGTGGCAGTATAATGAGCTTGCTTATCGTCGGCTTTTCGGACTCATTCTGGCTTGCGCTGTTCGGAAGAAGCATTGGAGGTTTGCTGAATGGGAACCAGGGTGTGGTTCAGACCATGGTGTCAGAACTGGTTACAAATCCAGCTCATGAAGCTCGCGCTTATGCTGTGATGCCATTCGTGTGGTCTGTTGGCACGATGCTTGTAGGTGATGTGATTGCCATCATATTGCACAAGGTCACTAATTTGCTCTTAGGGACCTGCTATCGGTGGATGTCTGTACTCCAAATACTCTTCTCAATATCCCGCTCTTCTACCAAATATGGTTTGCTCGGCTATATTGCTCGTGGCGATCATCATCGGTGCACTCTGCATTGAAGAGACACATCCTGAGAAACGTGCTTATACTGTAAGAGAAGACACAAACACAAACAATGTCCGCCAGCCTCTCTTGGGCATTCGACAATCAAGAATTCATCCTTCGGTACATTTTTCAGAAGACGATTACGGCACATTCAATCCTATAGAGATCAGACTTGTTGAAAAGGACACCAGCACAAATGCGAAGGCCTTTAATAGCCGCGTTGTCATGCTCATCATTGCACTCGGTATATTCACGTGGCACAGCATGGCTTACGACAATCTCATACCCATCTATTTTCAGGATCATCGCGCCATTCCAGACCTTGTTATAATGAAGCAGGACTTTACGGTACTCAGTGGAGGTCTTGGATTGTCAGTACAGGATGTCGGTCTCATTATGTTCTTCAACGGCTTCATTGCTCTCTTCATCCAGGCAGTAATCTTCCCAGTCGCAGCAGAAGGATTTGGCATCTGGAAGACCTTCCTTTTAGTCACGATTGGCCATCCAATTGGATACGGCATTGTGCCACTCCTAGCATTCATCCCGGCAACTTCACCAGGCCTACTCAACCTTGGTATCTACACTTGTCTCGCCATTCGCAACTTGTTCGGCATTCTAGCATATCCGCTCGTTCTGATTTTGCTCAAAGACGCCAGCCCTAGTTCTGCTTCTTTAGGACGCATCAATGGTGCAGCTGCTTCTATGGGTGCAGCAAGTCGGGCCATTGCTAGCCCAGTCGCCGGAGCAATCTATACTGCTGGCAGTCAGTTGGAGAATACAGCCTTGCCTTGGTTCATTACAGCAATCGTGGCTGTTGTAGGCGCTGTACAAGTCTGCTTTGTTGGTAGACAGAAAGAGGAGGCGGAAGTCCATGTTGAGAGTGTAGGAGCTCAAGTTGGGCAAGAGGTCTCAAGACGTGTGAGTGTTGCTGCTCATCTCGGGCACGAGGCAGCAAGACGAGCGAGCATGGCACTTACACGGCAACCCACTAATTGAGAAGCTGCTGGACAGCTTGGTTTGTTTTAACTGCATAGCGAAGGTGGGAACTCATCAGGTCGGGTCATATGGTACATGGTAAGGGCATGGTAATGAACCTCATTGAGCTTATTTCACAACGAGACCTTGAAGACTACAGAGAGATATGGGTGTCTCAAGCGTCCGCCTAGTGCTACTATACTAGATGTAGCATAGCATGTTCTGAGACACACTGAATTGACGAGGTAGAGATATCTTCGCCTCTGCTCGGTCAGATCATGAGTTAGCTTGCATTGATTTCAGACATGCAGAGAGAAAATAATAAGATTACAGTGATTGTAGGTCTTTGCCAAAGTCACCTCATGAAGCCATCATGTCTGTCACGTGGCTACCCTTCCCGGTTCCTCTAAGTTTCACCTTTGTCGCAGATACTAATAAGCAATAACACCTTCGTTTAGCATCCTCTACATAAACATCTTTCACGCAATTCCTAACTCCATCATGCCCTCGAGATCGCCTTCACGCACGCCTCGACGATCGATAACACCTCGCTCAGCCTCCCACTCACGTTCACCATATCGCAGTCGATCACGAACACCACCACGCGCCGTCTCACAGCGAATCATGTCACGTAGTCCCCGATCGCCTAGCGGCTCACCAGCATCAGCACAACGAAGCGCGAAAATCGTCGTAGAAAAGCTTACCAGGAACGTCACAGAAGCGCATCTGAAAGAGATATTTGGATCGTATGGCGAGTTGAAAGATATTGATATGCCTATGAACAGACAATGTACGTCGCTATGATATACAGCAATTGGGAAAAGGCGGGCGCAACTAACAGGCGGGAACGAATAGTCAACACGAATCGCGGCACAGCATACATCCTCTACCACGAAACCAGTAGCGCGGAACAGGCCATCTCACACATGCACGAAGCGCAATTGGACGGAGTAGTCATTAGTGTATCAATTGTACTATCGCGACGCAAGTTTTCACAATCACCACCACCATCTAGAAGAGGCAATGCGTATCGTACTCAAGGAGATCACTACGAGCGACAACACGATGGGCCGCCAAGGGGAGATTTTAGAGGCAGAGGAGGACGAGGAGGACCAAGGGGTAGGGACTTCTCCCCGCCGCCGAGAGGGAGATACGATAGGGATGATAGGGGTGGAGGACGAGGACGTGGAGGGAGAGGAGGTGGTGGCGGGTATGGAAGAGGAAGGTCGATGACAAGGTCGAGAACTAGATCAAGGTCACCGAGAAGGGAAAGGTCATTATCGAGGTCCAGATCCTTGTCGCGCTCACCACCAAGGAGAGCGAATCCGGGACCAAGGAGAAGAGACAGTCCACCAGCGAGAGGTGGGAGGAGAGGGCGGAGCAGGAGTTGTAGCAGTTATGACAGTCGGAGCAGGAGTAGAAGCAGAGACAGGAGTCCACCAAGGAGGCGGTAGTCTGAAAGTGGGTGGAAGGAAGGTTCGAAAGCAAATAGAGACATATAGCCTTCTGCCTCAACACAGAGCTTCCGTAGAGCAGTCACACTTTCAATTGTCGAATCATAAACATACCGCATGATTGCAGACCAAAATCCAGGGATGTGTTTCAGAATTGCTATCGATGTCATACAAAGCACATGCCGTGAGGGGCATCATTCGCAACAACAATCTTTCCCGTTTGTTTCATCACACATCAGCCTGCCTTCTCGTGCTCGAAAACACTGCTCAATAATCTTCTAGCGCTTTAAAGACAACCCATCACATCACCGCAAAAGTAACCATGTCGTGGCAAGGTGAGTGCAGCTCGTTCCAAGTTCTTCTTTCGAACCAGGTTACCTCGACACCATCTGATCACGAGTGCTAATACTTTCTTGACAGCATACGTCGACTCCAGGTATGCCAATGGCCCTCTGGCTAATGCCCACTCTCCCGAACCTCTTCTGCCCTCACTTCCCGCCTATTCCACCTCCACCGCTAGCCAAAACAATAGCACAACACCGGACGAACTGACATCTCTTCCCTCATTTCAGCCTTGTAGGAACCGGACAAGTAGACAAGGGCGCCATCTTCAGCGCCGATGGCACGAGTTGTTGGGCTACTAGCAAAGGCTTCGTTGTATGTGCAAAAGAAAACATCCTCATAACCTGATCCAATATTACACTCAAGCACGCTCGTCCAACATCGTCACTAATCAATCTCCTTCAGGTCAAACCCGCCGAAATGCAAGAAATCGTAACCGCGTACAAAGACAAAGGCGACGCCAACGGCGTCAAGAAAGTCCAGTCAACCGGTCTACACGTCGGAGGAGAGCGATTCATTGTGATCAAAGCAGATGATAGGAGTATATATGGAAAGAAGGTGTGTATACCTTTACTCAGAAGGGAGAGAGCACTAGAAGCACAGAACGCAAACGAAGGAGAAAGATCAAGAGCTAATCGGTTTTGATATCTGCGCTTGTAGGGAAAGGAAGGTGTCGTTATTGTCAAGACAGCACAAGCGATATTGCTGGCACACTACCCCGAGCACGTACAGCCTGGATCTGCGGCGAATGTGGTGGAGCAGTTGGGTGATTACTTGGTCAGTGTTGGGTACTAGACGTCGAGGAAAGAACTAGGAGCTGGAAGAGGCGTTGTGTGAGGACAAGACAGATTTAGCATGATTGCGAGGACGATGGGTGTAAGCACAGCGAGGAGAAATTTGCACCATGCGAGAGTTCGACTGGATGCCAACACGTCAGCACAAGGCAAGATGTGAGGAGCGGCAATATCCAAGCATAAAAGAGCAAGTGCAATAATCAATGAATAAATGACCACACCCCTCTGTCCTCTATCATCCGTGCTCATGCAGCACGATTTCGAACGACCAATTTCGCCAAAATGGATGTAAACCTGCAATTGTTAAAAAATGTACAAACGGAAATGAACCCAACCAAAGCAAAGCAAAGAGGAAGATCTGCTAGATTCTCTTCCCACCCTCTATATCACCATCTCCTTCCAAATCATAATCATCATCCCACTCCATCCCACTACTCCCTAAACGCTTACTAACCCACACTCCAGCAGCAGTGACCCCACAACTTCCCAGAAACCAGCCCTCAAACATCCTCTCGCACACTCCCACATCCAGCGGTGCTCCCAAAGCCCCTTCAATCGCACTGCCCATCTCTCTCGGCAGATTCGTTCGTAATAATAGCGCTGAACTCACAACATATGTCGCACATATTTGTGCAACCAACAAGGCAAACGTGCCCCTTTTCGCTGACAAGAGCACCTTTTGTGGCGCAAAGCGTGAAAAGAGAAGTACCGTTTGTAACACTGCGTTGAAACTGGCAAGAAGCATGACACCAGAGAGGAGGAACGCAATCTGGCGCGACCAAGCAGCACGGTCGAGAGAGGGATCCCATATTTTGGCGACAAGAGCCAGAGAATTGGTAATGGGATCCGTGCTGGCAAAGGTTGCGCTTGGATACCAGTAGCGGCGGAACGTGGCGAAAGAGGTAGCTAGTATACGGTATATACAGTAGAGCGAGAAGAGATAGGATGTCGTGATCCATAGACGGCCTATAGCGGTGGTTGCGGCGCGCTGTTGCGATAGACGCGATTTGAGCAGGGATAGGGAGGAGGACAGCTGTGAGTGCATTGTCTCAAGACCCGAGACTTCCATCTGCAAAGCGAGTAATTCTTGCGTCTCGGGATTAGGACGGAAAGAGCCTAGAAGACGGGAAGTGAGTGATTTGTCTTGAGGACCAGCAAAAGAGAGACGTCGTTCGAGTGCACGCAGACGTGATTCTTTGGTCGACAGGAGATCAGCTGTTGCTTCAAGTCCGGCCTGTTTACGTGAGATATCAGTATCGCTGACTTTGCGCGATTTAGCACCAAAGGATTGCCAGATCGATGAGATGCTGGCGAAACCAGCGAGAACAGCCATCAAGGATATTCCAATTATGCCGATGCGCTCAAGACTGCCTTGAGTGAAGCCGTGTTGTGTTTTGTGCATGGTCAGGTAGCGACGATAGAAGTTCCAAGCACTTGCAGAATCTACGTCGCTTGAGCCAGCTGAAGCATGAGTGGACTCGAGAAGCACTCTGCCCATTGACCAGAAGCCAGTCAACCACAATGCAAGTCCTGCTAAGTCCATACACAGCCCTATGAGCCATTTGCCCTTCTCTTTACCAACAAAACCAATTGCAGATGTGAGCGAGTGTATTTCTAAGGCTGGAATCACTAGCACGAGTGATACGAGCAGCGCAGTGATTGTGCTTTCAAGCCCTCCTTTCCGTGCCCCGGAGTTGAAGACATCGGCGATTTCGCAGAAGATCAACTGAGCGAGGACAGCTGCAAGGGCGATGGTTAAGGTGAAGACGATTGCAGCAGTCCGTTCCGAGATGAGGCTGATCCAAGACTTTGATGTCGCGCTTGGCGGACATGATGTAGCTCGCTTGGTGTGCGTACTGGGAATACTGCCGGAGGCCTCGCGGGAGTCGTTGCCAGTAAGTACAGGGAAGACTTTGGCGTAGGCGATGTAGGCGACGATGGCGAAGACACAGAGGAAGGGAGAGTAGCTGAGCGCAGTGGGCGGCTGTTCAGCGGTGCGTCGCGGGACTAGAGCGGCCACATTGGGCGCGGATTGTTCATTGATGACAGTCTCCATACGGTGGGTGAAGTGCCATATCCTGCTACTTGCTTGCTTGCTGGACAGAGGTTGGAGGACTCGACATGTAGTCGACATGTAAGGGTAATCAGCGAGGATCCATGGAGACGAACGGCGGCGATCGCTCCCGGAACCCAAAACGGAAAGTTGTAGTATTCATAACAAAGACAGATGTTAGCACTATAATATGCTATCTTGCTACCAGCTTCCCAGATATTATTGATACAAGAACAACTCAATCACTCAGACCGCTCTCCACCTCATTGCCTACTGAGCATGCGGTTTCCTTGCTACCATAAGGTACATTGGTGTGAAAAGCTTCTCCCGACCACCTGCCACAAGATTGTCTGCTGCGAGAGCCAGACTATCCGCGGTCTTCTGTGTACCTTCTGGTGCCACACCGATCTTCTCAAGAGCCCCGACAAACCTGTGGATGATACCACGACCAATCTTTGTCATTCTCAAAATCGTCGGCAGGTCATAAATAGTGCCCATGTTACTGAAATCACCAGCAAGAGGCCAATACCACGGACTTGCGTCAGGTCGATCTGCAAGGTCCTCGTGTAGTTCCAGCTCAAATCCTGCAGCCTTGATCGCAGCAAGTGCGACCTCAATCTTCTCCATGTTTGAGATACCATCACCGATCTCGATACCGAGACGAATCTCGCGATGTCGGGGGTTGTCGTTGTCGTACTTGTCAGTCATGAGCCATTCGTAGACACCAAAGACACCTCCTGGCTTGAGAACGCGGAAGATTTGCGAGTAAATGCCTTCAAGCGATGGTGCGTGAACCGTGGCTTCGATGGCGTAGACGGCGTCGAAGGTGTTGTCAGGAAAGCTCATTTGCTGATAATCATCTTTAGTACGTTGACCACACATATGCATAATTTCCAAAGCGTACCATGAAGTCACCCTTGACGAAGCTCAATTTGTCCGCAAGTCCTTCCTTTGCTGCATACCTTGTTGCGCGCTCAATCTGGTAGTCATTGTTGTTCAAGCCGACGACATTGCAGTTCGTAAACTTGACAATCTCTCTTGCTGGTCCACCTACACCACATCCAACATCCAGAACGTTCATGCCCTCCTTGATACCGATCTGAGATGCGAGATAGTGCTCATGGCGTGCAATCGCTTGTCTGAAAGGCTCCCCATAGGCAAAGCGACAGAAGTGGAAGGATGCACCCCAACCATATTCATACAGATCGGTTGCCAAGTTGTAGTAATGTCTTGTGAGAGTAGCATATTCGTCTCGTCTTGCAAGTCTGGTCTCAGCAGTTTCGTCCGCGGCCGACTTGTTGTCCCAGTGCTTAAAGTACTCGTCCACAGCGGCCTTTTGCGCAGTTTTGTCCTTCTTGAGCATGGACATCATACCAGCGCGCTCATTGGCAGACTTGCCGTGCATGGCCTTGTTGAACGCAGCGTCGCGCGCGTGGTCTTCGGTTTCGAGAGCGACGGGTGCCATGTTGAATGATAGTATCAAAAGCGAATGATTCTGTTGGCGACTACAAAGAAGGAGGTGGTAGAGGACTTTTTGTAGTGCACCGCAATATCAACGAGTATCAACAAACTCCACGCTGTTCACCCGTTCCCAAACTATTTTGAGTGGCAAATTTGCCCATTGGGTTAGCGTTGAGCTTAAAAGTCTTATCGGCGGCCTCTTATCAACACGTGACTATTTCTTCTTCTTTTCGGGAACCTCCAATTCATGATCATCAGGACCAACAACAACTTCTCATCACCCACAATAGCAAGACGACACACATCATGCCGAATCAAATAAAACTCGACCTGAATCGCTCGGGATGGGAGTCGACGGATATGCCATCAGTGTGCGAGCGATGTTTACCAGACAATCCTTATGTTCAAATGACGAAAGAAGACCACGGCGCAGAATGCAAGATTTGCACACGACCTTTCACAATATTCAGATGGAAAGCCGATAGAACGTCACGGCAGAAGCGCGTCACTATCTGTTTGACATGCGCACGTCTCAAGAACTGCTGTCAGTGTTGCATGCTGGATTTGTCCTTTGGTCTTCCCATCACAATCCGTGACGCAGCGCTCAAAATGATTGCACCTGGACCTGAAAGTGCTGTCAACAGGGAATACTATGCGCAAAATCACGAGAAGGAGATTGAAGATGGACGCGGGGCAGTTGAAGCATATGACAAGACTGACGAAAAGGCCATGGACTTGCTGAAAAGGCTGGCGCGAAGTGAACCGTATAGGCGACGACGAGAAGAGGAGGAAGAAAGTGGAGGTATGAAAGCCATAACGGCTCCGGAAAGTACTGGACCAGGTCCCGTCAGAACAGGAGATATGAGAGGAAGAGGAGGGATACGAGGAGGACGTGGAGGAGCTCGAGGAGGCCGCGCATTCCCATCAACAGCACAACTACCGCCCAGCGAAGAAGACTGGCTACCTCCAGCAGATACCAATGTCAAATCACTTTTCATTGTTGGTGTGGAGGACGACCTTGCGGAATATAAGATTCGCGACTTCTTTAAAGACTTTGGAACCCTACAATCAGTCGTCTGTTCACATCGATCACATTGCGCATTTATCAACTATGCCAACAGACGAGACGCAGAAAAGGCTGCTGACAGCTGTAAGGGGAGAGCCATCATTGCTGGCTGTCCTTTACGAGTAACTTGGGGCAAGCCGAAACAACTGGATACAATGGATCGAGAGGATCGAATCTCGAATGCCAGAGCTGGTCGTTCAGTGGTACCAGCACGTCGTGGACTGAATCATGCAGGTGCTATCACCTATGATGCTGCCGAAGCCCAACCAGAGGATGACCTTGACAGTCTTGCCGCTCTTGCGCCTCCGCCTGGTGCAGAAGATGGTATGCAGTATGCCAGTCTGGCAGGAAACTGAGCAGCATCATCTCGCACAAGTCGACACATCTGCAACACTGCGTGCTTCATCCGCGGTGGCCGTCACTACCAGCAATTCCAAGCCTCCATATCTTGGCCAGATTGGTATGGTCTTACGACATTTTATAGCATAGCGACGGCGTTGTTTGTGATAGTTGCAGCGATTTTCAGCAACGAACTTCATGTTGTCTCATGATGAGCAGCACTTCACGCCTCCAGTCTTGCCTGCCCCAGCGCCCTTGACTGTGTCATTATCTCCTCTTTCTGTCTCTTCGTGTATGCGTAGTTCTGCAACCCGTCAGCCTGCGCTCGATTCATGCCAGTCTTGTTACATAGCCATACTGAACTTCTCTCCCTCTCCAGCACGTGTGCCTTGAACGACATTCTGTCTTAGGATTGTACAAACTCCCTCCGCTTCCTCCAGTGCTGCCATATACTCTGGGCCTTGCCGATCTAGGCTGCGGTTCGCTTCGAACCTTTGACGTGCTTGTGCTCTTGCTGCCAGTAACAGTCTACTGTCGCCTGTACGTCGTTGTCTTAGTGATATTCCTTCTTCAATGCAGGTTCATGCTCTCACCCTGAAAGGCGATCCGTGTAGAGCGTAGCAAGTTTCGGTAGAGTGCGACAGCCATATCTATTGACATTGACCTACGATGGTAAACTGACGATGGCAAAAGTTCGTTATGAATCGTCAATGCATTTGCCAAGAGAGGACCCCTATTCGCTATTTCCGGGAAAAAAAGATATCGAAATCAACTCTCTTCTTCATACAATAAAACAAAAATGTCTAACAAGATCGAGTCCTACAGTCTCCCCAGTGTTCCCTCTGGCTGGGAGGGCGAGAACAACTTCAAGCCTCTTGGCAAGCTCTCTACCGCTACTCAAAGGAATATCGAGCCAGTTGGCGCACACTTCCTTGCTGAGGCTCGCAGGGTGAGTGTATACACTGATATATTTTAGTGCACTTGCTAATACAGATTGCAGAAGCGCCACAAGCGCACTTTCTCGGAGGATGATCGCATTCAAGCACAAGAAAAAGCAAAGAAGACGGAAGATGGAGATGAGGCTGAGATCAGTGAACCGGAGGACCCAGTAATGCTTCAGAGAGACCCCAAGGACTGGAAGGTGTGTATGCACGGCTCTAGATTACCTCGTCTCATGCTAACTCGAGTGCAGAACCAAGATCACTACGCCGTCCTCGGTCTCAGCAAATACCGCTACAAGGCGACCGAAGCCCAGATCAAGAGTGCTCATCGTAAAAAGGTGCTTAAGCATCACCCGGATAAGCGCGCTGCTCTGGGCGCTACTGAAGACGACTCTTTCTTCAAGTGTATCGGAAAGGCCACCGAAGTTCTCTCCGATCCTGTCAGACGTAGACAATTCGACTCTGTCGATGAGGCCGCTGATGTCGAGCCACCAAGCAAGAAGGACTCGAAATCTGGCAACTTCTTCAAGCTTTGGTCACCTGTCTTCGCCTCAGAGGGTCGTTTCTCCAACAAGCAACCCGTACCTAAGCTCGGCAACGACAAGAGCACGAAGAAGGAAGTCGAGGACTTCTACGAGTTCTGGTTCAACTTTGACAGCTGGAGGACTTTCGAGTACATGGATGAGGATGTTCCAGACGACAACGAACACAGACATCAGAGGCGTGCGATGGAGAAGAAGAATATGAATGCCAGGAAGAAGAGAAAGACTGAGGATATCGCTAGACTACGTAGTCTGGTCGATACTGCCCTAAGTCTTGATGAACGTATCAAGAAGTTTAGACAGCAAGAACAGGAGCAGAAGCACAAGAAGAGGAATGAGATGGCAGCCGAGG
>Ga0160429_1000909_pt1 | contig 18494 bp, 27 predicted proteins | sample SolpanmetagenomR_FD_108199 | JGI IMG/M metagenome (GOLD analysis project Ga0160429, IMG submission 108199) | Solar panel surface microbial communities from Lawrence Berkeley National Laboratory, California, USA - R | ecosystem: Engineered > Built environment > Solar panel > Unclassified ...
CACACTAAGACTAGAACTCCCGCCGCGCTCAAGCTTTTGACAGATAAGGTAAATAGCGTAGCAAAGCATCTATAGATACTCGCGGAAGTTAGGATTGCACGCCATATCCAAAAACTACGGCACGAACACATTGCCAACTCATTTGAGATTTGGCATGAACCAGGTCATATGGAAGAGTTTGAAAAGCGAAGACTTGCGTCGTCGTTGGGCGTCGATGGCATCGATAGCATCGATCGACATTTGAGGCGAGTCGAATCGTACTTTATCATATCACCTCTCCAATCCGCAACACTGTAAGCCTTGATCGATCTGGACCAGGGCAACGCCTGCAGAGCAATCATTTTCGCCCAGCTCTTGAACGCCGTGTCCTTTCTCCATTGGCATGGAATATATCATCGCGATATCAAAACCATGAATATCCCTCCTCCGAACCATTGACCCACCGGTGTGTAAGTTTGTGAACGCTTCCAAGCTGATATTCAAGTATCCCACGATTGACAATAACAGTTCCTTTGTAGCGAGCGCAGGCCGGTCCTCACTACAATCGAGCCCGTCAGAATTGATTGCGTCTCAAACCACCCAAGCCACTCTTATAGTCCACGTCATGTCACTGCCTATTAATCAGGCACCAGTGGGATCTGCGTTCCGCTCGTTATGCAGCACGTCTGACTGCACCCATTGGAACACCGACAAGCGCCTATAGGAACACGTACCTCCTCCGCATAGAGACGTTTTCCAGCCCGCATGCGATGCAGAAAGTTGGAGATATGCCACTACTAAATCATCACAAGCCTGGCAAGGCGTACAGGCACCGCACCTCCATACTATGGACAAAAGTTCCCTGCACAACACGCACCTTAAGTGCCTCTGACCGACCGGATGCACAGGGTACTTTTGAAGATCACGATCTCTTCTCATGTTGCATGCTTGCGAAGAATAGTCTTAAGGTTTAACACCATTGCACACGTCACAAGAATAGTGGCCTATAATGCTACGTGGAAGGTGATAGCTATAGTGCTTCTCTTAGCGAGACTCCTAGTACGTAAGATGGGAGGGCTATTATTAATACACTAAGGGCGTTATCCTTGGATCAAACCAGAGGCGGTCTCACGTCGTCGTTACCCCGATGTCGTAAGCTATTGCGTGTCTATCTCATGGCTTAGCTATTCCAGTACAGTTACTCCCCGGAAAATTCATTCCCGTCCCGGTCATGAGCCGATATATGCTGAAATTGTCTAGCTTCTCTCACACTTCAGATTATTGCCGTGCTATTATAGTCCAAGTGTCTCTTGTTTGAATGTAGCTTAGTTTAGAGCTCTTCAGGTACGTTAGTTCGAATCCTTTCCTACACCGCTAACGCAGATGATGCTATGTTACATTCCTCTTGATCTAATCATTACATACCTTCTTCCAGATCACTATCTAACACGGTCTCGTTCTGCCACCTCCTAGTCTAACCTCACGGCATGCACCCGCAAGCCTTAGCCTCGTCCTAGACTCCGCCCTATCCCTGTAGCACACAATGGTCCTGATGGTACAAGTGTTTGCCTCTCTTTAACCCTCTCTAATGTCCGCTACTGTCCGTGAAGAGACCTACAACGGCACCTGTGATCATGGACGCAATTCCTACCACGACCGAGACGTAGAATAGTAGCGAATTGATCTCCAAAGCGCGGAACTCGCTCGTGGACTTCTCCTCGAATGGGTAAGAGTACATGGTATCAAAGTCGACTCTAGGCGAGCATGTGGCGCACTCCGCCTTGACAATGTCGTTCTCGTTCGGACTCCGGAGTTCGTTGCTAAGCAGGGGAATCGTCCCGCTTGCGAATCTCATCACGGCTATATTCATCCACTTGGAGCAGCATAGGAACAGTGCTCTAGCCTTAGCGATCAACGCGAGGCCCTCGACTCGACGGAGTTGGCTACTACCTTTATGATCGCGTGCAAGACCCTCTCCGATATTCTCGGCCGTTAGAGGAGCGACCATGAATACTGACTTATCCTCAAGATCCTTGTTGAGCTCGTTCTCGTCCGTTAGATGGCGCAAGACTCCCATCCCGGTGTTGTAGTCGTCCGTGCTTACATGCTTGGTCGCGATGGGCACCTGGAACTGGCTCACATAAGTAGCTTTGATCGTCTTGATTGCATTGGACTCGACGACGTTCGTGTTGCTGATCTCGTTCGAAAAGGTGCGGCGGAAGTGACGCTAGCCATCTTGGTGTATTATACGATCGCGAGGCTGAACTTCAACGTCATCTAGAGCATAGCGATGGACTTATCCTTCCTCTGGAATCGCCCCAGGGTCCTCATCAACCTCCTAGCCCCGTTCGTACACTCGAAGAGATCCTTCTCCATAATCCTGGATCGACCCAGGTCCGCGATCGAATTCGCCACGACGCACGCGTTCATGGACTTGAGCGGATACCACATCGCAATCACATCGTGGATCACGACCACGGACCTCCATCCGATCGGCTCTAGCACCTCCAATCAGGCCATGTCTTTTTCTTGCACGAGACACACGCCGCGACCACAAAGGCGTATACGCAGTCGCTCAGACACTTGCACATATCCTCTATGCTAATCGCGTGGGTAACCAGGACCATCTCCTCTAACGTGACGTAGCACCTCACATCCGCCGTGTTCGCGGCCTTGTCCATCGTCAGAGTCGATTGCTCGAGCGTGACCTCAGACGCATGTTGGGAACGTGCATGTGCAGCGCCGAGAACACGGATGCGAGCACGACTACGAACAGGAACAAGTAGAGAACGTGGAGGTGCTCTAGAAGTGACCCGCAACCACAAGGTCATGCCCAACCACGATCGAGCACACGCACGCGCTCAGGACCGCGAAGAAGCAGTACAAGGTGGCTGGGGACAGAGTCGTAGTGTCGGACGAGAGCCCGAAGACGGACGGGAAGAGCACTAGCGACGGGAACATGTTCAAGATAGTGATCTTCCTCTCGATCGTTGGACACTCCATGATCGTGAACGAAAGGCTATGGGTCTGTAAGATCTCGTACGCGGACATGAACCTAGCCGAGACGGAAGTTGCAATCAAGACTGTGCCCTTGGGTAGGCTCGAGTGGTTGGTAGGGAACGAGAGCGGGGTTGCGTCGTGCGTCAAGGGCTAGCACTTGAGCGGCGAGGCAATGCTGAGGCGTCGGTGGTCTATAGCAAGGGCAGCCCCCTGGCTATGTATAGCAACCTGGCTGTGGTCGAGTTGTCGAATTTCTCTATGGATAGAGCGTTCTGGCAGAACATGTACCCGGCCTTGGAGCAGGTCTCGTGCAACTACGACCTGTACGGCTAGTGGCACGAGAACACCGTTGTCTCGCTTGGGGACATCGCTAGGGACAACATCGAGCCCAACAGCTAGAGGATGATCCTAGAGCAAGAGCACGGGGCGTTTTCGACACGTGCTTCACCCGTAGTCGAAGGCGAGCGGCTTGGTCAGGTAACTCGCAATCGGGGCCCGGCCCAGAGTCAGGACTAGACGCACGATGAAGATAGCACCTGAGATGATGTCTATGCTCCGGTTCCCGCATGGACGTGAGAGCAAGAGCTAGATCGCGAGGTGCATGGGCTTCTACTACAGGGCTCGGAGAAGGACGTCAGATCGACCTTGGATAAGTGGAAGAAGCTCAATGAGCCTGATATGCCGACTATGCACGTGTCGAAGACCCTATAGGCAGTCACGATGTCGGCTGCCGAGGGGATTCTTGTTAGGCCCATGCGCACAATTGCGACTGAGTTCAAGAACCGTCCTAGTTTAGAACTAAGCACGAGATCATAGCCCAGGGCCCGTACGTGGATGGCGTCTCGGTCCTCACGTCGGATACGATACAGTCCGCAAACCTAGACTTCCTGCAGCCTAAAGAAGGAGCCTGAGCAGTACTTCAACATCGCAATCTTAGCTAGACCCTTCGCCGCGTGAAGGGCTGACCCTAGGCTGAACCTCGGCGTGCAGAAATTGAGGTAGGCCATGTCGCCGGTCTCGGTCTAGGGCGGTATCACGGTGATATTTCACGGCCCGATGGAGCCACTGATCAATACCACGTTCGTGAGCACCGTTATATGCTCGTCGTCCAACTTATCGTTTTTGGTACTCGTGCCTAGGACCCCTAACGTGATTGCTTTCATCGACGTGTACGATGACAGGGAGGACGCCGCTATTATCTCTAAGTGATGGGCCGAGTCAGGATCCTCGTTAGAAAGTAGAACCGACTATCATCTGACCGTAGACGCAGGTCACATCAAGCCCGGGATGAAGAACAAAGACTAGTACTGATGGAAGCCCGCGATCGAGAGTGTGGTTCTGGACGTGATCACGAGCAAGATCGGGGACCCGGATACGGTCATATTTGTGGGCTCGATATGGTCGAAGTTGGAGACAAGATTTGGGCTAGCGCGGAGTCAGATTAACGCTCGAGAAGATCCTTCCGCTCAAGGAGATGTCCAAGCTGCTCAACAAGGAGACCATCGAGACCGTGACGCCGAACATGCTCATGTCAAAGAAAAACCTCACAAGGGGGCTCGGAGGGATGGTCATGCAGATGGCCCCGATCACAAACCTCTTCACTTCGATCGAGTCGTTCAGTACCTGGAAGGGCGTCAAGCCGTCGGTCACGCTGTGGCTCGAGGACCAGAAAATTGTCGTGCCTCAACTCCCGATCGGGATGGTGTTGGTGAATGGTAAAAAGCTCGAGTTCTAGGACGGCACCATGAGCAAGAGGACTGTCAATGCCTCGTACCAAGGCCTCGTACGGCTCTAGAGGTCGATGTAGCTCAAGCATGTGGCGGCGCTCAAGTACCACTACCTATCGACCAGCTTCCTGTCAGGGTTATCACGGCCCAATCCATCATCACGACCGTACTCAAGTCCACTCCGTCCCACGAGTCTAGCATCGCGTCCCCGACTACGAATAGGCTGGGGACCATGGACATCCCTAAGAACGACTCTATGTACGTGGACTTGCCAAAGGTCGCGATCGTCTCCGTAGTCATGTCCTTGCCTATCGACCTCTTCTTCATGGCCACCAGCTCCTTACCCACGAGCCCCTCTACGTCGTCGTGCACGCATTCGTACCCGAACACGGTACGCCCCCGGCCTAGCATGGAAGTAATCCAGATGTGATACGAGATGCAGAACGAAAACACGGCGGGGATCCCCATCTCGGCCATGATTCTAGTTGGCATCGCCTTCCTGATGCATTCCTCTTACTTGCACTTGGCCCATGGCAAGGTCTGTTTCCCCTCTAACATCGAGAGCACCTGCGTATAGGAGGTTCCTCCTGAGGTCTCGCAGAAAGATTCTAAGCAACCTGGCCCTTCTTCCTAAGTCCGCTTAGTCTAGCTCGGGGTCGATTGCGATATTGCAGAACCCTAGGCCATCATCTGCCTCCACTCCTAGGATCTACCCGCGCCGAACGTGACGATTACCTTGCTATTCGGCGGTGCTCGGGCCTGTGCACCAAGTACGACATCTCCCTCATGTCGAAAGACATGCCCGTGATGTGCACATCGTCGTATTCGTGATCGGGGCCTTCGTCGCACGCGCGGTCGCCCTCTTCACGACGTTCATGGAGTTGTGCATCTTCTACATCGACCTCTCCCTTGGCCCCTTGAGGGTGATCGTGCTCGTCTCTGCGTTCTCAGCCACGTCCATCTCGTGGATCATCTCCTGCTCCATATTCGCGTCGACGTCCGGCACTGGGTCCAACACCCCAGCGTTGATGGCGTTGAGCTTCTTGTCCGTGTACATGAGGTCGACTGTGGGTTGCTTCAGGCGCAATGTCTTGAACTTGTTGATAAACCTTATCCTGTCGCTAGGCGTCAACTCGAGCCAAAGCTCGGTCGCTGTCGGAATCTTGTGCTAAGTTGTGCGGTAGATCAAGGATGGCCTCATAGTCGCGATCGGACACTTGCTCCTGTTCATGCTTCTCGATAGCTTGATGTGCCCGATCATGGCGAGGGTGTCGAGGTAGACTGTACTCCCGTCTGTCATTATCTCCACGAGCCCGACGTTAGGTATGCGCGTCATCTTTGGGCAAGTGCTTGTGCGTGATTGTGACAGCGCACGTAGTGACGGTCAGATTGGGATCCGGGATGCAGATCGCGTATCCGAGCTCATAGTAGAAGAGGTACACGCCGACGCCGACCGCCTCCTCCATCGCGATATTTGCCGTTCAGGAGTGAGTTCGCATACCCGATCACGTCCTGATTGACAACACCAATGTGGTTGTTGGAACTGAAGTCGCTCATGAACTGGCGGCTCATCTCGTTCCTCGTTGTGGATATGGTGATGATTGTACCCAACTCCAGGCAGAGGACCGACCCCACGACGCTGTTCGTGACCTTACCCGTGAGCTTGAACTCGCCTGCGAACGGAGGTCTTGTGCTTGCTCTCGTACTTCCTCGCGATGATGATCACCACGTTGTCTCTTGCTGTCATCAATTTTTCTGATCTCGGTCATGATCATGCCGTACTGCACATGCATGATCCGGGCTGCCGCTGGACGCGTACTCAATCGAGATCGCAAGCACATAGCCGGGTGCGGCCCTGCGGCTGTCCCTGGTACCGTCACGATGGCCTCGCCGTTCGACCTCTTCCGCACCCTCACCTTCATGTTCGTCTCCTCGCTTGTCTAGCAGATACAGCCGAACTCCCTGGTCCTAGTCGTGGTGCTTTTCTCGAACGCGCCAGAGCCCATCTTCACGAACATATTCTTGGACAGGTCCGAAACTAATCTGAGCTCCACCTCTCTAGTCGGCCTCATGCTCATGGTGTCTATCAAGGCCGGGTTGATGTTCGTCTCCGCGAGGGTGTCAATGATCATGCCTGGTTGTACATCCTCGATGCTATTCGAGTTCCTGATCTTACTGCTAATCGCGTTCACGATCAAGGTCGGGTCTTTGCACTTGCATATGACTGGCTCTGGAGGCTCGTCCAAACGCAACCTCACGGTGCACGAACCTGGCCCTACTCGGGTCTTTGCTCTCGCCGCAGATCGGGCAGATGTAGTCGGCAGATTTCATGGTCTGATTGTACTGATACAGTGCACTCGTCTAGGACAGTACCGAGTACCGGAACACGAACGCATTTGCGACCTTGTGCAGCATCGTGAACGATATCTGCTCCGAGAGCACGAAAACGATTAGCTAGCTAAGTGAGTACAAGACTTGACTCCCACCGCGGACGACAAAAGGAACATGTGTATTACATGAAGGTGAATCGCAATGTGTGCAATCCCTCGGATCTATACCATGTCACGCTCTGCGACAAGATCGCAAAGGAATTCATCCGCCGAGACGAGGAATGCCACGACCGAGAACATGACCCGGTCAGACTCCCGAGCTGGATCCACGCGACGAACAGGTCCACGTCCGTGTCCGCATTCACGATGAAGATATCGATCGACTACACGTGCATGGCCACGACCGTGGAGTACGACGAGTGCGGGAATAGCTTCTAGAGCCCGCATGAGACCGTGGCCGCCTTCAGGTCTGAGAACCACCGCTTGGCCACGACAATGGGCTGATACAAATACATGGGCGGGTATCTGGGCTATACCAAGGAGTAGATACTATCGCGATGTCGACCAAAACGCGAAGCTGATTGTGCACACGAGAGACTGCATGAGCTAGATCACGATGGAAAACGAGAGGCCGTCAGGATCAAGACGCCGGCCAAGCCCGGGTCATCTCACGCGAGGCGGCGAGTCTGCCGCTGCTCGTCTCCTACGAGTAGAAGAAGCTTAATATCGAGAACATGTACAACTTCCGCTTCAATTCGGAAGACCTAAGGTCGGTCAAGGGCTGCCCCGTGCACAAAAACAGCTACACGGGCCACTTGACCTTATACGTGGACAAGAGCATCTACATGATCCCGTACCGGTTCGCGACTAGAGACGCACTCAAGTATGGCAATGCGGTCGCGATGAACACTACGATCCGTAGCGGGACCGAGACTTCGAACGACGTCGCGAACCACTACTTCGACCGCATCTAGGGCAAGGACAGCATCTTGGGGAAGCACTATAACTCAACAAGTCCCACCGGCAGCACGAGGTTCGTAGGCTCGCCCAGGGCACGGATGAGTGCCTGAGCTCGTATTAAGATAGTTCCCGAAGCAGGTCGTAGAGAAGGGCAAATTTTCGATCCTCAATGAGAATGGATCCTACTAGTAGTCTAGGATCAAGGAGGGGACCTCGTCGTTCAGTGCAGATGCCCATAGCAGGAGGCCAAGAGCGCGTTACTCATGCAATGATCATGGCGACTAATGATGAGGCTTCGGTCAAGGTTCCGCTAGAGACCTACCCTATGAACAACGTCGACTGCGACGGCGACAAGCTAAGGCAGTACATGCCCTTGAGGGAGGACGCGACGAAGAGCTTGGAGACAGTATGGATCGGCCAGTAGGGCACAGGTAAGGTCATGAATATCAACAAGGGGCTAACCGAGATCTCGAGTAAGTCCGAGTGCCATCTACTAATCGACCCCACGATCTACACCACGGTACCGCTCGAGGACATGGTCGACCACCTAGGCTAGGAGATGTACAAAATTCTGATGCTGGGGTCGAAGAATTAGAAGGTCATGGGATCAATGATGTTCAATCCTACCTACTAGAGCACCTAGGTCGAGAGGTCCATAGACGGAATCGTCAATGCCACCGTGGGTAAGCACGATAACGGAAAGCCGTAAGTCGACTAACGGACCACGTGATGTTAGGCACGATCGTGATCAAGGATGCCACACAATTCAGGATCCAGAGCGCGAACTCAGTTCAGGTCCGAGCCCTAAATGCACCCGTTGGGGACTACGGCACGTGCTCGTCCGGGTTAACGAGGATGACCGCGCCCATCTACTAGAAGGGGATCGACATCGCAAAGCAGGGCACCGATGTGTTCAAGTTCGTGGCCGTGGAGACGCTCTTGAAGTAACCGAGTACTATCACGGATTAGTGTACAGCGATAGGTAGCTGACCGTGGTCGCGATGCCGGTGACGACCGCAATGGCGACCGGAAACCCCTACACGAAGATGGACTACGTCTCCCGCGCGAAACAACCCCGAGGAGCTATTGGAGACGGCAGTCGAAGTCGTGAGCATGGTCGAGAAGTCGGACCGCGTCGTCCTTATCATCTCGGAGAGACTCGCGGTTGCGATGTTACTCGCATTCGCATTCAGGCATTTGAGCGAAATCATCTCCGACGACATGGTCTCAGTCATGATTGCGTTGCAGGACGACAGGTACACCTCAGCGACATACAGGAAAATCTCCCGTATCGGGAGGATGCTCAGATCTCGCCCCCCGAACACGTGTATAATCGAGAAGACGGACAGATCCTTACTCCTAGGCTCGATCTTCTTGGTGAACATGTCGATATTTGCGCCCATGTCCGAGTGGAGACGTACACGCGACTATGTCCACGAATAGGCCCAAATCACAATCAGGAACTAGATCAAGAGCACGAACATTAAGCGGAGCTGATGATGTACGAACATGGGACTAGCACCGCGAACATGCTCAGAGAGACGCTCTGCATCAAATGCGACAAGAAAAAGATAATTAAAGAGGGCTCCCATTCGACTGCATTGACGCGCACAACCTTAGGATTGTGATCTGCGACAGATGCACGATCGAGATCGCAGATAGCGATGAGGGAATCGACGGCATGATGGGCAGATTTACGGAGATCGTCACGGTGAAGATCACGGCCTACCTCAAGGGGCTCAAGACGTTAGGGACTGAGGAGATCTCATTTTCATCAAGAACGAGGACTTGAACGTGCTTCACGTCGGTTTCAAGATCTAGATGGTGGGCAAGAGTAGGAACTCACGGACACCAAGAGCACAATCCTGTTCGCGTGCCCCGAGAAGAAGGAGCTCATGTATAGCTACGAATCCGAGGGCGCTATTAGGGAACCTCTTCCCGATTATGACCATGTCTAGAGGCAAGTATATCATCTACTCCTTGAAGAGTTAAAGTGCCATCTTTTCGAACGCGATCAAAACCAGGCCAGATAGCTGTACAAGTACGTGAATGAGCACAACGACATGTGATTAATCAAGCGGTCGATCTGCGTCCTGTGCGGGAGCACCTCCCAGGGCGTGCTGCGATATACGTTCTCGAACAAGATGTTGTTCGTCAGCGTAGATAAAGACGCGTCCAACGACGAGCCGAGCACCAAGCCGAGGGGTTCGGTAAGATCCAGGTCTCATATCCTTCGTGGCCTGCGGGTCGTGCTTACTCGCAATCGAGCAGAGAAGCCAGGAGCCGCTCTGCCAGACGGAGTGCTCAAGATCGAGACCGTGGTTAAGGAGACGAGCAAGGCTATGAATCAGAACGAGTTGATGGAGACGATCGTAATGACCTACAAGAACGGGAAAATGCTGTGGTACGCTCGTTAGCTCGAATTCGACACCCCGACTATGGACGTGAACGTAACATTGTCCAGGGGGCCAGCCATACCGGGAACTGGAAAAGGACGCGATCACCCCCACAAACTAAACGAGCACCACTCGTTGATTGAGTACGAGACCTAGGTTCCGGTGCTGGACCAGCATCCGGACTATGACAACGACAGGTGCAAGAGGTTGATCATGTCCAGCATCATGTGCAAGAGTAGAGAGCCGATCCTGACGTGGTGCAAAAAGTACGACATGCTGAAGGACCCGAACACGTTCTCGAGCGGGTGGCTCTACAACCACGCTAAGAAGACCAAGTACAACGTTGGTAGCATAGCCAAGTTCACTTTCTACGAATATTCCGAGTCCATGAACAAGATCAATCACTAACCTTAGCACGACTGGTACTATAGAGTCTCAATAGAGAGCAGGACCAAGACCATGGAGATCTTCTACGTCGGGATCGTTAAGGTGCGGAGAAGGATGGAGGTGACCGTATTGTTGGACCAGTCCTCGAACAACTTCAACTGCCTCATGCTACGCACGGACTAGTACGACTCCATCTCTAGTGTCTTCTTGACGGTCGAGGACCGCGGCCGAGCTTAGCCCCTTGATGTCATCTGGGGACCTGTAGATGTACATGGAGCTAATCTCGAACAACCGCAAACACGCGTTCCTGTTCGTCTCTACACTCAGCCAGATCTGGGGATTCGTGGAATCCTCCTACCTTACGGACGCGGCCACGCCCATACTAGAGCACATGCTCTTGTCGTAGCTACTCGTTAGGACGATAGTGATAGGCATTCTTACCAAGTAGATCAAGCTCATGTTCCTTACGTAAATGCTAAACCCTATCAAGGTCAGGTTTATGTTACAGCTTAGGACTATCGAGTAGGTACAGCCTCAGTTATCGACCGTGGCGTTAGGCTCGTTCCTGTTCCTCTTTGTGTCCTCTAACTCCTCGTTGCTGTACATCGTGGTCTCGTTCTTAGCCTTCTTCGCGATCTAGCCTAGGTCTTGTAGTGAATCTTGTTTAAGAACGTGCCAAACGAATCACTGGAGCACCGAATGACCTAGACCATACTTGCGACCTAAATCATTATCATGAGCAACGACGTCCCCTCTAACGGGTTCACGACCGACAACTTGAGCATCGGCGCGAAGGTAGCCTAGTTCGGCACGATGTTCACGGAGATGATCGCGGCCATGGGCCCTGTTCCGAGCGCGGCGATAAACGAAGACTTGCAGAAGGAGCTCAATAAGACAAAGGAGCTGAGTTCGAGCTCCATCTATGCCGCGACTAAGAAAACGACAACTTCAGTGTATGAAAGGGTACCTACCGATTAGACCACGACTCCTGCCGTAGTCGAGGCCTATGTACGTGGGCTAGAGGGAGAATGCGCTCGAGGACTGGATGTTAACTGATTCCGTGAAGATGAACGAGCTCGCGGACCTATCCATATACCCGAAAATGTACGGAATCACGCACTCATGCTAGCGCAACCTCCCAAGCCTACCCGACTACGAGCATGTGTTAATACTTATGTGGATGATCTACGCCACGGAGTACGACGCGAACCATCTTTCGTTGGGTGCTAAGAAACGATCTTGAACATATTCCTACACTTGTGGACGATCTTGGACAAACTGGGAAGTATCTTCAACACTAACAACAGGAACTATCTGGGAGGCTCAAGGGGGGCCGTAGGCTACGCTAGCAGCATGAACATACCCGGGCCCTTAGACACGTATATGTACCTGAGTGAATCCAACGTCCTGCCCCACGTCGAAATCTTCAGCGCTAACGTGGACAAGATGAAGGGCTCGGAGCCGAAGCAAGTCTATAGCTAAAACTACGCCTCTGACCATCTCGAAGCTTAGCTCCCCAATTAACCCTAGCAGAACCCTAGCATGATGGCCTTGCTCAACTCCGAGATCGCGCACGAGAGGATGAATAGGTTTGATGAACAGGACAAACACACGTCTCTCACTAGCTCCATGGCCCCATGTAGGTTCGTTGTTGTTGAACAGCTCCCTACTTCCTCGTACTCCTCATTGTGACCATAGTCTAGGCCTTTTTCTTGCCGTCGAGCTGACACCTGACAAACATCTAGGGCGAGACCCTCATCAAGTACCTGCAGAGGTCCTCAGAGCTATCCGGTGGTATGCTCACCCTCGTGTCTAAGGGGTGGGCGAAGGTCGAGCCCGAGCGTCCCTTCACAGGTGAGCTCATTCTCTGGACTGACTGCGAGATCGAGTGCAACATCACCTCCGGGACCGTCTTAGCGACCATGAACTTGCTTTGTTCGTGGATACGCACTCAACAAGCCTATCCGCGTGCTAGACCAAGTTCCATTACTCCCGCACGGTCGACTCCAGAAGGCTTTCCTTGTCCTTCCTTGGAAAAGACGTCGCCGTGAAGTACGCCGACTAGCTCTGGACCACGGGCAGGTCCAACGTGTTAATACGTGTCAATAGTCTAGTGCAAATCGCCGTAGCTCTTGGTGTATACCTTTGTTAGGAGCGTGCCATCGAACACGTGCCCGGCTTTGTTTGTGAACGGCTCGTACTCCTTCAAGTAGGACCTCATTGAGGATGAGGACGCGAGGCTCTAGAGTTCCGTCTTCGAACCCTAGCCCCCACTTGCGAGCGCAGAGTCGGAATTGCCCATGCTCCTTGGGTGGGTCTACGAACACGCTCGGAGACGCGGACCTGCTCATGTAGCTGCCGCTTTCGCTATTCCCGCCGATAGTCTAGGGCTCACTCATGTTCACGCTCACGTTCGCAAAAGAGTTCGCGTCATCGTCCTTCGTGCTAGATTATGCTGCTCTTCTACTCGCATCTCAAATTATAGGCGTAGTCGTGTGCCTGTGTGTACCCGGGTTTAGCACTCCGAGCCTGTCCTTGGGCTTGCCTTTCATGTAGTCCGTCTTCATCATCTTAGTGTCCAACTTGATTTTGCTCAGCCTTTGGTCCAGATGCTCCATGTGCACCTAGATCGACTGCTTCATCAATGGAGTCATCTTTGTGTCTCTATCCACGCCTACCGGCCGACCCCGTCGGGGGTCCCGGTCGCTACTAAAGTTTCAGTCGCTGTCGTCCAACGAGAGGCCAATCAGCTCGTCGATCACGTCGTCCTAGTTCATGTTGTTGTTGCGCGAGGTCAATTTGTTGGTCTAGCTCTACGCGTGGCTGATGAGGGAGTTTCAAGGGTAGGTTCGTCCTCTTGAAGAGGTTGTCGATGGTGTCTTACTTCGCATGTACTTCACAGTGATTGTCAGCGTCAGTGGCCACAACGTGTAAAGGAAACATCACAGCTAGAATCGTGGAAGGCAACCAGAGCGTCCCGAGACCGACCAGCAACCCTAGTACAAGCGGCACCAGGAGATCCAAGGGCAAAAGCAATTCAACACCACAGCCGACGATATGTGAATGCCCCCGAGTATCACCGTCAACACCACCAAGTTCAAATTCATCAACTGCTCTATGCCCGGATCCGCGAGCAGATTTGCCTTGAGAAGTACAATGTCACGACGCTCAGGGGCCGGTTCGTCACCTGTACCAGGCATACGACCGTGGACAAGAGCCGGAGCAAGGTCCAAGACGCGTATATAGACGAAAATGTAGTCATCATCTTCTACGACATTGAGATACATTCACACTTGAGATCGAGTAGTTGTCACGTCCACGTCCAATGGACAGCACTTAATTCGATCAAGGCGACCCTAAGGAGCAACAACAGCCCGAGCCTCAATAAGCTTGAGATTCTCACTTACATGATAGCCTCCACTGAGCCGAAGGTCGCGTTGGAACGCGTCTCCGTGTGAGTCAACACCATGGCCATCGAGTAGTTGAACTACACCAGAAATGAGTCGAGTGCGGCGATGGTTACGCAGAACAGAATAAGCCACGACCACGTCTTGCTCCTGAAGTCGATGATGATGTGGAAGATAGACCCGCATGAGTGGAGGGTCTCGGACTTGTTACTGATCCTCAAGACAGTCAGTTGTCCGGAGAAGTGTAGCACTCTATCTGAGCTTGCGAACGTCTACGCGCCTTATTTCGACCACATCCATTCCGACGGGTTGAGCGGCGCCACCGCCTACAGACACCCTACGAATCTCCGTCGCCCGCAACTCCTCCTCGTTCGTGCACATATGCCTAGCTACATTCCGCAAGTCACTCGCGCTAGTGCTAGCCATCATGCTCCTAGAGGCGTCGGGGTTCGCGAATAATCGTCCGTCTGAGGGTGCGTTCCCGCTCTAGCTCTTGCCGCTATTCCTGTCCGTCATGCCCTGCGCATACACGCTCTACTTTGGGTCGAGCCGTTGTACCTCCTCATGAGCGGCGCTACGGGCTAGACCTCATGCTCGAATACGACTATGTTCTTCTCTAGCATCGTCGTCAAGGCGACGGCTATAGCGACGGCCTACTCTAACCCCTTCATCATCTCCGGGCTCGGGGCCTTGTACGCGCTCACGACCTCCGCTAGCTACTCGTCCACGGGATTGACAATGGTGTTCAGCTTAGTCTACGCTCCTTCCTCGTATTGCAGTTCCTCTACAATTTCAAGACTCGCTCAAGCGTCGACACTATGTTTGAGTGATGATCACCTGTGAGCATGGGTACTTGCCGCACGCAAGCTACGTTTCCTAGTCCCCGATCTAGTTTCGGCTCGTTGTTATTTACTTTGTCCCCCTCCGCCACCAGACGGTCATGGTTGGCGAGTGACCGAGCATCATAGTAGCGGCACTCGTTGACTGGTACAACTCTGTAATAGGAACTCACACGGGTCCAGTAGTGTCCTCTCGTAGATCGAAGCTCTGCATATCTGTCTTACGCTGTTTGATCCGCATTCTTCTACGCCCTTGCTGTCGCGTCTCTCGTACTCGTTCAGGAGTACGTTTGATGAAGATGAGCCTCCGCTGCAAGCGATTTGTGGCGGCCTGCACCGCATCCTAACGACTACTCAGCACCTTCTTCCTGTTTCCCGCCTGTTCTGAGACCAGTGAATGCAGTAGAACGTACGAACAGCTCTACTTTCAAAATTCGTAAACTTCCTAGTGTGAGCTCCATGAGCAAGAAGCCCGGTTCTCTTCCTGGGAATAGAATGAGTTGGGAGACGTGAGTCGGAAAATACTGAGTGGACACGTGGAGGGAGACACAGAGGGGACTCTGAGGGAAGACTCAGAGGGGAGACGCAGAGGCAAGACTCCCGGTGCCATATAGCAGGGAGACATGGAGGGGTCAAGATGGACGTTGACAGACAGAGCAGCGTAAGAGAAAGAAGAGGGGAAGGCAAATCATCTCGAAAGTATCACGTTAGCCTCGATGTAGTGCTAGACAACGCCGGATAGGGCAAATTTGTCTTATCTGTTAATAGTGTAGTGTGTAGGGGAAAGAATGGAGGACTTCGAGATTGTGCAGATAAACTACATCAATAGCATATGACGCCTCGCCGACGATATCTCAGCAAATTTGTATCGTACCTGTTCGCTTGGGGACCAATTTAGCATCCTTAGGTCCGCGAGCTATAGGCAAGCAAGTTCGCCCACTCTAGCTGTATCTTAGTCTTACACGTCTGTAGGCACGTCATGCTGTAGAAACGAACATTCTGAAACAGCGTCCACTGGCACGATAGACATTCCGACCCATAGAGACATAGTATCGCGACTGAAAGCGAAGTTCAAATGCATGAGACAGTCCTGCACGAAGTGGAGTATCTTATGCGTGCGTGGGTGACTACTCCCATGCGCGGGGAGGTATGAAGAGCAATTGAATAAGAGATGGTAAGCTGCGTGAAGTGCGCGGAGAGCCTCAGTCGGTGTACAATTGCAGGAGTTGAGGAATTTACCGAGTTTGCGGCCATCGCGTAGCTTCGCTTGTCTTGCCTTCGCGGGGGCCACGTTTGCAGTAGATTGCGAAGCAATTTCGCTTGCCTGTATATTTGTTAGCTATCGCTAGTATGTCACACCGGGAGTACTTACAGGATCCCGCCTGTTCAACTTGCCGGCTATGGCGAAGTGAGCTTGACAGTCTCGCGGGACTCACCAGAGATCCCGTTCACCGCATTAATGACATACTTCGTAGCTGTTCGACATTGCTTGCTCGCTCCTCTTTCCTTCTCCCTCTCTACGTTCTTCGCCTGGAGTTCCTATTTATCGGCATGTTCCTTGTTTCTTACTACCCAGGTTCTGTGTGTTGCAACGTTGTTGGATGGAACGTTGCTGGGTGCTTGAGAGGACCATACGCGCACGCTGCGTTCTTGCTAATAAATAGTGCCAAGGTAATGACAAGGATGATGGCGTTGTAAGTAGCATAAGTCTGGCGATGTTCCTTGACTTTGGAAACCTGCACCGAGACGGGCAACTACGTAAGGAAACCCGTCTTAGCCTTGTAGCGGGTGGAATCATGTAGAAGTGCTATTTAGTCCTCCGGGAGGGAGACCGTTTTCGTCCGGGTGATATCAGGGTTTGTAAGTGGTGATGAAGGTCAAGTAAACCGGAGAGGGGTATTGTTCGCTCTTGCAGTAGCTTTTGTCCACCATCATGGGGCTAGGGAATAGCGTGGGCGTGGACATTGTCACGTCTGACTCCGAGTGACTAGACGGGTCGCGCTCTACAGAGCGCATTAGATTACCATTCGTCCAAGGGGATGTACTGTTTCGTTACGTGATCTAGCTCGTAGATTCATCTGTAGTAATAAGTTGTAGCAATCTGCGGCGTATCGAGAGCGTCATCAATTCCAAGAGCGACTTGCTGAGCCAACGGCTGTTCCATGATCGCGTACAGCCAGCGGATGGTGCTTGAAGGAATTATAGGCACAGCGCTCTTCCAACTAGATTACCCTTTACGTTCTATGAGAGACCGCAGGGACAGGAGGGCTGGAGCATGCTCGAGACTCTTGGTAGCTATCCTGGTCGCGAGGTGGGACCGTAGCCCGCTAAGAAGAGGTCCGCCATTTGGAGTGAGTACAGCATCGTGGATGGTACAGATGACAGTGATAGCTGAAGGATTACGGCCGCGTGTTATGGAGGTTAATAGTAGTCGGCTGCGGACAATATCAAACTCGACCCCCTGATATTGAACCGACGGGGTCGCTCGGCTAGTATAGCGCAACAGTATCTTCAACTTGGATTGAAGAAGTATAGAGAGGCTAATTGAAACAGCCGTCGCCACATAAGCATACATCAAATGCGCTCTGCGGTGCGAGGAACTGGAGTGAGCGTGATCATGATCATGATCGTGGAAGCCCCCACCGGCTCAAAGTGGGACTCCGAGAGGCGTTAGAACGAATACTTAGTATATTATAGCCATTGCGGATGATACCAGACATTTCTCAGAGTTTTGGACTGTTTAGAAGGTTTATGCGACTTCTTGGCTAGGTTTAGGTTGGTTGATCTTTTAGGTTGGTTGATCGCTTGCGGGATGCTCGGAGAACCTCCTTAGCAGCCGCCACAGCATAGCGGATTTTGCCTGGCGTGTAGCATGGCTTGTGGCCTCGATAGAAACGCGGTAGTTCTCTAAATAGAGAGGTCTCTAGGACTCCTCGCCTCCAATTCTTACTGAAGAGGGGAGGCAGCCCCTTCCCACGAGTCTAGAGACCTTCCCAGCCGGATCGTGTTATACAATCTACGTGGGAAGGTGTCGCTTGTACGCCATCAGCCACGCCATATATGGTTACGCAATTGCACCTCCACTTCTCCGCGCTCAGGATGGCGACGACCCCGCCTCCTTCCTCTTGAATGACAGTGGCAACGCTCTTCGCATGTTTCGCATGCCTTCGATCGTCGTAGAGTAATTGGAGATTACTAGCCGTCTTTGTTGTGCCGCCTCCTGCTGCTTTGAATCCATGGAGACACTTTTGACGCGAAGTCGAAGCAAGATGAAAGTAACTTATCTCGATGTGAATGAACGTACAGTCGGTTTTCAGGTAGCTCATGTATATGATCGCAATTGACACGCTCCTTTATCGCAGTTGGTCGTCGGGTCACGCGCATATAGAGCAGGTGTGTTGCGGATGTTATATCTTTCAGTCAGATGGAAGATCAATTCACCTCGATGGCCACACCTTCACGAAGCTTC
>Ga0160429_1000911_pt1 | contig 18443 bp, 17 predicted proteins | sample SolpanmetagenomR_FD_108199 | JGI IMG/M metagenome (GOLD analysis project Ga0160429, IMG submission 108199) | Solar panel surface microbial communities from Lawrence Berkeley National Laboratory, California, USA - R | ecosystem: Engineered > Built environment > Solar panel > Unclassified ...
CCAAGAAGTACTTTATATGATGTGTGGTTGCGTTGATATTAACCTATCTACTATAGAGAGGTGGTGGTTTGAAAATGGAGGGGTTACCACCCAGCTGCGCACAACAACTTGCAAGCGAGAATAGCATAGCGTAAGGATAGGACAACACGCCGATCTTTGGCGCATACCTGTTTCTTCCCAGCCAGTGCCTAGGAACACTACCCCATCATCGCGCAGTGTTGAGCAAGGATATTGTTGTAGATTCCTCTCAGGACCCCCGCAACCTGAGCTTGTCAACAAGAGGATTCAATGTTTTGGTTCGGCACATGTCGATTTTGCCACTTCTAATAGATGGCTTCTGCTGATTGCGCCAGGACATGTACCGTCCAAGTTCGGAAGTGCCGTTGGCGTCAAGATTCCCATTGACGGTTTGCTCGCATGGACCACGCTTCTGCTCCTGTTGTGCCGCATCTGGCTGCATGCAGGAGAAAGCAGCGGCGGTGCGTAGAGACCGTAGAATGAAATGGAGTTTGCGACGGATGAGATCGCCGTAGCTGGAATAGAAGAAAAGAGGAACAACGCCTCTGTTCTCCAACCTTCAACAGTTGCTGCAACGGTCTGTATTCACTGAGCGGGTTGGCGCGACACGTGACTGGCAAGGTCCCTTTACAGCAGGCTTCGTAACGTTGAGTAGGGATATCGTAGCTTTGGATTTTTCGAGAAAAGTCTCTAGGGTCTGAATGGGATGATAGCAGTATTCTTACTAGTGTTGAATTACTGAAACTGTTCAAAGAAGCTCCTGCTCATTGTGGTGCTGGCACGACTCGAATATCGGCCGCAAACGGGCATCCCTATGCTGTTATTGCTCTGGTATCTGCCAGCAAGTCTTGGCGTTCAGGACTCCAGACTCGAAAACATCCAAGCATTCATTTCCACAAATTCTGCCTCCTTACTTTGCGCAGCAAGATTTGTCAATAACACCACTACGAATAGTTTATGCAGTCCGAACCGAAGAAAGAGCCAACCTCGACCATACCATCACATACTATGGCTGAAATCTATTCCAAGGATACAAACATTCAATTTGATACATCCTTCACGCTATTTGAGAGCCCACGCTCCTGCCTGTAAGTCTCGAGCGCCATACACCTATGTAGGGGCTCTAAAACGTGTTACAGCGATTCGGTCCACCCAAACCCCTTAGCGTGCATCACTAAACATAAACCTCTGGGCCTTGGACTCGCTCCGGAGAGACGCAGAAGTCTCTAGGTGATGGGATAGAATGATCTGTACATCGTCATTTGTCTGACCCATCAAAGAGCCTATCGTGGCGTTCTTGGGAAAGATGTATTGAGATGATGTCCCGTTGTCAATGTTTTCGCTGTTCTACGAGCTATCTCACAAGAGCTTCCGAAGTAGGTCTCTTCTTCTTGACCGAGAGTATTGCGGAATATCTTGCCCGTCTTTTTGCTGTAATCTCTCAAGTCCGCCACAGTTCGAAATGTCTGTACCTTTTCCTTGGTATCTCCACGTCTTCATCCCCACTCAATAAGATCTACAATACTAACGTGTGTCTTTCGGATAGCCTAGACTCCAGGTCAACACCAGTACACTGCGCTTTGGCTATGAGCTCATACCTCTTCTCATTGCTCACAGGTTACCGGAAGCGGATCTCCGATGCCGATGGCACGACAGAGAGCATGACATGCCGTTATATTGTCCTCTGCTCCACACCACATCTGCAGTTCGCCCTGTAAAGCATTTTGATATCGACACCAAGCATTCTCGGACGCAGCGTCGCCACGTCGCCAATCCTGGAGTGCTTGCAGCTTTCTATATGAAGTAGCTGGCGACAGGGATGGCTCGTACTTGAAAGAGCGGAAAGAATAGAAGAAGACGTCTAAGGGAGTTTCGACAGCCTGCTGATGAGTCGGAGAGTCTCTCACGTGCTGCTGCAGAGCGGTGTCGCTGACGAAAGGACGGGCGCAAGTCGTACAATCGAAGGCATGGGTGGGTGAATCTCGTATGTGCTGCTTCAAAGCTGCATCGTCGACGAAAGGTCGATCGCAGCGTGCGCAATGCTGCTTCATAGCGGTGGGGGGGTCGTAAACACCGCAGTTCTACCTCAAGCAACCATGGCGGTTCTTAATATGCATCACATGCAACACGTCAACACCGCCCCAATGGAGCTTCTACGCAGCATTTGCATTACGTAGTCTAGATCCTTTGCTGGTACCAGGGTCAGGTGATATACAATGAGCTGCGATGCAGAGCCAGTATGTTGATCATAATCTCGCGGTGTCGGATACCACGGGCACGGTCTTGACCGTCCAAACCACTGATATTTGTCACGAGTACTGAACCAACCGAGTCTACTTTACTTCTGCCATCTATAGCGAGATGACTCAAGATTGGCTTGGGATGGTCCAAGCTATTCAAACGCTGCATAACCTAGCATACGGATGGCCTAGCATACGGATGGCTTAGCATGCCCATGAACATCCGCTCTACGCTGATTGACTCAGGTAAACGCCACCTTCGAGGCAGCATCACAAGATCTCTCCTACGAACGCACACTGTCCGTGTATTGAGTACTCAACTTATCTTGGTATGGTAGGAGTCATGCTGGGCTATGATTGCTGCCGCAGGGAATCCAGGCCTACAATCCAGCCTGTCACTACGTTACACGCCATTGGCGAGTGGGCAAGTATAGGTTTAACGGCAGCTAGCTGGTCAATGCTTGTACAACCCTCTGGAAGTGATTTTGCGTAGAGCTGCTGACATGACGCCGGGGACAACAGATCGAAATGACGGATCGACAAGTAAGCAGCACACCACGGTTTCTAAAGAAGAGCATGTGCACAAGGATGTTATAGAGTGTTTTTGCTTTCTTACATTGCGTTCAACAGGCACCCAGAAACTAATAGTGAGGCGAAGGCACACTGACTAAGACAGGGGCTGAGACACTTGCACGCAAGGTTTAATACGTAATGATTTATTTGAGACCTTGACCAAAGTCGGTAACTGTAAAAGACGTTACATTGTTATACTGTAAATATAATAAGTCTTTACAAGTCTGTTGGAACCCGATCGTTGCTGCCTGGTTCCTGCAGATATGTATCTTTAGGCGGCACTATGCCTCCCACATAGAGCGTCCTCCATTGACACAAGTGCTCGAATATCCGCTTTACATTCTCAACTCAATCCCGTGTATAGTGTTAACTCGCTCGATTTCATTCTAGGCATGGGACTGTCTACCATCGCTGTATAGGCTTGTTTTCCTCCTCCTTACGTAGAAGGCCATCTGTCAACTCTTTGAGAGGAGAAAGCCGTAGCAAGCATTGCAACGTAGGTCGTCCCATTGGTCGTAATTCGTCGCTACAAGCTTCGCAGTCTTTTCTCTCTTGCAGCGACCGCAAGTGAAGGTGGCGGGCGAGCGAAGGCGATGCAATGTCAACTCTCTCCGAGGTAGAAAGTTTTTGACGACAACGAACTTCGCGGGTCGTAAGCGATTGCCCTCGCTATCGTCCGTGGAGGTGCTGTGGTTTTCTTTCTGTGCGCCGCAGGTTCCAGAAGCCATTTCTGGATCTTCACATAATATTACAGTTGACCAGTTGACTATTGAAGTGAGTCAACAAGAGGCAGACGATTGGGACTTCCTCTAAATGCCGGTTGAGGGTTGTGGGGTGCGTTGACACGGAGGTGGCCGCCATAATTGTACCCTCTGATCACATTCGATCACAGTAAGAGACTCTCTGCGTTCCGCGTAGTAGATGGGTAGCGCTATCAAAGCTAAAGCTTAGCACCTCAAGGAAAGCGTTCAAGGGTGATACCGGATTCTGAGCATAAAAATGACAAACATGTTCGACTAGGGCGCGGGCAAGATGTGGCAGGATTGCAGGCTAAAGTAATGAGAAGCTCATGGCAATGTTGTAAGGCAGCGGATCAACCATAGTTCTACGGACATGTGTTGTACATGAGTGGGTAGGGCAATTCCAGGTTTGAAGCCTCGCGCTAGCCTCCTAACCGCTTAGCGCCCAGCTCAGCGTGGTTAGCGTACGTCATGACTCGGAGAACCTAGGGCATGCGAAGGTCGTACGATAACATTGGAGAAGGGTAACAACATTTCCAGTACGTTCCGCTTAACATTGGGTTGCTACATGTACGGGCCGTGCTTTTCTCATCAGTGTTTCCATTTGGCTCCGCAGATTCGCGTGACCTTCAACATGGTTTGCAGACGGCGCACGGTCCGCTCAGCCTTACCCTCGTTTGTGGGTGCGGCCATCAATAGGACGTGCTCCAGAAGATCCTTGAGGGGAGCTCGAGTATGTCCTTCCATTAGCTTGCGTACAGTTACATGTACGCAGTGTAGACTTTCGCATCGATCAATTCAAGCCTTCCGACACGCTGTTCCATCATGCCAAACTACCTCCAACCCTTACTAGACCTAGCAGCTGAATGGAACATCTAAGGCCATGCTCTCGAAAATAACAAGTTCCTCGCCTCGGGCAGTAGCCGGCTTGTTATCGTTCTGCTCGAGCCTTATAATTCTGCGGACTCCGTGGACTTTGAGACTATGGTCTACGGCGACAATTTAACAGGCGACAACGCATCAAAATTTACCGGATCCCCAACATTGCAGGAGGTCGAAGATAGGATAGGAGACTCAAACAGTATCAGGCACGAGCTAGCGATGCTCCCATACTCGATATGAACACGCTGCTCAGCAAGGCTGCACAGGACGAAGAGGATGAGGACGGTGACATTCAAGCTGTAAAGCTTAGGGCACATGAGGCTTTCTGGCAGTCACTCAGGGTTCGAAAACCGGACGTTGTACTGGTTTTGCATTGCGCCGCAGGCTAATCAGAGCATAAGCAACAAGTTCAACTGCTGTGGTCTTCAGAGAGATGTGCAGGAGTGATGGATGTTATCAATATCAACAGGCATGAAGTGTTGGTCGTGAAGGGCTTCCATCCGAGCACATACCTGAGAGACAGAGACAAAGGGAATCACCAAAGACGATAGAAAGCTTAGGCGGCGGATGATGCAATTGTGCTTCAATATTGCCTCCAAGGCACTACAAGGCCAGGAATTTGACGATTTGCGACTGAAGTGCGAATGGATCGATCATATTCAGGAAACTTTAAACCAAGGAACGATAAGGCGTTCTCAAATGTTTCCAATTGTTGCCCAGTGCGCTCGCAGAGAGAAGAGCCGGCAAAACCCGATGTTGATATGAGTAAGTGAGGACGTATAGAAGATAAGTTACGCTCGTTGAAAGCAATGACCGCCTTCGAAACGCGTGTCACTCGAGATAGGATTGCCCCTCGCAGTCCCACTGATGAGTTGGCCGATGTGAGCACTTCGATGGGGAGACTTACAGTGCGCCACTGAGCCTTGCTTCAATCAAGTCGATCTATGATCTTTTATCCTACATAAAACATATTTGGATGCAGGCATGGCCCTTTTGATGACGCCCGTACCGGTCGACATGCCCCACGCAGTCGCTTCGCCAAGCTCTCTGCTTCTCGTATGCGTCCGACGGATGGGTCATATTAGCTTGTGATCGCGCGCACTCAACTGTGGCCCTGAGCCCCATATTGGATATCCTCGTCCTACCAACAGCGGATTGGAGGCCACTGACTGTGTGAAACTGCAAGTCTCCTTCCGTCAATTTACTCTCGCTTCTCCATAGTTCAAATGTATGCCCATGAGAGATTGTAAAGAGGCAGACACTGTTCGAATCGTGGGGTCCATGTAGTTAGAAGACTTAGCATTGATCACACTGAAATACAACGTAAGCACTCTTTTGCTTGCCTAACTCCCCTTCTGCATATAGATGATCATTGGTGGGAGAGGCAAGCAACGGCAGCATCTGCACCCATTGCAATGGCCTCGTCCCTAGTCATACACTGCTCGACTTCAACAACCTCTACTCCATCTATCTTCACTCTGCATCGAAACATACGAGGCTTGTCGCCATACTGTTCGACAATCAGGTCGACGTTTGATGATCCGACAAGCTGCTGCAAGGCATCCCTCGGATGTATGAGAGCATACTGTCGTTCTATCATGCGATCAGCGTACGAACTAAGACCGATCCGGTCTAGGCGACGCTGTATCTCGGAAGATTGTTGGCAGTAACGTTTCCCACAAGCCTCCTGAGCTTTCACAACATACGAGGATTGATGCCGCATGTACTTCCACAGCGGTACCTTCTCGACCTGGCCGACTTCGACGAAAACATCGGGTGCGTCCTCTTTCATGCTGAGAACATCTCGTTCGATGCCGAACTTCATGCATATAAAGCCAAGTAGAGCTGCATTTACAAGTGCTGCTTTCAGTCGAGTCATTCGTCCCTGGGAGAGTGCAGGCTCGCATCGAGAGAGCCGTGTAATGATGACCAAGTCGAGAATGGCATCTCCAAGGAATTCGAGTCTCTGATATGATTGTGTGGTGGCATCCGTGCTGTAGGTGGGATGTGTCAACGCTTCAAGCAGTATAGCTTTGTTCCGGAACTGATATCCGATGAGCGACTCGACTTCGAGCACACAAGCGCTCACACCAAGTTTGGGGGGAGCACATGTTGTCTCAGGCTCTATAGCTTGAAGGTCCGGAACAAACAAGTTGATGCAGGCTCTAGCCGCCGAGAATCCTGAATCCAGGAATGCAGCCCCAATCAAGGCCTCCGTAACATCAGCGAGCACCTTCATCGCCAACTCACGTCGGCCCTCGGTTCGTTCTGCATCTGAAACTCGTGGAGGTGCCCACTTTCTTCTCTTTGGCATTTCCGTTACGATATACGGCTCCAGTCTTACGCTCGAAGCGGCCCTGGCGAGGTTGTTGTTCGACACCAGGCTATCTCTGCGCTTAGATAAATACCCTTCCGGCCAATTACTGTGCCTTGCGAACAGATGGACTGATGCTGTAAACTTGAGGATCGCATCCCCAATAAACTCATATGCCTGATAACTAGTGCTCAACATCGCAGAAGGCGCTATGATTGCAGTCACGGCGTGTCGCAAATCATGGAATCTTAGAGTTGCGAGGATTGTCTCTTGGAGCTGATCCGCAATGGTGTATACCTCAATGTGCTGCAGTATGCTCGGGATAAAGAGGCCGAACCTCGCATGATTGAAGTGCAGATTGTCGACCGTGCAGTCTCGTGCAGTGAGTGCGCGGGCCTGCAAAGTATCGCCGCTGCCCCAGGCCCCAGTTCCCTTCGATAGAGTAATTGGAGCCTCGAAGTTGCGTCGCCGTGGCAGAGGTAGGCAGTCAATTCGGAGTGCAGCTTCGCAATCTTCATCATTATCGATATGCCAGTCGCAGAAGATGAAAGGCGATCCACGGAAAGACGGTGTTCTAACGAAGCCTGATACTGTAGTTTGACCCGAGCGAAAGAGGTCCAGAGCACTCGTCCTGTTGCGATTCAGAGCAAACCAACCGCTCAGTTGCTCTTCTGCGACATCAGGGCTGAACAATACTGCAAAATCCGTTTCCTCGACTATCGTATGGTCAGAGTGTGTGGACTGGTGCCACAGCTGCGTGATAGACCTCAAAGAGCTTAGCGAGCCCGTCGTCAGCGGAGCCCGGGGCACTGCGGCCTCCATCTCCATTATCACTGTGCTCTTTGTGTTCCAATACAAGGTCAACACAGGCACCCGCGGTATCTTCATCAGGAAGATCAGCATCATCGACAGACCTCCGGCCTTACTCTGACTTTGTTGTCGAACCAATATCGTAGACTGGTGTAGATCCGGCGAAGACCATGCCTTAGCTAAGAGTCGCAAAGGCTTCATCTGTGCTTCTGCATTGATCTTCGAAGGTAAGCCTGCAGGTTGCTCAAGGCCATCTGACCAATCATGAGGCCTGCTCCCTGAAAAGGCGCAGGAGCGTCAACTCTTCTTGATCCTGTAGACCAAGACAAGCTTGCTCCGAGAGCTTGTACTTGTTCTCAACGAGCTTGATGGTCTGGAGAATGAAGTAGTCAGCCGCCCAAGCCCCGAGCTCCTCGTAGATGTGCATTGCCTTCCGGTGGAATTTTGTCAGTTGATCCAGCGATCCGGGTTGGTTGTACGAGCCAGGATATTGGGTACTATATCGACTGTGTGATACGTGATCGACCCTGAGCTGCGAAATGTGGTTGTGCACTTGGCTTAATAGTTGGAGAGCTACACTTGGTATATTGAGTCCATCTTCGGCGTAGGGCGTAAACACTAATTTGATGAGATCCGGGTGGTGTACATATTCAAGCATTTCTTGCCTATGAAGACGCGGTGTAATGCTAAGCGAGTCTAGATTCCACTCGATGGTCCTGCCCGGATTATCTGTACATGAAAAGCCTAGGCCTTTCCATACAAACCGGAGCTCGCTCAACTTGGATCTGAGTATAGGGCTAGCAGATAGCCCAAGAATATGAGGCACCGATCCTGATTCTTCCGCTAACTTGAGGGGGTGGTAGAAGTCTTGCATGATTCTATTGGCTGGATGGCCTCCGGCGCAATGGTGCGCTGACACAACGCGTTCACCGATCACCAATATTTTTCTTTTCCTACGTTGCAGTGGGCTTGCGTATCTGTATTGAGACGCGTTGCAATTGTACGCTAGTCCTATTAAAGGATTCGTCTGAAGTCGCACAAGAAGTTTTGTTTTGTGCCACCCGAGCGGAAGAGATGGGGCGAGCGGACTAGACCCTTTCGGGAGGTTACCAACCCGCAACTTCGTTAACCTCCAGATGTGGACTAGTGTGAAAATGAGCCACTAGGAAGACACGATCTCACGTGGATCGGATCATGTGAGATAATACATTGTCGCAACCAGGTTCGCCTACAGTCATCATCGATAAGCTATCGACCCTGGACTTAACCCCTCCGTTTGCAGTTGCGAGTGAGTAAGATAGAGGGCCTCAAGCGCCAGTCATCGACTGACGTTGGTTGGTAGCAGGCGGTGGTGTCAACAAGTGTAGAAGTCTAGAGCACCCTTTCGGACAAGCCAAGATCGTGTCCGCTTCCACAGTCTCAATGCGATGGACACCAACAGATGCATCTCCTGTATACAATATACCTCTGAGCATAGGTTCTGCCAGATCGCTCAGCTCCTTAAGTATTTGACCTTGACATTCGTATAAAAGATCTACGAATCGTTGAAATTGCACTTCTGGTATGTCCACTAGCCTAGGAGATGTCAGTTTCTTCTCGACGCATCGGACCTGTGGCTTCTTACCTACTGTCCGAAGTATGCCAGTTCAGAAGATATGACCCCGTTGGTATGAAAGCGAGTACGCCGAGGCCGAATTTGGCAGCGAACATGTGCAGCCGTTTTGCTTGCTTCCGAAGTTTGGTCACAAATCGACGCTTCGACTCGAAATGCAATTATCAACGTCGAGTTGAAGAACGCATGCTGCGCAACGAGATGTTGAACCTAGGGTTAGTGGGAAAAATCGCGAATAAGGCAGATACATCTGAGGTTACCTTTCTTCTTCTATCAATGGAAAACATGTATAAATTTTTTCAGGCAGGTATCTCTCCCACTATTTCGGAGAATATAGCCCCATACCGGCTAGAGTCAGAGTGATTGATGGAAGTAATCAGCCAAGCAGTGTCTCTCAATTGTATGAAGCAAGACATAGCTAGATGACATTCCCGTCTGTCCATCTAGAAAAGATACTGCGCAACTCCTTCAGTGAATTTGGATGGAAGATCAAGAAAGCGTGACCTATTCGAAACCACATTAAGAGCTTATCGGATTGTGGCCATTTTACTTTGGTTCTTGGAAAATACGGAACCAAATTCAAAGCATGATCCTATCATCATTCCCAAGAGTCTGTTAATCGCTTTCGGCAACGTGGCTCATTCCAATTGGACGCATGGACAACAACTCAATCACGCTGTCCAGCCGTTGATCAAGGCCGCAGGAGTAGCTTAACACAATCATCTGGACACACTCTACTCAACAACTTCCAGTCTAAGTAGAGCCCTGAAGCTACGCAGTGATATGGACTACATGCAAATTCCTCAGACCGATGATTCCATTACGGAAGTCTTACGGAAGTTGACAGACCTAGCAGAGGCTGTTCGTCGAGGACAAAGCATTGCAGCCGTCACAAGGTACTCTGCCTCCATTACACGGGAACGAGAACCTATGAATATCGCTGTCACGGAAATGACGGGGGTAGAATACGAGGCATGGGACTACTACACCACGGGCAAATACCCACTGCTGGAAGTTGACTGGAAAACCAACCGTGACCAAGCACCAACTTCAACGAAGCCTCTGCGACTTGCGCGTCAACGTGTAGAAGCACTTGATCGCCTCTACAACACCAAGGGTGCGGATGCTGGCCATGCAATATGGTTCACAAAACATGAAATCCGCCATCTTCCATTGGTCAAAGCTATGGCGCGGATCATCGGAGTCGAACGAAACTTCTTGGGTGAACAGTAGGTATTGGATGCAACGCAATTGGCCGATTTACAGACTATCAATAGGATGTTATCCGTTTCAACTGAGATACTCAAAGGATCAGGAGGGACCCCGATGTCAGCGGAAATTTCAGCCGCCCAGCAAGTCTTGAAGGTCCATCGGGATATGCTCCGGGAGACGCTTGCAAACAATGGGAGAAAGAGAAAGGGCCGCCACAGTGATAATGGAAAAACCAGTCTGATTGGGTGGGAAGAGAGAAGATTGTGTTATACTTCAACTACATCGTGAATAGATGATAGGCACACTGTCATGCACGAATGCGGTCATCTGCTCAATCTTCACTATTTTAGAACCATGCGATTCGGAGAGAAGGCAGGATCGAAATAGAGCATCGTATGAAAGTGGGGTTATCGTGCAAGCGCTATCATTACCCCGCTATTTTACTAGATTGCCCTTCTAAATACTAATGACTATCGCTACTTCCGTGCTAAATACTGCACTGTCCGCCGTGCTGCGACGAACATCGCAAATCCCAAGCACCATGGAAAGCCGAACGCTAATTGAGAATCAGGAGCTAGCAATCTCAGATAAAGCATGCACTGAGTCTTGTAAGGACGATGGATGTTCTCACGTTGTGCAAGTGCCAAGCACTGACGATGTTGACACCCCATCTATCCTTAATCACTTAAGGACTGCCCCTCTCCAGATACAAGGGGCGATCTATGAACAGCCAATCTATTCTGAGTACGGACTGCAATCGCCTTTGCTGCCTCGTAGGGTCTTGGACTATGCTAACGTTTTCGAAGCTATCTGAGGTCTCAAATCATCGCTCTTCGGGTCGGAGACGAACGAAAAACTTATCATCTACACTCTTCGCTCCTTTGCCGAGAGTCGAAGAGGTTCAGCAAGTCTTTAAACAGCCCTTGTCGTGAACCTCTGGAGTTCTCGATCGATCTTCACGATGAACCGGTGGAGCTATTTGTCTGCTTTGTTGACTTCCTCTACATTCCGGAGTGGAAGCCACTTTGCAGAAGCAGCTCTGACCTTATCTTCCTCGCTGAGCTTTATGCTATGGGAGAGCGCTTCCTTGCCCAAGAATTTCAGCGCGCCGTCTTCTATAGCTTCATCGCGAAGATGGAAGAATATCTGCTGGAAAAGGCAGAGTTGTGTCGCTTACTCCTTGTCGCATGTAACGGGATAACCGAACGTTCAACTCCCACGGACGATCCGATGCGCGAGTACATATTCTGGCTTGGGGCTTCGAGATTATCTGATTTGCACAAGTCAGACGATTTTCGAGCCCTACTTCAGGAGCACCGCAATTTAGCAGAGTCTCTCCGTCTTAGAGCAGGGAATGGAACAGCGAGCAAACCTCGAAACCCGTTCACGTCACAGGGCAAGAGGTGATGACTGCAGCATTAGCGGAAGCAACAGCAGTAACAGTTAGAGCGACCATTATAGCAGCATTGAAGCTTCAACATCAATGCGAAGTCGGATCCAGAGCCGTGGTTGGACTTTGCGAGCGCTTCGTGAAACGCTTTTACGTTCATAGTGCCAACCTCGATCGTCGTTTCGTGTGCCGCTGTCACACCAGAGTACTCATGACTAGACTTAGAAAAGGTTGAGTTGTTGCTCCATATTTTACAGGGGTGGATACGCTTCTATCGCATTCATCTGAGCCGTTTCCAGCGCGCATTTAGGTGCGGGAAGGGGGAAAGATCCGGGGTGCAGGACGGAGGAAGGCAGCAAAGCGTCAATAAAAGTCATTGATAGGACAACATAGCCTACGCTTAGCGTTTTGGTACTGTCTTTTGTCCGGCCTTTTGGACATGCTGCTGTCGTTGCTGTCGTTGCGGGGGTGGTTGCTCGATCTTGTTGCACGCGCGCAATTGCATGAATTGACGAAGGGACGAAAAGCGTACGAACGGGAGAGTGGTGCATTGTAGTGTGCTCTTCACGCTGCTTCATCTTAGCAAGAGCCTGTTGTCCTGGTACTTTTCCGATAGCGTTTGCTGAGCCATATGAGTATTCTTCATATACTCCCTACCGTTTACCAGACGTTGCGGTCGAAGGTGATTAATCGCGCTTCCAATTTCCCCAGGTTTATTGGCGTGTATCACGTGACTTCACGGTGATGGAACCAGCCGGGTCCGCACGACGGCACAAGTTCCGCCGATGAGGCTCCAGTCATCCCATGGCATTGCAAGGTTGGCATTTCTCTTTCCGATCGTAGGGCGGAACCGGGACGATCACAACCAGCAAGCCTCGGTTCTGATCCGATCACCCATTCACCCATGATCCCCGTGCAAAGATGCGAACCAGTCGTGCCTGCAGCATTTGCAAGCCTTTGTGGCGCAAAACCTATCATGGTTGTTTCTGCTGTCTAAACAGCCCATGGACGCGCGATAGAACAAAGTAGTATCTGTAAGACAACGGCACATCTCTGTGAATAGCGACAGCCTCAAGTAATTGAGATTGCTACGACTAAGCTCACATCCTCTGGTCGCGTGCCCATATCCTCCCTCTTCCTTTACGCCAGCGGGCCTTTGTCAAAGTTCGCGATCTCGACCTACCTTGCGCCCCGTTTTCTTCCGCATAGCGGATTAACATAGCCCTTTGCCTACCCTCTACCGTGTACAATACTACTCTCCTCCCCCGCAAATCTGATACAGCATCCTAGATCTTCCTAGATACAGTACCTACTTTCATCTTCTCGTCCCGAACTTCCTGCATTGCCCGAGAAATTCCTGCTTTTCGACCAAGAATCCTCGGTAGCAGGGGCTTGGGGAACTTGTGATACAAGAATTGGAGCGTGCCCACTGCTCTCCCCTCTCCCCTCTCCCCTTCCCGCATTGTGAGAAGGAAGGGCTCGGCGCGCCAAAACCGCAATTGGAATGATTCAGCTTTTTGAGGGACTGTGGAGAGCTGAAAAGGCGCCCTGTCATAAAGGAGAGCAAGATCACTTTTGAGTCTTCGTCTACCCACCCGCCTACCTACCTACCTACCCACACGTACATATCCTACCTACATGCGCTTCGTAAATCCGGGCAAAGCACACACACATACGTGACGAGCACGACCTTGATGTCCCACCCCACCACACCCACGACCCCACCACGACCGTCTTTCTCAAAACCCCAGAGACCCACTCTCCGTTCAGCGACACACACACGACGACGCATTTCACGACGATGAACTGCCCCTCCCGAACCGACGAGGACTTCCTCGACACGCCCGGCTACAACCAGAGTCCGCCCGCGCTGTCCGGCGACCTCACCACCCGCAACGACCTGAACGGCATCGCGAACTCCAGATCTTACAGGGATTATCGCATAGATCCGGGGGATACCGCGCTGGATGATCGGATAGCGAGTGAGCTTCCTACCGATACAGAGATTAGTAAGAGCGGTGGTGATTGGGGGATGGGAAGGGGTAAGAGGGTGGAGGAAAACAAGGGTGGGGGGAGGGCGGGTGTTGTGCCGGTGTCTGTGGTGGTAGATGGCGCAGCAGTCTCGCCGGGAGGGAGCGGGATTATGGATGCGGGTATGCTTCGGAATAGAGGGCTGCGGCCTTGGAACGCTTTGTGGGAGCGGAGAAAGGGCAAGGCCAAGGACGTGGAAGAAACAGAGCAGGGGTATGGGATGGGTGTGCTGACGAGTTCGGGTTCGCTAAATTTCGGGCCCGGCATTCATGATGCTGTGGGTGGGAACGAAAAGTCGGGTTATGTTGTGGGAGAGCGGAAGAAGAAAGGACTGCGTGAGAGTGGGTTGGGAGGAAATGGCTTCGTGGTAGGCGGAGATGGTGGTAATAGTCGAGGAGGCTTTACGGGCAAGATCAAGGATACGACCAGCGAGGCGTTGCATGTGTTGAAGAGATACACCAAGTTCGTTGGCCCTGGTATGATGGTTGCTGTTGCATACATTGACCCAGGTGAGCTGTCTTTCATCATCTTCCGCATAACAAGCACTGACAACACTACTCCCAGGCAACTACGCTACCGACGTTGCAGCCGGCGCAACATATGAATTCCGCCTCCTTTTCATGATCCTGCTCTCCAACATCTTCGCCATCTTCCTACAATCCCTCTGCGTCAAACTCGGCACCGTCACCGGCCTCAACCTCGCCGAAAATTGCCGCGCCCACTTACCCCCCTGGCTCAACTACGTCCTCTACTTCTTCGCCGAAAGCGCAATCATCGCCACGGACATTGCCGAAGTAATCGGCACCGCCATCGCGCTCAACGTCCTCCTCAATGTCCCACTCGTCGCCGGCTGCGCCATCTCCATCGTCGACGTCCTCATCATCCTCTTCTTCTACCGGCCCACGGGACCCATGCGCAGCCTGCGCTTCTTCGAACTCTTCGTCATGCTCCTTGTCCTTGGCGTCGTGGTGTGCTTTTGCTATCAGCTCTCCCTTATCCGCGACACCCCAGTCGGCGACGTGTTTCGCGGTTACCTCCCTTCCTCCGCGCTCGTCGAGAGCAAGGCTCTCTACCAGGCGTGCGGCATCCTCGGCGCGACGGTGATGCCGCACTCCCTCTACTTGGGTAGTGGGTGCGTGCAAGCCCGCCTCCGCGAGTTCGACGCCGAGCACCGCAATACCTTCACCCTACACCAAGTCGACACAACCAACACCAACTCCTCCGCCTCCCTCGACTCCTCCCCCTCCTCTTCCTCTCTGTCGGACGTCGACGCAGGAACCGTCAAGTACCGCCCCTCCCTCGCCGCAATCCGCTCCTGCATGTCCTACTCCATCGCCGAACTCACAATCTCCCTCTTCACCTTCGCCCTCTTCGTCAATAGCGCCATCCTCATCGTCGCCGGCGCCTCGCTGTACGGCGGCGAAACAGGCGACCGCGCCGCTTCCGCCGACCTCTTCGGCATCCACGACTTGCTATCAACATCCATCGCCCCCGTCGCGGGCACGATTTTCGCGCTGGCGTTGTTGCTGAGCGGCATGAGCGCCGGCATCGTATGCACCATTGCCGGACAGATGGTCAGTGAAGGCCAGCTAAACTGGACCGTCAAACCGTGGGTTCGGCGCATCATCACGCGCACGATTAGCATCTTGCCTAGTATCGTTATCGCGGGCGCCGTCGGAAAGGAAGGGTTGAGCGCTGCGTTGGAGGGGAGCCAGGTCGCGCTTAGTGTGATCCTGCCGTTTGTGAGCGCGCCGCTCATCTACTTTACCTGTCGGAACAAATTCATGACTGTGGTGGCGGATGATGTTGCGAGGAGGCAGGCGAGGGATAGAGGCGGGGTCGTGGCTACTGCTGCTGGGGGAGGTGCAAGAGAAGCAGAAGCAGAAGGCGAGGAGGCGGTGGGAATGGAAGTCGCTGAGCGGGAACGACGTCTGGAGCAGGACACGGAGGCCACTAGAGCGCCAGCGGCGGGCATGACTACTGCGGCCGCGACGACGACGACAACGGCAGTAGTCAAGATGAGAAACGGATGGTTGACCGCGGCGGTGGCGGTCGTGATCTGGGGCGTCATCGTCGTCATGAACGTGGCGCTGCTCGTGCTCGTGGGACTGGGCGTGGAGTAAGGTAATGTAGGCGGTAGGCAGTAGGCAGTAGGCAGTAGGGATAGACGTCGAGTAGGTAGATCGGAGTATCACTCCAACAAAAATAATTCACGGCAGAACGCGAAAGGTCCCTAGGACTGTCACTCTCGAAACGCTCGCTAAGATTGCCGTCATCGTGGATCTGTACCAGTGTCACGAAGCGGTGGAGCTTTTTACTGACATGTGGATCAAACACCTGAAAAACACTCTCCCGAAGACATATTCGAGAGATCTATGTTGTGGATATGCATCTCCTGGGTATTCCAGCAGCACAATGAGTTTTACTCAGTAGCACGTGCTACTGTCAGTCATAGCAATGGACCTATCCAAAGCCTTGGGCTACCAATTTTGCTGAGACTAGTCGGTAAGAGTTGTTCACTCGCAGTGTGACACTCACTATGGAGCTGACACTTACATAGACGATATGGATAAGTTACGAGAAGACTCGATCAATAATGTCTTTACTGCCTTACGAAATCTTGTCGAAGATCTGACCGAAGGCTTGTACGGATGCTCATTCGATTGCAACTGCATGCTTCTCAGGGGACTAATGAAGGCAACGAACGCTCTTAACCTCACTTCCTCGCAGCCTGCCAGTCCGTACAATGGCCTTAGTTATACCAAAATCTTGCAAGCCTTACGCGACATGCAATCTCCAGGACCCTGCTCGACAAAATCTTACAAGTCATTCTATCCGTCACAAGATTGCAGCTTCACGTCCATAATCGATAGGCTTATCAAAAGCTTGGAGGCTCACGTGAACTGGCTGGAGTTGCGAGAGTATGATAAAATGATCTGCTTGATTCGCAAATGATCTTGCGAGATCCTGACGGTATATCGAAGCGGCGTGCGCCTATTTTCCACTGTCGGAAAACTTAGAATATGCGAAGATGATGCTCTAATTACATGCATATACAGACGTCGACGTCGTAGTGAAAATGCCATAGCTGAAAATCCATAGCCTCAACCCTGTCACGATCGCACATATACCTGTTTCGCACTTTCACTATACGTATTTCATCTGTCCGATTAATGAGAAGAATCTCCTTATACCCACGTGAAGGGCGAGTCTCTCCTCCCATTGATCCAACCACGTGACAATTGCTCTCCCGCATGGCATATCGGAACCTGTTCGGAAAGAGGAACTCTCTTGCTCGTAGCATCATATCTTTCCATTTCTCACTTCTGACGAGCCTGTTTCGGCGAACCTCATGTCCATGCTTCCATTCGGAGGTAGCAACCTTAGAGCACTCTCTGCAGAAAGGCTTGAATATATAACGAGACATTTCTGGATTGTCGATCTATTCAGAAGTCTGATCCTCTGCTGGTCGAGTATTGGACACCTCACAGACGCATTTCCATGCAACGACGTTGAGCTCGGAGCACAGGCACGGACTAATTGCAGGTGTCGCACTTCGTTTTGACCAGCGCCCAACTCGGAAAATGTCTCCCAAGTACTACGACTATATGTCGATGTGGACCAGAAACTACGATCCAGCCTAAATACAAGGTAAGGACGAGACTTCTGAGCATCCTAGAGGGGTGATGCCGTGATCATAGAGGGAAGCTTGGGCTATTGATATCCCTTTCGAGGAGAAGAACGGAGCCATCTGAGAAGCGTGCTGCCTCATATGATATCCTTAGATCCATGAACAAGAGTGGCCACAGCGCCGTTTATAAACGGATGAACTCAGAGGATAATGTTTGGACGGCCAAAAAGTGCACAAACAGAGCCTGTCAAGGGCACTGGCAGTAGAATACTGCTGCGAGGACCATCTTAACCTGATACACCGCTTCGCAGTAATTGCGGCATGTCTCCAACTCCAAACATTCTTCGCTGGTTGGCACCCCTCAACTCGTATCATCGAGGTCCAACCAACTTTCTTTGACGAATGGATCTGAAGCGATATAACTCTAGCCGCTCCTAAATGCCACTCCCGCGTCTCACATCATGACTACAGTGTATAATAAATTACATGGGCGAGCAGGTCAAGCCTGTGGCTCAGCCCAGAAAGAGACTGGGCTGCACCCCGAAGTCGCGCAAGACAATCTATTGTATCATCGCGATATAAAATCTCTGCTCCGGATCCACCATCTAGTCATTCAACCACAATGTGCGATCAACGTATGCGACAATATCCAGGCTGCGGCCACCACTACGCTTATGACTATCAAAGATGTGCCACTGCTCTTGCACGCCCGGACCGAGCACTCTATATGCCACCAAGCGGCAATCTTCGAGACCTTCCACGAGTTCTCGATGCCCAAGACCAAATTTTGCCGGGAAAATGTCCCCCTTGCGATCTCCTTCAAGCTCCCAGGGCTCGCAATAAGTATACCATCAGCCACTGGTAGGTGTGAGAGAGATTTTCACGATGCAGAATGCTGAAGCGCGTCGCAGATTGCAATGAGCATCGGGCGATGTTTCTGCCAAGCCTCAGAGGATCTTCCGGCACTCCGCTCACTGCTTCTCATCATCG
>Ga0160429_1000912_pt1 | contig 18406 bp, 15 predicted proteins | sample SolpanmetagenomR_FD_108199 | JGI IMG/M metagenome (GOLD analysis project Ga0160429, IMG submission 108199) | Solar panel surface microbial communities from Lawrence Berkeley National Laboratory, California, USA - R | ecosystem: Engineered > Built environment > Solar panel > Unclassified ...
CAGAATTATTTTTAGCTGATCTAGCCTCAACATCTTGTAAGTGTTTTAAATTTTCCTTACTTCTAACTAATAACTCATGCAAAAGTTCTGAATTTTTCTTTCTTAGGGCTATTATATCAGATCTTTCTATCGGTGTATTATTTTCAGATTGATTTTCATCAGGATCAACTAAATTAGTTGAGTTTTCTAGTTTAATGTTTTCCTCATCCTTTTCTTCAAATAAAACATCTAAACCTAAGTTTTCTTGTGTGTCTATGTAGTGACCATTAGTGGGATGAGTGTACATATCTTTTCTTATAGAAACATCTGATTCTTTAGTTATCTTATGTTCAGAAAGCTCCGTATCAGAGATGAAGGGTTCTGTTGTAAATTCAGATTCAGATTATACTTCAGAATCTAAAAGTTTTTTAGGAGATATGCTATTAGCATGAGCTATTTTGTCTTCCACTTTTTTTTCTAACTGTTTATCTTCTATTACTATAGTAGTAGCTATTATCACTTCTTCTTTATTAAACTTGTCCATATCAACATCACTAAGTGTATCGCTACCCTCACCAACCTGACATGTATCATTCCTTAAAGCGAAAGTTAAGTAATAAAAGAACATTGATATTGATAATAATGTAAAAATATAAAGATTAGTTGCTCACTTATTTAATAAAGCTAGTAACCCTGAAGTCTTTAGATTAGTTTGTACTCCCAAGGTCTTTATTTTACTAACAGCTGGATTTGATTTATTTTAATATTTAATTATTCAGATATCTGGTTTTGTATATTTAATTATTGAAAGATCTAATTGGTTGTTTCAATTTGGTTTAGTGTCTATTCACATATCTGAGCTATTATACAATTTTAAACGTTTTTTATAACTATACGCACTTAGTTTTACATTAACGTTATCTATCTTTACATAACCCTCAGTTCAATATCTGGTAGTTTGAGTTTTAACTGCACTAGTAACATCCACATTATGAAGCATATTTTCATAATCTTTATAAGAGATACAGTTAGATTTAATACCTTTAGCTCTATTGATATATTTACCTTTTTTAGTTATGAAACAGTAAGTTTTACCACTAATAAATATACCTTTTTTTATTTCGTGTTCTAACTTTAATTTACCTAATTCTGTACAGCTTACTAAATCATCTCCCAGTTTAATATTAGTAACTATACTATCAGTATCTGAATAAAATATCTTTCCTTTTTGTTTTAATATATTGAGTTTTAGTTTACTTATATAGATTCTAGCATATGCAGTGACTGCTGCAGAAATAACTAAATATGTTGCATAAAAACTAGGACTTTCAACGTATTTATATTTATTTAATATTTTTAGGATGTCTAAATTATGACTAGTTATAACTGAAGGATCTAATTTATTAATATAACTTAACAATACTTTATCCTTTGATATTTGTGTGTAAGCTGTAACTTTTCTCATGGTACTAATAGTATCCAAGGTTTTTACACTAACTATATCTGTAATAGGTTTGTGTATTTGTATACCGAATCTACCTAGTAAATTATTAAGAAGACTTTTAGCCATAGATTTTTGTGTAGAATTAACTGCAACAACTTTATTTTTAAACACAGCTTCTATATAATCCTTAAACACATTTTTTTCTTTACTAAAGCTATAACCTTTCAACATTTTAATTTCGTATTCATTTTCTTTAGCAAACTTTAATTGTTCACTGAAGTATCACCCTTTTCATTTACCAAGAGGAAATTCTATACCAACATTACTTCTAACTGGTAAAAGACCTAAATATTTATCTTTAGGGGATATTATTTCACAATAGTAAAACCCAAAATAATTATCTATGTTTGGATTTACAGATAAACTGAACTCCTCCTTGTAACAACTAAGACCAGGCATATCTTGTAAGGCTACATAAGGGTACAAACTATTTACATCATAATAATATAAGTTTTCTCCATAAGGCTTGTATACTTCAGTAATACCACCGTAATATCCCTGTTTGATATCATTGTACATACTAACTTTGTTAATATTAGCTATATTATTTTTATAGTATTTACTTAAGAATAAATTAACAGCTAATTTGGATATTGTTAAGCTGTCATGAATATCCATACCATAATCTAAAAATAATTGTTTATTAGCTTTACTAATAATTTGATGTAAAGAGATTAAATCGTCTTTTAAGTATAAAATAGACTCAGTTTTAAAACATCAATTCTCTTTTTGAAGGGTAAGATATTGTTGTTCACTAATATTATCATAATAATACTTAGATGGGCTAGCACCTGTATATTCTAAGTTTTCCTGTTTAGAAAATTTATATGGAAATATTCCTTTTAATCTTTCTACATTAAAATCTTTACCCTATTTACTTAAACTGTTAGTAAGTAACCCGTAACTATCTTTAATTATTAGTGTCCTTTTATAACCGTTAACATAACGGCTTATTTTTAGACTAAGTATTTTACTATCTCTAAACACAACCCCAATTTCGTATTTGTTGTGAGTAATTAGGTCATTATAATCTAATAATACTTTTAATAAAAAGATAGAATCAAATCCACCCAAGTTATGACAATAAAATGTAACATGGTTGTATTTTGGTTTCAATAGTTCATTAATTAATTTTAACACAATCTCATTAGTATTAAAGGTTGTATTTCCTTTTTCATCCTCAACTTTATTAACGTAATAAGTAACAGGATATTCAGAAAGATTGGTTTTAAAACCTAAGCAATATATAGCATATCCACCATCACTAGTTTGATATGTCTCAGTGTCTATAACACCGATGTTAGGATTTTCCACTCCTTGTGATACTAACCTTTTGTTTTCAAGTGGAAATAATTTTATTTGTTGTTTTTTACTTAAAACAACACCATTAGAGATAAAATAATCAGTATTCGCATCTCTTCTAGAGATTAATGATTTATCATTTTCATTATCTTGTATTAATGAGTCAATAACATTAGACAAAACAACACCATTAAGAGAATAACGTATTTTTTGATATTTTGTATCGGAAATCTTACAAATCGCTAATACATAGCGAATATTGTTAATATGTACTAAATAAAATTTTCATTTATTATCAAACATATCTATTTTATCCGAATGACCAAATTTGAGTAGATTAGCTTTACTAGATATCTTATCTAAAAAATTGATACTTTGTAACCCATCTTTACTTTCAACAACTAATTCTATATATACAATTTTATTGTTTTCGTTTAGTTTAACAGCGAGAGAAATACCTAGAGTATTCTCATCTATCGAAATAGGTATATTAGATGTAGGTAAGGTTAAATTATTCACACCATCATTTGGAGGGTTAAATCCATGACCTTGTACAGCTTTACCTGTTTTGGTACTATCACTAAAATCAGAAATAATTTGATAATTTACTTTTTTAAATGTTAATTGTATGTATAAAAGATCATCATCTGAGAAAGAATAAACTTCAAATAAGTTAAACACTCTTTCATTTATAAGACGATTTAAATCTAAAAAATCCACATGTTCTTTATGGATATAACCGAATTGAGAGCCCGCCATATGAAAAGTATCCTTAAACCTAATTTTTATTGATACAGTATATAAAACATTATAATCTATTGACTTAGATAATTTATCTTTTAAAACATTAATATTAAATAAATCATTTAAAGTTAAAACTACAAAAGTAGGTTTATTAATTTTATTACGTAAATAGTAACAATTCAAAGGTCTAAGGAAAGGATTTTGAGAACAGCTAAACCCCTCGTATTTAACCAAGCTAGAACTAAAATGTGTGAAGCGAGTTTGTAATTTACTTTGATAAGTAACCAATTTATACCTATTTTTTAATGATAAACCTAGATCATTAATGATAAGAATGTAATTTTTTTTTTTTGTGTGTTATTCATATTTTTTTTTTATTATTTTTAGTGCCTGATAACTAACTTGAAGGGAAATACCGCTCAGGCGTAAGGGGTATTGAATATAAACATCCTAATCCCTTAAGATACCGAATAGAACGCCAACAAGCGTTTTAAGCGGCGCGAAGCTATATCAAGAAAAATACACCTAGCACTTTAATGAATAAAAGCTTTTAAAAGGATCTTAGCTAGAGGAACATTAAAAGAACGATGCAGATATAGTTTTATAAGGATTAGTCACTATAACAATGACATTGTTGCCAAACAAAGTTAGACTATATTATATCAAGATATGTTGTGCGTCGATTTTACGTATATCCGAATTTTTTACTCTTCTTTTACTTAATACTCAATCTATATCGTGTATCATAAACTTACTAGTCATCTAATGTTACTATTATATTTTCTATATGGTATTTGGTCATATTTTGGATGAAATCTAAAATATCTTTTTCGATCTTGTGTAAACATTGTTCATTAGAATATAAATATGTATAAACTGATGATAATATAAGATTTAACCTAAAGACTTTTCGCATGTAGTATCAAAACAAACATAAATAGAATAAAACTGAGCATACCTAAATTCTTACGTAAAAATATAATCTAAGCAGGTTAAACTGTTAACATCTAATGAATGGATTAAATTAGGCATTAAGGTTTTATCTGTTTATTATGATCCTATTTATTTTTAATAGTAATATTTAAATTTATTTTAATTATATAGTTTGAAAAAAGTGATATACTAATAGTTTTAGTTTGTAAATAGCTTAGATGTATTTTTAAATCTGAAGGTAAATATAATGTCCTGGGCATATTTAAAGCATTAAATAATTTAGCTTTCGATTACAATGTCTTTTATAGTCCTTAAATTTTTTATTTTTTTTTTATAGTTATTATTATGGTTCCTACCATTGCTAATAATAAAATTAACGAAGTAATAATAATAAAAATAAAAAGCCCAGTATATAGGATATTACCTATACTAGTTATATGTGAAGTTTCTACTAAAAGAGTGTCTCAAGATTTACTATTTACGTTTGCTATTTCAAGAGGACTCCGTCCGATTGATGAATCATCAAATACTAACTTATTTATACTGACATCTGATGCTAAAATCATTAGATTGTATAATTTACTAAAAATATGATATATATAACTAGCTATTATATCAAATACATAAACAGAGTAAGGTAAAACTACATTAACAGAAAAATTAAAAGATAGAACAGCTATTACCGCTAAAGGTAAACTATTTTTACCTTCCGTTAATAATTCACTTATTCTAACGTTTATTAACATTAAAATGAAAAGAAATAGAATAGATATCGCTCCCACATACACTAATAGGTAGGATAAACCTATAAAATATAAACCCAGCATCATTAAATAGATAGATATACTAAAAAATAGACCAATCAGAAATAGAACTGAAAGTACGGGATTTTTAGTAATAATAACAGAAATACCGAAAAAGATACAAATTAAAGATAAAAAAAACAGAAATTCTGCTTTATATCCATTAGTTATAGATTCTTGTAAAAGATTCAAAGTTGACATAAAAATTTTGTTTTTATTTTCTGTCTTTTTTATATTATGTTTTTTTTAATAAATATTTAGTGAATAAAACATATGTTAATAGATAAGCTGTATCCTATATAAAAAACATAATAATGCGAAAAGCATAAATTATTAAATATCACAATTAGAGCCTTTATATGCTATAATCTAAGAGGATGATATTAAGCGAAAAATATCCTAAAATAATTAACTGCAGCTAAAAGTAATATTGTTGTTTTTATATGTCCAATAATTTAGAAAGATTTTTAAAAACTATTAACTACTAGAATACCTACTTAAGAACCTCAGTAATATATAGAAATAAACAAGAATATTCAAACTACATCTACAAAATGTCAGTATAAAATTCCAGATTCTAAACCTAAATGATGATTTTCAGTAGAGTGATATGCTAACACACGTCATAATCCAACTGCTAAAAATGCTGTTCCTATCATTACATGTACAAATGTGTTGCAATAATTTTCATTATTGTTCAGACTATATTTTCGTATTAATCTTACTTATTTAGCCCGGCCGCCGACTTAAAGGAGTCGGCTGGGCAGCGGAGCTGGTAATAATACGTAGGATTTAATGCCATTCTTTTGTCAAAAGCAAATAAAGTTTTTATTATTATTAAACAGATTATACTTAAACAACATAATATTTATTAGCTAGTCTTTGAACCTTTATATAGGGTAATCCCCGTATATAATTGGCAGCAGATTGTCTTCAAGAAAGATGTTCCTGCTATTTACCCTATTATCTAATTTAAATGAAACTGAAGGAATATCCTATATAAGATTTACCTGTAACTAAACAATTTTTAATGATTTTTCTTCCTATATTGAGTTTTTTAGAACAATCGTATATGCTAAGGTAAACAGTTCTAGTATTACTATATTCTACAGTAATGGTATTTAGCTCAGCTACTAACTTATTAGTATCTCTAATATACCTAATACCCTTTCGTAATACGTATGGGTAATTAAGTTTGTACAATTCAAGTAATTCAGACTCTATTATACCTTTAGTTATTAATGGTTGATTATTAAGTAAGTGAGCATTGCTTGTTAGTCTATATTTATTCATAACAAGCTTAATCTTGTTAAATATCGCTTTACCTTCAGGTAATATATGGTAACCTTTATAATAGATATTTACTAAATGCAATCACATATTGAAATCCAGTAATTTGAGTGTTTTTAATCGACCAGTCATAATAGGGATTATTATATATATAAGTTCTTTTATTTTATTTATTTCCAAACTAACTGTAATACTCTGATTTTCTCTATTAGGTCTAACAGATCCTATACTCAAATTTCCAGTACCTAAATAATCCCTGATTTTTTTGTAGAGTTCTAACTCTTTTATGTGATTTTCCAATTTAAATCTAGGTTTGGTTTTATTAGTTGAAAACGTAGCATCTCCATCTACAAAACCTGCTAATCACTGATCAGTGATATTTATCTTGTGGGAAATTGTAGACGGAGTACATGCTCCAGACATTTTTTGCATTTGTTTTTGAAAGTCTATTATCTGCATTTTACCTGTTGGATTTAGATGATCCTTAGTTTTTACTAGATTTAATGTTTTTTCGAATAGAATAAAGTGGTGATATTTAGAGCTATTTAAATTAACATAATTAAATATAGGGACTACTACATTTATTAGAGATAATTTATCATTTACAAAAAAATTTACTCTATTAACTGAACTAGATATGTGACCACATCTAAGATTATCTTTTATATATTCAACGACTTTTTTGTCCTCAGCATGTAGACCAATTTGTAGAGTAAATTGTGCATTTTTGTATGTGTTATTATCTAGTCCTGTAATTTTTAGATTAAAATTTCCCTCTGCATCAACAAAACCCACTAACCATTCTAGAAACTCCCTTTTTATAAAATAGGAGTTAATTATCTCGGATTTTTTGACCGGGACAGTTATTACAAGTCCATCCTTGTTTGTTTTTTGTTCATTTAAAATAGGGGCTACACATAAAGTTAACCCATGGAAGCCTGTACCAAAGTAAAAACAAGATCCAAATGTTCCATCACTGATGCTGAAAAAAGAAACTGAGTATTCCACAGCTTGGAAAGCTGTAAATATAAGAGCTAAAACAACTGTATATACTAAACCATCTAAAGTTCCTTTTCTGTTACCTTGTATTAAAGAATGGTGAGCGTAGGTTACTGTAAAACCAGATGATAATAAAATAACTGTGTTAATTAATGGTAATTCAAAAGGATTAACTGCCTCAATACCCATAGGAGGTCAGTGTGCACCTAATTCTACTGTAGGAGATAGAGCGCTCGTTTTTTTTTTATTTTACTGGGCTGGCTAGCCGAAGCCACCTGCTTCGCATGTCCGGAGGACTATAAAGTAAAACAATGGTTTTAAAATTATGCATAACAGCGATTTGTTTAAGTAAACTGCTTTAGTATTTTATATTTTTATTCCTTTTTGCTTTTATTTTTTTTTATTTCATCTAACCCTTATCTAGTTAAGTGGTGTTTATTTTTAATCATGAGAGCCAGTTTTTTTAAATCCTTAAAGTTATCAGACTCTACACCTTGTAGTTTAAATTGTTCAAAAATATAAATCACTTTACCGTAAACATCTGAAAACCTTTCAACTGTAAATACCCCATATCCTGACTTAGGTATATATCTCTCTCAATTTAGAGTAGAAACTAAATTTTGTATGTAATATTCATCTCTAACATGTTGAGTTAAAATAAATCTTAATCTCACAGTTTGCTTTAATTTAGATAGTAAAGCTTTTATTCAAAGCTACATAAAAACATCTTTACCCGACAGTAAAACCATCTAATCAATGCAAATTTTTTATTTATCTATCTAGAACTTCTGGTTTTAAAACAGGAACTAAATCTTAAAAAGAGAATTTTAATTTATCAGATATTTTTTTGCAATTTAGTGATGCTTTAATTGAGACAGTTTCTTGTAAACCTTTTAAAGTCAAATGTTTTCCTTGTGCAATTAGTTATACTGCTTGCTTAAAAAGAAGATAGTCGTATTTTTTAGTAGTTAATAATGAAAACACCTCAAAATGATTAATAATAAATTTTAAGTGTTCAAGAGCTGAGACTCTATTGTACAGACTCTAACCCTAGTATTGATATTTGACCTTTAGCAAATTTGTTCCAATAAAACAAGATCTCTCCTGAGCACACCTATTTGAAAGCTAACTTTTACTGTTAAACCTGTTTTATAATTAGATTTTGGGCTAACTGCTAAATAAAAGCAACCTTTTCCGAGAGTAAATCCTGTAACATAGTAAGGATCTAACTTAGACAACCTAGGTTTACTAGAAAAAAAACATTTTTTAATTTTAGAATAAAAACAGGGCAGAGTGAGTTTTTGCCTTTTAAAATACTTTTTTGCAGTGTATTATGTTTAAATACACCATTAATATTATTATGCATAATTACCAAGTTTCCCTGGCACTTAGAGTACACCTTACAATATCTAGATGATATCGAGAAACCGTCTACTCGTTGCTCTTTTACAGATATGACACTATCTGATTTAGATCCGCGATTGCCCATTCATTGGTTTCTGCCAATAATCTCTAATGATGTTACTATACCTTTAATCATTAATAAAGCCACTTTAAGAGTTTCCTCCAAAAGCTTAGTTATTAGAGCTTTAGGGTGTCCCCGGAGTTTGGTTTCTATTCACATTGCTCTATGAAAATAAGCTCAGAATATAGCTAAGAAAAATAAAGCTTCACTTACTATAAATAAAGCTACTCCCATATTTAATCCTCTCTGGACTGCCAAAGTGTGATTACCTAGATAAGTCAGGCTTAATTATAATAATTAATTTAATTATTATAATAGTGCTTATTTAATATAGTTAGCCTAAAAATTATTTAAATGGTCTCAATTGAATTCAGTTCTTTTTCTATTCATAGATTGTTTAAGTAAACGGATTTCCTTTATTTCTTTAGCGGACAATCGTTTACCTAAGTGTTGACTAGCTTTAACAAAAGATAAAAAGTTGAGATGTTTACTAGACATTAAAGGAAATTTGTTCAAATAGGATATTATAAAAGAATGGTTTTTATCTGCTTGAGCAAAAAATACTATTAGTTTAGCCGGCTTTTTAAACGATGCAGAATTGGCAGTTTTGTATAGTAAATTTGTTTGGGAAAAGTTAGCTAATAAAGTCATAAATGGTACATTAGACTCTCCTGATATCCTATTCATTTCGCTTTGATTTAGAGTAACTACACATCGCACTTTCGCCGGCTTAGTTTATTTTTTTGAGTAATCTAGTTTGTAACTGCCGGATAAATTCACTCCAAAGTGTCCATCCGCATGTATAAATCCAGCTAATCAACAATTACTATCTAAATTATCGGTATCCGCCGACATTTTTAGTATATTCGCATTTCGTCACATGTTAAGATTATCTATAGCTCTATTTAGAGCTGCTAACTTAGGACGACGAAATTTACCATTAACTAATTGGATTAAATTTATAATAGCATTAGCATTACCAATGGTATATCTACAAACTCCTTTTTTTTTATGTATATATTATACCTGTTTGCAGAATTTCACTCAATTTATTATATAATGGTAATTGATTAGGATGAAAAGTAAAAACTACTTTGGGTGATGTTTTTTCTCTAATTCCTTTTCTTAATATTATTGAACCATCTCCTTATATTAACCCTGCTAAATAATAACCCAATAAATTATTCTCGTTTTCCTTTAATCCTTCCTAAAAGTGGTCTAGTTGTGTGAAATAATTTTTTAGTTACACTAACTAAATAAGCCAAAACCCAGTATATCACTATATTGGCTGGACTATTTTATAATAAGTATCCTGGCTTTTTAACCGAAATATTTATTTTTGACGTGTAGTCTCTGAAGAATCTACTAAGATAATAAGATTTTTATTACTATCCGTTGGTTTCCTGCTGATAATGTTAACTGGCTTGAATTATAACACTTTCCAGCAATTAGTCAAATTTAAACAGGGCACTTATCTAATTCATAGTTTGATAAGAGCTTTTCGCTTTACCCTCTGAAATCACATCTCTTCATCATAATGACATACATAAAACTAAAGTAACAAGGGCTAAAAATAAAAAGTATGTTGCGTTTGTAAAACCGTGCATTGTTAATACACCTGAACAAGTTAATGTTAGTAATGATATACTAGTGTAAAGAGGTCAAGGAGAAGGAGAAACTAAATGAAACGGATGAGCCTGGAATTCACTTCTTTTTAAGTTAGTCATTTTGATTTTTAAATTTTATTTTTCTTTTTAATTACTGTTTAGTGTTTTTTATTAAATTATATCCTATATTGTATTCTAATATTTAGGATTTAAAATCCTAATATATAGAATTTATACTTACTAGTTTCCTATATTTAGTGCCAATTCTGTAAATTATCAAATATTCTTGTTTAATTATTTATAACTAGTATAAAGTTAAAAAATAACAACTTAACATGCAAAAATTATCAGGGTAGGAAATAAACGAATCCAACGTTTAACCTTCCGTTCTACACGGTTGCTCTAGCCATTGAGCTAATTTCCTTTTAAAAAGATCGGGCAGATTATGTACATTTTTATCTGTAATTACTTAATCAGATTTAAATACTATATTTTTAGTTTTATACAATATTAGTTTTATTTTTTTAGCTATTTTTATTTATTTCTAATCTAGTTTGGATATTAAATATTAACAGTTAGATATTAAATATTAAGAGTTATATTGTAATTATATCTAGAAGGTTATTTTATACTATATATTCATATGCTCTATGTTTAAATGTATAACAAATGAAATATCTAAATTTAAATCTTTTTTCTAGTTTAACACTATATTTGTTTAGCTCTAATTGGATTTTACTTTGTTTATGTTATTTTTTTTTTATTGCGTGCTTTAAAATAAAGAGAAAAAGAATAAAATTACTTAGCTAGATTAATTTTTTCTTAGCTAGATTCCCTTAACTTAAAGCAAATAGGAGGATAAGTAAGTCTACGCAGCTTGCTAGTCTAACAGAACATAGATTAGCTTAAAGGCTATATAAATCGAAGGATATTCCCAAATAAAGCAAATATGTAACACTGAAAGCAAAAAAAAAAGCTTTTAATGTGAATAAGATTAAAATTTTTACTTTTAACTAAATAATACATTACTTGGTATTATTTCGAAAATGTACAGAATACAAGGAATTAATAAGATAAAAGCAAAAACTATGGGTAATAGAACAGTTCAACAGTAAGACATTAGTTGGTCAAAACGTATTCTAGGGAATGAAGCTCTAACTCATATAAAAACGAATATCATAATAACTGTTTTTATTCCTATAATTAAAGCATATGTAATATTTTCTATTCTAGGGTTGCTTAATAAATTTTCAATGTATGTATCTACATTATATCTTAACAAATCTGATTGATATTGTTTAAATGCATTTATATCTAAAATTTTAGATTTATTAATTTCAATATTACTAATATTAAGAGATTCAGGTAGTTCGTACATATTAAGTATATAATTATATGCTTCAATAAATGTATATTTAGTATTTAAGAAAACAGGCTCAAAATAATCTAAGAAAAAGTCATAAATATTATAAATAAATACGATTAAAGAACTTATAATAGAAAAATCTAAGTTGTAACCTCCTAAAAACAATATACTAATCAACATACACATAAGAACTATACTCCCATACTCAGCCAGGAAAAAGAAGACAAATATAACTGCAGCGTGTTCTGTCATAAACCCACTAACTAATTCAGATTCCCTGATTCTAACCTAAAAATAACTATACATTATTATTATTGAATTAATATGTACAAGTTAAATTTTTGTATAATACATTAATTTTCATTAATGGTTGGACTATATCTTATTATACAGTAATTGTATAACGATAGCGCGTAGTCTCTGAAGATTCTAATTTATAAACATAATCCTATTTTTACAATAAACGTTAAATATGTTAATATATTTAGGTTTCCTGCTGATTGTCCTATACTCATATACAACTGCACACAAAGCAAAGGGTTTTCCAGCATTTAGCTATCTTTAACGAGGCCAAATCAAATTAGTTTTTAGCTTTCAAACATGATATTACATTATGACTATATTATCTAAATAGTATTAACTATAACTCAACCTTTTTTTGTTCATTCCTGCTTTAATAATTTTAATTTTTTCCATACCCTTTAGAGTTAAATGTTCCTTATTACCTATTATTTCAGCGGCCTTACAAAAATCTTTAAAATCTTTTTGTTTAACACTTTGTAGTGGATATTGTTCTAAAAAAGAGATAACTTTAGTTTTAATATCGGTATAACGATTTACTAAAAAGTCTACCGCAGGTTCAGAGTTTCTATTTTTTAATCGTCCACAATTTAAGTATTTTATTATGCTTTTCATAAACAAAGCGTCTCTAGAATGCTGGGTTATTTGAAATGTCAATCATATCTTATTTGTTTTACTAGTATCAGATTTATAAATATATTTTTGAACGTTTATAAAAAAACAACCTTCTCCATCAATAAAGCCAGTTAATCACTCAGGGTAGAAGATTTTTTGCAAAGGAACCTCTGGTCTAATAATAGGTACAATATCAGGAAAACATTTTTTTAATTTTTCTGACATACCTAGGTTTAGATTAGCTCTTAAACTTAAAATCTCTTTAAAGCTACTATCTATCAGATGTCCTTTTTTGGCCATTATAAAAACAATTTGTTTAAACAACACAAAATCTGCGAATTTTTTAGTCAATAAAGGAAAATTACTAAAGTGAGGTATTATAATATTGGTTAAGCTTTCAAGAGACTTTACAGTATAAGCGATCGATGTTCCATGTTTAACTATAGTACCTAGCCCAAAAAAATCTTTAATACGATTTAATAAAATTAAATCTCTTTCATGTAATTTTATTTGAAACTGCGCTTGTACTCTTCACTTTAGTTTGTATTCGTTAGATTGCGTGTATTTTATAGAAAAACAACCTTCTGCATCCGTAAATCCAGTAACTCAATATGGATTAAGCATTGTATTTTTATTATTAATATTAATAGTACTGAAGAGTTTAAAAAATGAAAAGGGGATAGATTTAATTACAGAAAAATAAACAAAAATAAATTTAATCCTTACCTGTTTAAATGCTTTAATTTTAGCCTCAGCCAAGTCGAAAGGCGCACGATTAGTTTCCGCTACTGATCCTATGAAAAAAATTAAAAATATAGGAAATAGAGGTACTAGAAATCAAACTGCTTTTTGAGCTTCTATGTTGATAGTCAGATTTAAACTACTTGTAAGTAAAACTACTAATAGTATAGCAGAACTTAAAATTAATTCATAACTAATTAATTGAGCTGTACTTCTAAGTGCAAAGTGATATATTAAACTATTTATATTAATATACACATTTGTGGACCATATCTTTATCTATGCTAAGTTTGATCGTATCTGTTTCATTTATCTAAAAATATAATTTAAGTTTTAGACAAATATGGATTAAATGATTTAGGGGGTTACATATTTTTTAGTTCATAACATTTATCTATCTTTAAAACTCTTTTTTTCTTTAATGATTTTAAAGGATAATTTTTTAAATATTCAACTAGTTTTAATATACCTTGTTTTTCACAAATATACCATTTGAAACTGTTAGAGGTTCTATCTATATAAATAGAACCATTCTACAACCCGGGTAATGGTTGTAATATTTAACTAGTTTTTTCAGTTAGTGCGATGGATAACTCAGCGTTAGTACTGTTTAACGTCATAGTACCATATGCATACAAAAACCAAATAATAAGGCATTAATATAAGTGAGTTTATTAGGATATATAAAAGTGATATCGTATTTAATACAAAACTTATTAAGTTTAATTAATCTGTAACAATTTCTTATTTCACCATTAATATCTTTTATTAATCACAACAAAGCTTATTTATGTCGTAAACTATGTCTTAAGGCTTTTTCCCATTAACTAACTTGATTTATTATCTACAAACAATTTTAACTTTTTGTAATGCGTGTTCATCCATCATATCCTTTGTAATATCTAAACTACCATATCATTTTTTACAAAGATAAAAGGATCCATCTCCATCAATTAATCCAGCTAATCATTCATACCAGTTTTTATCATTTTTACCTGAATATTTAGGATGATTAACTAGAATATAGGATCTTATGTTTAAGAAATTATTAATTTTACAAATCTCCATAGATAACGAACGTATGGCCTCTGAGGTTCCTACTAACGAGTTAAACGCTTTGGTTACCTGCGGGTTGTCCACATTTAAAAGGATTTTTACTTTAAACCCCACCCCCCCCAAAATTAAAAAAGCTAGAGCTTGGTACACGGGTGTTATACATAAAGTACCTAATAAATTTAGGAATATAATTCCAGTAAATTTCTCGCATATAGTTCGTAATTTTTTTTTATAAAAACACCAAAAATTAAATAAAGACTCATATCTTTATTGGGCCACCTTGACCCTAAAAAAGCGTATTTAGAGTTAGCAGATCATCCAGCTAATAATATACCATATGTAGCTAGAGAAGATACTGCTAACATGTATAATATACCTAAATCAAAATCTGAGATAGCTAAACCAGGGGCGAATGGTATTACAGCGTAACCTAGTAAGGAGAAAACTAGTGTTATGATTGGACCCAAGAAAAATAAAATTAAGTTAGCTTGTGTAGGTGATACATACTCTTTTAATAAAAGCTTAAGGGCGTCAGCAAATGCTTGTAATAGACCATAATAACCCACAATATTAGGTCCTAATCTTCTTTGCATGCTAGCCATAGTTTTTCTTTCTGCCACTGTTACAAAAGCTACTACAAATAAAACAGGAAGAGTGACGATTAATACTTCAATAATAGAAATAACTGTAGGTAAATATAACATATATATATATATAACGAACCCTGCGAATTATAAAAAATTCGTCTAGTTCAATGAATTTCTCATATAGATAAATTTATCCCTTTTTACTTTCTTTTAGCTAGGTTGCTTTCTAATAACAAAAACAATAATTCAGCTAACCGAGAAAGATAAAAATAATAAAAACTATAATTTATTAACAATACAGAAATATTCAGGTTAAAAACAAAAAATATAGGTATTTTTATCACTTTGAAACGCAGTTTTACATAACAGCGTTAAATAGTTAAAATAGTGTTTACTTTCAAAAAACCTCTGGCTTTTGACATCTATTTTCTAGTTTTTGTTTATTACTTATTTTTTTAAGGCAAAACCTTTGACACACTACTAATGAATAGTGAATTAAGATTTCTCTCTAAATACAAATACAAACAATAAACGAAAAAAATAGTTTAATATTTTCTTATATAAACTATTTGAGAAATTAGCCTTAGTAAGAGGGTTAAACTGACTTCAGGATTAATATTATACACATATCTCAGGAGATTATATTAATAGCAGCAAAAATAATTAGAATAAAAAACTAGGCAAGTTATTTTAAAAATTACTTTAAATAAAAAACATACAGCTATCTAACCTTACTAGTTTTTATCGTTTTTTTTTTTATTATAAATAGTGTCTTGTTTGGATTCTATTTTTAAAGCGTTTTTACCTAATTCAAAAATAAATCCTACAGTTACTATTAATGTAAACACTATCATTACAATTAAACCATAAATGTTATTAGCATAACTACTCACAGTATATGGATAGATTAATACGATTTCTAAATCAAATAATAAAAATAATAATGCAAATATGAAGAATGATATTGTAAATTGAGTTCTATTTTGGCTTAAGAAGGAGTGATAACCACACTCAAAAGGTGTTTTTTTTTCCTTATAGGGGTTGTGAGGTGCAAAAATAAAATTCACACTTAATAATACGATACTTAATATAGGTATAAAGATTAAAAAGAAAATTATTGAACTCATTTAACAATTAAACAATATTAGTGCTAAGATGTTAGCCATATTTAATCATTCTTGAGGGATAAATATAAAAAATAAGATTATTAAAGTTAAAATAGAGATACTAGTAGTTAAACTACTAGATAATTTTATATTTTCAACGTTAACCGTTATATTTTCAGATTGTGTATTTTTAGTTTTATTAACTATACTAGCTTTAATTCTAATATTATTTAGAACAGGATTAACTATATAATCTGTTTTATGGAAAAAAATTTGTTTTACAATAGCTAAATAGTAATATGCACTTACTACTGATGCTAAGATGGCTATTAAAACCATAAACACATAACCATTATCTAGTGCAGAACTTAATATCATCTGTTTGGCAAAAAATCCTACCAGTGGTGGGATACCTACAAAAGAAAATAAAGTTATAGCTAAACTTAAAGCTAATATAGGATTAATGTAAAAATAACCTTTTATTTGGCTAATTAATTGTATAGGTGAATTGTTGAGATCTTTAATCTCAGTAGTTAAAGGAGCTTTTTTTGTTTCATCTTGGTCTATATTATTTGATTTTAATTGCTCTTGCTCTATATTCTCTGGTTTTTTTTCTACATATAAATATAAGGAATATCCTATAGATAATAGGATAATAAATGCATTTAAATTAGAAAGAGAATATTGCATTAAGTAGAATATGAATGATTGTATTGACTCTATGCTATTCACAGTTAAGGCTAATAAAATAAAACCTACGTGTGATATAGTACTGTATGCATATAATCTTTTAATTCTAAATTGAGTTAAACCCAATACTGCTCCTATTATCAATGATAATAAGCTACTTACTAGTAAAGTGAATGTTCAAGAAAAATTGAATAAAGAGTTTTGTTTTTCTCAGCTAGAAATATAGTCAGCCTGTTCTTGAGATGCATAAAAATTAGTTGTATAATGTACTAACTCTAAAAGTAAAACAAATATCGTTATTTTAGCAAAAATTGCTACAAATGTAGTTACTACTGTAGGTATAGCGTCATACACATCTGGACTTCAGAAATGGAACGGAGCGGCACTTACTTTAAATAAAAAACCTATAGACATTATTACTAAAGAAAAGTTTATATAGTAAGATTCGTATAAAGAATCTAACGAAGTTTCAATATTAGTATTTAAGTTTTCGTTTATATTTGATATATTATTAATTACATATAATCCTTCAAAACTAGTATTACCTGAGTTACCATATAATAAGCTAGATGCTAACAGAATAAAACAACTACTTAAACCCCCTAATAAAAAATAAGTCAGACCTGCGCTAGTTGCACGTTCTGAATTCCTATACACGGCACATAAAATATATAGACCATAACTTTGTAGTTCTATAGATAAAAATATAGAAATTAAATCACAACTTGAGATTAAAAATATTCCTCCTATTACAACAAAAAGTATTATTAATGGATATTCTATTATTCTAAACTGTTCTCCCGTTTTGTTGAATATAAAACTGTTGAAATATATTAATTTACAAAAAATTAATCTATACAATGAACTATAATTTTCACTTCAAACTTTCCTAGGGTAAAATCCATTTAATTGTAATATTAAACCGGTAACTAATATAATAAAAAGCTGAAAAATATGAGTTACAGCTGTTGTATGATAAAGACCACCAAAAAGACCTAAACCTTTATCATGAAATTGTGAATAATAACTGTTAAAACATAGTATAAAGCAACAAATTAAAATAGTTATTACTATTCTGGCGTAGAGTATTGATTTATCTCGTCTTTGACTAACGGCATTTGAACTTAATAAAAATAAAATTGATGAAATTAAAATAGTAAAAAATAAGTGATTTGAACACTTAACCTTCTGTTTTCGCTTTGTACCTTTTTTTTGCAGGCTAACATTACTTAACAGTTGCTCTAGCCATTGAGCTAATTTCCTTTTTTTTTTTTTGGCTTTATTTATTAAACTAATAACCTTTTCCCTTTTTCCATTTC
>Ga0160429_1000913_pt1 | contig 18400 bp, 16 predicted proteins | sample SolpanmetagenomR_FD_108199 | JGI IMG/M metagenome (GOLD analysis project Ga0160429, IMG submission 108199) | Solar panel surface microbial communities from Lawrence Berkeley National Laboratory, California, USA - R | ecosystem: Engineered > Built environment > Solar panel > Unclassified ...
AAGAGCACCACCAAGACCGCCGAGAAGGCCGCCCCCAAGGCTGCCCCGAAGGACGCCGAGAAGCCTGCCGCCAAGGGCAAGAAGGTCGCCGCGCCGAAGGGTGATGGCGCCAAGCCGAACGCCCTGCAGCAGCCGCTGAAGCCCTCCTCCGAGCTCGCCGCCGTCGTCGGCGACGCCGCCCTGCCGCGCGGCGAGGTGGTCAGCAAGGTCTGGGAATACATCAAGAAGCACAACCTCCAGAATCCCGAGAACAAGCGCGAGATCCTGGCCGACGACAAGCTGAAGAAGGTCTTCGGCAAGGACAAGTGCACCATGTTCGAGATGAACAAGCACTTGGCCGCGCACCTCAAGTCGGCCTGATCCCAGAGGTCTGAACGCACCATCCCGGATCGGCGTCGGGGAGGGGGTGTCCCCTCCCCTGGCCGACCGGCCTTCATGGCCCGAAGGCGACCGGGCTCAGCCCCGCGCGCCCGCCCGGCGCGTCCGGCGCTCGACCTTGCGGGTCGCCGTCTCTCGGAGATGACGCTCGATCTCGCCGTTGGCCCGGGCCCGCATCGTGCGCATGGCCTCGGCATCGTCGAAGGTCTCGGGAAAGCGCCGGGACAGCCAGAGATAGGCGCTGGCGAGCTTCACCGTCCGTTCCTGATAATCCAGTTCGCCCGCGAGGTTCGCCCGCAGGGCCGGAACCGTCGTGCCTGCCGCCCGGGCCTGGGTCCAGCGCTCCAGCATGCCGAGGGAGACCGGGTCGCGCCGGTCCACCGGGCAGACCGAGAACGCGAACTTCTCGGCGATCGGCAGCCGCGCCTTGTCGACCACGCGCGCAATCTCCAGGATTTCCTCCAGGGCCGAGGGTTGGAACGGCGAGCCGGCGTAGAAGGTGGCGCGGGCGAAATGCGCCAGCACCTCGCGCAGGCTGTCGGTCCGCATCTCCTCCGCCACGGAATTGATCGCGATGAGGTCGGGGCGCACGTAGAAGCGCGTGTCGGCGGCCGGCGCCGTGGGCGCACCGGCCAACGCCGCCCGGATCGGCTCCAACCCGGTCTCGTCGACGGCGGCGACGTAGCCCTCGTCCTGGTGCCCGAACCGGCCCGCGCGGCCTGCGATCTGGCGGATCTCCGAATTGGTCAGCGCCCGCTCGCCGACCCCGTCCCACTTGCGCACCGCCGAGAAGACGATCCGCTTCAGCGGGCCGAGGTTGAGGCCCATGCCGATGGCGTCGGTGGTGACGAGGACGTCGGCCTCGCCGGCCCGGAAGCGCGCGGCCTCCGCGCGCCGCACCTCGGGCGAGAGCGCCCCGTAGATCGTGGCCACCCGGTGCCCGGCCGCCACCAGGATCTCGCGGTTCTCATGGACGGCCCGGCGCGAGAAGGCCACCACCGCATCGCCCGGCATCACCTTCTCGATGGGAACGGGCGTATCCTGCAGCACCAGCGGCGTCTTGCGCACGAAGGTGATCACTTCGAGGGACTCGTTGGCCGCCTCCGCGGCGCGGCGCACCGCGGCCAGCGCATCGTCCGAGCCGCAGACCACCACGGTGCGGGCGGCGACGCCGAACAGGGCGTTGGTCCAGGCCCAGCCCCGATCGGGATCGGCGATCATCTGGATCTCGTCGATCACCGCGACGTCGACGGGCCGCGTGAGGTCGGCGGTCTCGATGGTGCGGGCGGTGTGGGTCGGGTTGAGGTCGCCCAGCGTCTCCTCGCCCGTGACCATGCCGGCGCGCAAGCCGCGCTCGGCCAGGGCCTCGTAGTTCTCCAGCGCGAGGAGACGCAGGGGTGCGAGGTAGGTGCCGGTCTCGGCCGCCCGCAGCATCTCCAGGGCCGCGTAGGTCTTGCCGGAATTGGTCGGGCCCATGTGGAAGATGAGGCGCCGGCCGAGGCGCCGGGCCGCGGTGAACTTCTCGATGTAGGCGCCGAAGCCGACCTGGTCGCGCAGGCGGCGCAGGCGGGAATCCTCCCGCGCCACGGTGCGGGCGCGGGCGCGGACCCCCTTCAGGGTGTCGGTGAGCGACTGGTTCAGGTTGGGCGAGAGGAGGAAGGCGCGCGAGCGCAGCGAACGGTCGAGATGGTCGATATAGGTGGCGGCATCGGCGCCCACTGCGCGCAGGTCCTCGGCGACCTGATCACGCAGGCGCTCCACGGCGCGCCGCAGGGACTTGGCCGTCTGCAGCCCCGCCTCGGCGACGGCAGCCCGGAGATCCTCGAGGCGCCAGGTCGGATCGTTGCGATGGGCCATGCCGGACAGGATGCCGGCGACGCCCGTCTCGGGCTTCGCGTCGATCCGCAGGTCGAGGCGCCCGCCATCGAGGACAGGGATCACGGTCCGGATGGTCCAGGCGATGCTGCCGTCCCGCATCACCGCGGCGCGCAGGCTGGGAATCGCCTTCCTGACAGCCGCGACTCCGCCCTCCGCGAAGGCGCGCCGCGCCTTCAGTTCGCGCAGGGCCTTGGCGACCACCGAATCCTCGACGAACCCGCCGTAATCCGGCAGGCCGAGATGAAGGCGCAGGGCCTCCACCTCGACGCTCCGGGGCGGCAGGCCGAGGCGGACCGCCGCCTCCAGCAGAATCTCGTTGGTCGGTCGCGCACGCTTGCGGGCCATGGGCCTCTCGTCGGGGAGTCTCGATCCGCCGCGGACGGACGACCGGGCCGCATCAGGGTGCGCGGGACGCGACCCAAAAAGCAACGGCTCCGATCAGCGCAAGGCCCTCCGTGCGCCGCGCAGTCGGACTCAGGCGGCGCGCTGGTTGATCTGACGCTCCGCCATGGCGGTGAGCAGGTGGTCGGTGGCCTTCTCCTCGTCGAGGTTCTGCTGGAGCACGCCGGCACAATCGTCCCGTCCGAGGCGCTTGGCCCAGGCGATCAGCGTGCCGTAGCGGGTGATCTCGTAGTGCTCCACCGCCTGGGCCGAGGCCACGAGGGCCGCGTCCAGCACATCCTTGTCGGCGATCTCGCCGGCCACCTCGTTCGCCTCCTCGATGATGCCGTTGATCGCCGGACAGGTCACCGCCTTGGGGCTGTGGCCGTGCATCTGGAAGACCTTCTCCAGGCGCAGGATCTGGTTCTCGGTCTGGCGCAGGTGGGTCTCGAAGCCCTGCTTCAGTTCCGGATGCGTCGCCTTGGCGATCATCTTGGGCAGCGCCTTCGTGATCTGGTTCTCCGCGTAATAGATATCTTGGAGCGTGTGGACGAAGAGGTCGTCGAGGGTTTTGATATCGCGGGTGAACAGGCCCATGGATGCCTCCCTTGGCGTTTCGTGCGAAACCGAAGGGGTCTGCCTCCGGGGGCGACCCCAGCCCGGCCGCGTTCCGCCGGACGATCGGGATCCGAGGGGTGCACCTCGCGATCGCCACCGGCCGCTACGGGACCATCCGAGCATGACCCGAGAACCCGCCAGCCGCGCCCGGTGTTCCCGAGACGGAGATCCGGCGAAGACTGCACTACAACTTATAGATCGCAGGTGAAAAACTTCGACATTACAAAATCATCAGCCAATGGTCTTTTTGACGCCGTCTTGATCCACGTTATTTAAGGCTCCGCTTCGCTCTTGCTAACCCAGTGCGGGGCCGGACCGGTGCCGGTGCGTGTCGGGGCGGATCGCCCCGCATCGGCAATGGGTCGTCGACCCCTGCGCGACCACACACGTCAGGGAAGCGAGACGATGCACGAGAATTCCGCCGGACCGGCCGCATTCTGGGCCTCGGTGGCGAACGACGTCACGTCGCGGGTCGAGCCGGTGCTGACCCGCGACAGCAAGGCCCGAGAGGGCGTGATCGAGTATCTGCGTGACCTCGAAGCAGTGGCCCTGCGCGACGGCAGCAGCCGCGAAGCCCTGCAGGTGATCGCCTCGGGCCGGCGCCTGCTGGGCGACCGGAACGATACCCCGCCCGCCGAGATCGCCCGCGCGGTGCGGGCGGCCCTGATTTGAACCCGAGCCGGGCGCCCGAGGCGTCCGGCTCACGCTGATGCCCCCGAGCGGCGATGCCGCTCAACCGGGCGGCGGCCCCAGGGCCGCCCGCGTGAACGCATCGGCGCCGATCTCGTCGGTGCCGTTCATCCCGAGGCTCTCGATGAGCCGTCCGCGTGCGCGGCTGACACGGCTCTTCATGGTGCCCACGGCGACGCCGCAGATCTCCGCCGCCTCCTCGTAGGTGAAGTTCTGCGCCCCCACGAGCACCAGGGCCTCGCGTTGGCTGAACGGCAAGTCGTTCAGGGCCTCCTGGAACTCGCGCATCTCCACCCGGATCTCCTGCTCGGGCAGGCTCGTCAGGCGCCCGGCCAGCGCCCCGTCGGCATCCTCCACCTCGCGCTTGCGCTTGCGCTGCTCGGAATAGAACAGGTTGCGCAGGATGGTGAACAGCCAGGCCGTCAGGTTGGTGCCCCGGGTGAAACTGTCGGCCTTGGTCCAGGCCCGCACCAGGGTGTCCTGGACGAGGTCGTCGCTGCGGTCGAGATCGTAGGTCAGCGAGAACGCGAAGGCCCGCAGGGCCGGAATCGCACCGAGCAGGAGTTCGCGCATCTCGTCATCGGCGCCCTGCGGCGTGCCGACCGGAAGGGACATCGCGTTGGTCATGAGGATCCTCGCGTGGTGCTGCGGGCGGCCAGATCGGCGAGGAGGGCGTCGAAGCGGTCGGGGAGCGGCTGATCCAGCACCTCGGCATAGAGGAGGCGCAGGTTTCGTCCGATGCGCCGGCGGGCCTCCACCGTCATGCGGACCTCGCCTTCGCGGGCCCGGAACGACGGGGCCGGCGCGACGTCCGAAGCGCGCGTGCGTGCGACCGCGGATGCGCCTGCCTCGGCGCGCGCAGCCGTCATCGTCTCCGATGTCTCCGCGGCCCCGCGGGACGCCCCTGACGGCGTGGCGAGGGAGAGATCGCCGGGATCTGTGCTGCGATGCGGGTCGCTCGAATCAATGCTCATTGCTGCTCATCGCTCGACGGCCGCGGCCGGTGAGTCCGGAGCGCCGTCATTTCGGCGGCCGTGCTACGGCTGCGCGATTTAACGACCTCTGAAAAAAGCATTCATCTGATCTTAAGCTGCCGAATGCAGGCGAAAGACCAAGAGCATTAAATAGAAACAGTCAGAAACAAATGCGATACATCAGCGAAGCTTCGCCGTTATGGTTCTATAGTCGCACAATCCTGTCGCCAAGCTGAACAATACAGCGGCAGCGTCGAGCCTCGGGACCCAGCCCCGCCGTGCCCTTCCGACCGAGGCCTGATACCGGCATGGCCCGGGGTTTGCGCGCGTCGCCGAACCCTCGTTCCAGCCAGCCGGAAGCGCCCATGAGCCTCGACGTGCCCGATCTCGACCGTGTCGTTCGCGAGATCGCCGACGAGATGCGGGCGCGGCCGGACCGGGGCGAGGTGGCGACCTACATCCCCGAACTCGCCGGCGCCGATGCCAGGGCCTTCGGCCTGGTGGTGATCGATGCCGAGGGGCGGATCGCGGCCGGCGGCGACAGCGACGAACCCTTCTCGATCCAGAGCATCTCCAAGGTCTTCACCCTGACCCTGGCCCTCGGCATGGCCGGCGACCGGCTCTGGCGGCGCGTCGGGCGCGAACCCTCGGGCAGCCCCTTCAACTCCATCGTCCAGCTGGAGCGCGAGCGCGGCATCCCGCGCAATCCGTTCATCAATGCCGGAGCGATCGCGGTCACGGACCTGATCCTGTCCGGACACCAGCCGCGTGAGGCCATCGGCGAGATCCTGCGCTTCATGCAGTTCCTGGCGCAGGATTCCAGCATCGCCATCGACGAGGCGGTGGCCGCTTCCGAGTTGCGGACGGGTTTCCGCAACATGGCCCTCGCCCACTACATGAAATCCTTCGGGGTGCTCGACAATCCGGTCGACTTCACCCTGGGCGTCTACTTCCATCACTGCGCCATCAGCATGTCCTGCCGACAGCTCGCCCAGGCGGGCCGCTTCCTCGCGCATTCGGGGCGCAACCCCCTGACGGGGTTGTCCGTGGTGTCACCCGAGCGGGCGCGCCGCATCAACGCGGTGATGCTGACCTGCGGGCACTACGACGGCTCGGGGGAGTTCGCCTATCGGGTGGGACTTCCGGGCAAGAGCGGCGTCGGCGGCGGCATCCTGGCGATCGCGCCGGGTAAGGCCTCGATCGCCGTGTGGTCGCCCGGCCTCGACGCCTCGGGCAATTCCCATCTCGGACGGATCGCCCTGGAGATGCTGACCAAGCGGCTGGGCTGGTCGATCTTCGGGGCCTGATGGCCGCGGGCCTCGCGGCCTGGATCGCCCTGCCATCCGAACAGGCAAAAAGAAGGGCCCGCCGCGCGGAACGCGGCGGGCCCTGCCTAGTCTCTCGGCAAACGAGACAGAAAACTGCCTAGAACTTAGGCGGCCGCCTGCTGGCTGGTCTCGGTCGGAACCGAGGAGATGGTCTTCAGGATCTGCGAGGCGATCTGGTAGGGGTCCCCCTGGCTGTTGGGACGGCGATCTTCCAGGTAGCCCTTGTACGCATTGTTGACGAAGCTGTGCGGCACGCGGATCGAGGCGCCGCGATCGGCGACGCCGTAGCTGAACTGGTCGATCGCCGCCGTCTCGTGCTTGCCCGTCAGGCGCATGTGGTTGTCGGGGCCGTAGACGGCGATGTGGTCGTCGAGGTTCTCCTTGAAGGCCGCCATCAGGGCTTCGAAATACGCCTTGCCGCCGACCGTGCGCATGTGCTCGGTCGAGAAGTTGGCGTGCATGCCCGAGCCGTTCCAGTCCGTCGCGCCGAGCGGCTTGCAATGGTACTCGACGTCGATCTCGTAGGTCTCGCACAGGCGCTGCAGCAGGTAGCGGGCGACCCACATCTCGTCGGCGGCCTTCTTGGAGCCCTTGCCGAAGATCTGGAACTCCCACTGGCCCTTGGCCACCTCGGCATTGATGCCCTCGTGGTTGATGCCGGCATCGAGGCAGAGATCGAGATGCTGCTCGACGATCTTGCGCGCGATGCTGCCGACTTCCTTGTAGCCGACACCGCAGTAATACGGCCCCTGCGGAGCGGGGTAGCCGGAGGCGGGGAAGCCGAGGGGACGGCCGTCCTTGTAGAAGAAGTACTCCTGCTCGAAGCCGAACCAGGCGCCATCGTCGTCCAGGATGGTGGCGCGCTTGTTGGAGGCGTGCGGGGTGACGCCATCCGGCATCATGACTTCGCACATCACCAGCACGCCGTTCTTGCGCGTGGAATCGGGGAAGTGGCGCACGGGCTTCAACATGCAATCGGAGCTGCCGCCTTCGGCCTGCATCGTCGAGCTGCCATCGAAGCCCCAAAGCGGAAGCTGCTCAAGGGTCGGGAACGCGTCGAATTCCTTGATCTGGGTCTTACCGCGAAGGTTCGGCACCGGAGTGTAGCCGTCGAGCCAAATATACTCGAGTTTGTATTTCGTCATTCCGAGCCTCTCGTCCTGAAGCGATGCGACATCCCAGGACACCTGACGGGATTCGCAGCCATTGCTGGCTGGAGCGGCCTAAGCAACGTTCGCGCCAATCAGTCCCGGTTCGCGCCTGCGGCATATGGGCCGGGGCGGCCTCGCGTGAGACTTCGTTAACGGATCCGCACTAGCGCTGAGCGGATCAGGAGATCGCGATGCGCAGACGGGTGAGCGCCGCGCTTGCCGGCGTTGCCCTGATTGCCCTCGCGGCATCGGGGCTCGGATTACGCACCTCGGGTGCCGGCGAGCCGGAACAGGCGGATGTCAGCACGCTGCAGGCCGAACTGTCGGCGCTGCGCGAGGCCTATCGGCGCGTCGACGAGGTGGTCCACCCGCCCGAAAATCCCTACAGCCCGGCCAAGGCCGCCCTCGGCCAGCGCCTGTTCTTCGATACGCTCCTCTCGGGCGAGCGCACCATGAGCTGCGCCAGCTGCCATCTTCCGACCCAGTCGTGGAGCGACGGCCGCCCCCGCGGCATCGGCGAGACCGGCGCGACGATGAAGGTGCGCACGCCGACCCTGCTCGACGTAGCCCAGAACCCGATCCTCGGCTGGGACGGCAAATTCCACGACCTCGAGAACGTCGCCTTCACGCCGATCACCAGCGCCAGCGCGATGAACCTGCCCGAGGCGACCTTGCTCGCACGGCTGAGAGCCGATCCCGGCTACGTCCGCGCCTTCGTCGCGGCATTCCCCGAACGCTCCGCGGCGGGCGGCCCGGAGGAGGCGATCAGTCGGCGGACCGTCGAGCTGGCGCTGGCGACCTTCGAGCGCTCCATCGTCTCCGGCGAGGCGCCGTTCGATCGCTGGGTCGCGGGCGACGCTCGCGCCATCGGCCCGAATGCGAAGGCCGGGTTCGCGCTCTTCAACGGCAAGGCGCAGTGCGCTGGCTGCCATTCGGGCTGGACGTTCACGGACGGATCCTTCCACGACATCGGCGTCGGCACCGGGGCGGATATGGGACGGGCCGCATTCTTCCCGGATTCGGTGCAGCTGCGCTACGCGTTCAAGACTCCGACCCTGCGGGACGTCGCCGAGCGCGGACCCTACATGCATGACGGCTCGCTGGGCTCCCTGCGCGACGTGATCGACCTCTACGATCGCGGCGGGATCGCCCGGCCGAGCCGCTCGCCCGCGATCAAGCCGCTGGGGCTGACCGACGCCGAGAAGCGCGACCTGATCGCGTTCCTGAAGACCCTGAGCGCCGACGGTACGGCCAGCCTCAAGGGTCCGCCCCGTCTCAACTGAAGGATCGGCCTCCGCCAGGGACGCTCTCGGGGTGGATACGCGCGTCAGCGGAAGAGCGGCAGACCGGCCCCGAGGAGGCCGAGCCCACCGAGGAGAAGCCGCCCGGACCAGCGTTCGAGGGCGTCGGCCCGGCTCGGCGCGCGCGTCGCCGCGTAGGACAGGCCGGTCCCCACCATCAGGCTCGACAGGCTCAAGGTTGCGATCATCGGGCTCTTCGGGTCGAAGCGGGGCGTTCCCCGACTTAGCCCCGCGCGGATGAGCGGACCATGTCCGTGCGCAGGCTTTCCGACGGCATCGTCACCGAACGGTTACACGGCCGTCGTGCATTCGACCGGTCAGACCGGGATCACGGCCGATGCCCGCAAGCAACAGGTTAACCATTTGGAAAGGACTGTTAACAAGTTCCTTCCGCAAACCAGCGAAGGCGCGTAGTTTTCATCGCGCCGGCAAGCCCCCGCGCCGGTGTCGTGAACAGGGCTTCCCTCCATGCTCCCCGGAAGACGTTGGCTGCCCCGCGCCGCAGTCATGGTGATGACGGCTGTCCTCACGGTCGCGGGCCCGAGTTCCGCGCTGGCGCATGTGAAATGGTTCTGCGCCTACGACCTCGTCGGCGCGCCCCGCGACCTCGGCGAGGTCCTGTGCTCGGATTTCGAGAAGCTGGTCGGCCTCTCCGTGTTCGCCCTGATGGTGGGTGGTCTTCTCGAGGGAACGGTGCTGGGGGCAGCACTCATCCGATCCCTCGACCGGACCACGGCCTGGGCACGCGAGAACACCGAACTCCTGTTCCGTGCGGTTCTGGGCGGATTCTTCGTCGCGCTCTGGACGCTCGGCGGCATCATCCTGACGCCCGAGTTGAAGACGACCAGCACCGCGCTCCCGTGGTTCCAGCTCGCCATCGCGGCCGGCTTCCTGTGGCGGCGAACCATGCCGCTCTCGGCCCTCGGCATCGTCGTCCTGTTCACGACCGCCCTGGTCCAGTACGGCGCCTTCCACCTCGCGGATTACCCGGTCTTCCTCGGAGTCGCGGCCTATTGCGCGCTGACCGGCCTCGGCCGCTCCCTGCCCGGCGGCCTCCGCCCCCTCGACATCGTGCGCTACACCGCCGCCATCACGCTGATGTGGGCCTCGGTCGAGAAGTGGGCCTATCCGCAATGGTCGTTCCCGCTCTTCATCGAGCATCCGGCGATGACGCTCGGCTTCACGGGCGAGTACTTCATGAAGGCGGCCGGCGCGGTGGAATTCGCCCTGGCGTTCGCACTGGTCTGCACGCCGCTGGTCCGCCGGGTCGCCGCGATCCTGCTGGCCGCCACCTTCATCTCGGCGGTCTTCGAGTTCGGCAAGGTCGACGCCATCGGCCACGCGCCGATCATCGTCGCGATGGTGGCCCTCGCGGCCGACAACGCCGCATCGCCCTATCGCCTCCGCAACCTCGCCCTCACGCCCGTGGGCTACGGGGCGGCCCTGGCGGCCTTCATCGGCCTCTACTACGGCGCCCACGCCGTGCTGCAGGGGTCGACCCTGCTCTGAGGGTCGCCGGCGCGCCGCGCGGGGACGACGGGACGCGCAGCGGGCGGCCCCGACACGAGCCCGTGCGGCCCGCGAATCGGAAGACGGTCGATCACGCCGGATGTCAGCGGCCGTCGACCCGGACGGTGAGCTTCATCTTCGGATGGATTCCGCACAGGACGGCGAAGGTCCCGGGCACGTCGAAGACGACCTGGGTCCGGCTTCCGGGCTTCAGGTCTCCGGAATCGAAGGTGAAGTTCGGAGCGTCGATGTAGACGTGGTGAAGCAGATCGCCATCGTCGTTGACGATCTCCACGCTGGCGCCGCGCGGAACCGTGAGGGCGTTGGGCTGAAAGGCGCGCCCCTTCTGGGACACGTGCAGGCTGGGCGCACCGCCGGTGGCCCAGGCGAGCCCACCGCTCACGGCACCGACGAGCCCGAAGGCCACGCAAGCAATTGTCGAGGGCCGCATCCGTATTCCGTGTGTCCAACGACGATCAGGATCGAAACGAGCTGCTGCCGTATCACGACGAACAGTCTCGATGCTTAGGAGACTCTCAACCTGCGCAACCATAACATGCCTCGGTGAAAGTCCGGTTAAGCGGATAACCTGCCGGCCCGATCTCAAGATAGCCTTAACGTCTTTCGGCCATCCTGCTGCGGTGGTGGGACGGGACAAGGCTGAATGACATCGCCCGAAGACCCGATGACATCGCGGGCGCGTCCCGGCCGGCGCCTGATGGACGCCGTCGCCGCGATGCTCGGCACGATCCGGGGGCGGATCGTGATCGCGTTCCTCGTGATGAGCGCCATCACGGGGGCGCTCGGGCTTTCCGCGGCGTCGAGCATCCGCCGCGCCGACGAACTCGTCAGCCAGACCTTCGACCGGTCGCTGATGTCCATCAATTATGCCCGGGCCGCCGCCACCGACTTCGCCGGCATGCGCACGGCCGAGGCGCGGCGCTGGATGGTCACCGATCCGTCGGCCCGCACCAGCCTCGACGAGCGCCTCGCCAGCCTGCAGCGCCTCCTCGCCGAGGATCTCGAGATCGCCGTGGAGCGCGCCCAGTCGGAGCGGGCGACCCGCGCGGCGCAGGCGGCGGAGCGCGCGGTCTCCGCGTGGACGGAGGCCCGTGCCAGGATCACCGATTTCGGCCGGAGCGAGGCCGCCTATGCGGAGCTCGACCGGCATGCGGCGGTGGCGGAGGAAAACTTCGATCTGTTCATCAACTATACGGCCGGCGACGGCTTCATCTATCGCCAGCAGGCCCGCGCCATCGTGGCCCGCGAGACCCGGCTCAACCTCCTCGGCACCCTGATCGCCGTGCTGCTCTCCGGCACCGTCGCCTTCTGCCTGGCCCGCCGTATCATGGGGCCGCTCGCCGATGCCTCGCAGGCCGCCACCCGCATCGCGGGTGGCGACCTCAGCGGCACGATGCCGGCCGGCGGGGCCGATGAGGTCGGCACGCTTCTGTCGGCCATGGGCACCATGCGCGACAACATCCGCCACGCGATGGAGAAGGAGGTCGCGCAGCGGATCTCCGCCGAGGACCGCCTCGCCGATGCCCTGGAGACCTCCCGGGAGGGAATCGTGGTCGTCGACGAGGCCGGGCGGATCAGCCTCACCAACAGCCAGGCCGAAGACTACCTCGGATTCGCCGCCGGCGCCCGGCCCGCGGGCGCCACGATCGCCGCCCTCGCGGCGGGCGAGACCGGTCCGGGCAGCCTGGCCCAGGCGCTCCTCGCCACGACCGACGAGCGCAGCGAGCTGCGCCTCGGCGACGGCCGCTGGCTTCGGGTCAGCCGGAGCGCCACGCGCACGGGCGGCTTCATCGCGGTCTGCAGCGACATCACGCTGCTGAAGGAGCAGGAATCCATCCTGCAGGCCACCAACCTGCGCCTCGACACCGCCCTCGACAACATGTCCCAGGGCCTCTGCCTCTTCGACGCCGACGGCTGCCTCACCGTCGTGAACCGGCGCTACTGCGAGATCTTCGGCCTCGCGCCCGGGCAGCTTCCCCTCGGCCTGTCCTATCGCGACGTCGCGGGGCTCAGCGCCGCGCGCGGCGACTACCCGCAGCCCGAGCCCGATGCCTTCGCGCTGGCCCAGGCCGAGACCGCCAGCGGCGGCGCGGTCGATTCCGATTTCCTCCACCTCGGCGACGGGCGCGTGGTCGCGGTCTCGCACAAGGCGGTGCGGGGCGGCGGCCTCGTGGCGACCTACGAGGACGTCACCGAGCGCCGCGAAGCGGATGCCCGCATCGCCTTCATGGCCCGGCACGACGTGCTCACGGGCCTGCCGAACCGGGCGATGTTCGGCGAGCGGATCGAGGAAGCGGTCGCCCATCTCGGACGCGGCAGCCCGTTCGCGGTGCTCTGCCTCGACCTCGACCGCTTCAAGGAAGTCAACGACACCCTCGGCCACCCCGTCGGCGACGCCTTGCTGCGCGCGGTCGCGGACCGCCTGCGTGCCTGCGTCCGCGAGGTCGACACCGTCGCCCGCCTCGGCGGCGACGAGTTCGCGATCATCCTGTCACAGGCCGAGCAGCCCCAGGAAGCCGCCGTGCTGGCCCGGCGGATCGTCGAGGTGGTCAGCGCGCCCTACGACCTCGACGGCCACCGCGCGAGCGTCGGCGTCAGCATCGGCATCTGCTTCGCGCCCGGCGACGGCACCACCTGCGACAAGCTCCTCAAGAATGCCGACGTCGCGCTCTACCGCGCCAAGGCGGACGGGCGCGGAACCTGGCGCTTCTTCGAGGCGGAGATGGATGTCAGCCTCCAGGCCCGTCGCGCCCTCGAACTCGACCTGCGCGAAGCCCTGGCGCGCCAGGAATTCGAGCTGCACTACCAGCCGATCTACGACTTCCGCGCCCGGCGCATCGGCGGCTTCGAGGCCCTGGTACGCTGGCGCCACCCCGTGCGCGGCCTCGTTCCGCCGGGCGAATTCATCGCGGTCGCCGAGGAGATCGGTCTCATCGTGCCGCTCGGCGCCTGGTGCCTCACCACCGCCTGCACCGAGGCGATGCGCTGGCCCGACGGCCTGAAGGTCGCGGTGAACGTCTCGGCGGTGCAGTTCCGCGACGAAGTCATCGTCGAGGCCGTCCGCCAAGCCCTGACGCAGAGCCGCCTGCCGCCGGGACGGCTCGAACTCGAGATCACCGAATCGGTGCTCCTCAAGGACAACCTCGCGACCCTGGCGACGCTCTATGCCCTGCGCCGCCTGGGCGTGCGGATCGCCATGGACGATTTCGGCACCGGCTACTCGTCCCTGAGCTACCTGCGCAGCTTCCCCTTCGACAAGATCAAGATCGACCAGTCCTTCGTCCGCGACATCACCAACAAGACGGATTCCGGGCTCATCGTCCGGGCCGTGATCGGCCTCGGCCTCAGCCTCGGCATGCGCACCACCGCCGAGGGAATCGAGACGGAGGCGCAGTTCGATCGCCTGCGCAGCGAGGGCTGCGACGAGGGCCAGGGCTACTTCTTCGCCAAGCCGAGCCCGGCCTCCGAAGTCCCCAGGGCGATCGAGCGCTGGTCGCGCGGGAACAGCGAGACCGCCCGGGCGGTGGCCTGAAGCCGGCGGACCGCTCGGCGCGGCCGCCGGGTCCCGCGCCCGTCGGCCGAGCCCCGGCGGCGAGCCCGGATCAGTCGACGACCTTGAGGTCGTCCACGGCGACGTCGCCGTTCTGGCTCGAGAAGGTCGGCGCGCGTCCGTTCGACTGCGAGACGCCGCTGATCCGGTGATCGCCGCTGTCATAGGTCGTCCGCTTGCCGTCCCGCTCGATCAGCAGGCGGTGCTTGTCGGGGAAGAACGCGTAGCGCATGTCGTTCTGGCCGCCGCTGGTGGAGGGCTGCCCCAGCTCCTGTGGCCACCAGGGATCGGATCCCTTCATCGGCTCCATGGGCTTCATGGGTTCCATGGGCTTCATCGGTTCCATCGGCTTCATCGGTTCCATCTCGGGCCTCCCGGCGATCGTTGAGGGTGGACGTCTCGTGTCGTGAAGGCACGGCTACGCCCGAGACCCGCGAAGGTTGCGCGCCGGCAGCGGGAAATCGGGCTTGCGCGCCGCGCATGCCTCTTCCCCTCCGCCCCAAACGCCCGGCCCGCCCCGTCGCCTCCGAACCTTGGCCGCCATTGAATTCGCCGGAACGCGACGGCATATCGCCCACGCTTCATTCTTTCTTCGACATCAGGAGGCGTTCCCTTGAGCGACACCGTGGAACGGCACGAATTCGGTGCCGAGGTCGGGCGTCTGTTGGACCTCGTGGTCCATGCCCTCTATTCCGACCGCGAGATCTTCCTGCGCGAGCTGGTGGCCAACGCCGCCGACGCCATGGACCGGCGCCGCTTCGAGGCGCTGACCGATCAGGCCTCCGCGCTGCCCGCCGATGCCAAGGTCCGCCTCGTCCCGGACAAGGCGGCCCGCACCCTGACCATCAGCGATGCCGGCCTCGGCATGACGAAGTCGGAGTTGGCCCAGAACCTCGGCACCATCGCCCGCTCGGGCACCCGGGCCTTCAGCCAGGCCCTCGGCGACGCCAAGAATGCCGCCGACATCAAGCCCGAGGACAAGCCGAGCCTGATCGGCCAGTTCGGCGTCGGCTTCTACTCCGCCTTCATGGTCGCCGACCGGGTCACCGTGACCTCGCGCCGGGCCGGCTCCGAGGAGGCCTGGACCTGGGCCTCCGAGGGTCAGGGCAGCTACACCCTCGAGCCCGCCACCCGTGCGGAGCCCGGCACCGACATCGTCCTGCACCTCAAGGCGGATGCCGACGAGTACCTGGAGAGCTACCGGCTCGACCACGTCGTGCGCAAATGGGCCGACCACATCACCGTGCCGATCGCGATCCGCGGCGAGGACGGCCAGGAGGAGAACGCCAACCAGGGCACGGCCCTGTGGCGCAAGGCCAAATCCGAGGTCACGCCGGAGCAGTACACCGCGTTCTACCGCCACGTCGGCATGAACTTCGACGAGCCCTGGGCGACGCTGCACTGGCGCGCGGAAGGCGCACTGGAATTCTCCGCCCTGCTGTTCGTGCCCGGCATGAAGCCGTTCCAGGCGGTGGAGGGCGAGCGCGCCAGCAAGGTGCGCCTGCACGTCCGGCGCATGTTCATCACCGACGAGGCGGAGCTCCTCCCCTCCTGGCTGCGCTTCGTCCAGGGCGTGGTCGACACCGAGGACCTGCCCCTCAACGTCTCCCGCGAGATGCTGCAGGCGACGCCGGTGCTCACCAAGATCCGCCGCGCCGTCACCGGCCGCGTGCTCTCCGAGCTCACCACCCGGGCCAAGGACGCCGAGGGCTACCGCCCGTTCTGGGAGAATTTCGGCCCCGTCCTCAAGGAAGGCATCTACGAGGATCACGAGCGCCGCGCCGAGATCGCGCCGCTCCTGCGCTTCCACTCCTCCGCCGTCGAGGGCTGGACCTCCCTGCCCGAGTACGTCTCGCGGATGAAGGACGGGCAGGAGGCGATCTACTACCTCGTCGCCGACGACGCCGACGCCCTGAAGCGCTCGCCCCAGCTCGAGGGCTTCCGCGCCCGCGGCATCGAGGTGCTGCTGCTCTCCGACCACGTCGACGCCTTCTGGCCCGAGGCCATGGCCCGCTTCGACGACAAGCCCCTGCGCTCGGTCACCCAGGGCGCCGTCGACCTCTCGAAGTTCGCGGGCGAAACGCCCGAGGGCGAAGAGGCCCCCGCCCCCGTCGAGGCCCTGGTCGCGGCCCTCAAGGAGGCCCTCGGCCCCGACGTCTCCGACGTGCGTGCCACCGACCGCCTGGTCGAGAGCGCCGTGGTGCTCTCCGCCTCGGGCCACGGCCCGGACCTGCAGATGCAGCGGCTCCTGCGCCGGGCTGGCCGGGGCGGTGGCGGCATGCCGGTCCTGGAGATCAATCCGCGCCATCCTCTGATCCGCGCGCTCAGCGCCAAGGTCGAGGCGCAGGAGGCGATCACCGAGGCGGCCGGGACGCTCCTCGACCTCGCCCGGGTCCAGGACGGCGACACGCCGCGGGATCCCGTCGCCTTCGCGCAGAAGATGGCGGCGGCCCTCGCGGCCGCCTGAGTCCGGCCTGCGATCCCAGGGACGAGTCCGGCGGAGCCTCTTCGCCGGACTCGCCCCGCGTGACGGGCGACGGCGCCGACACGGTTCGATCCGACCGTCGGAATCGTCCCCGGTCCGGACCCGGACGGTCCCCCCACCCGAACGACACCCCTCGGCGGGCGTGGCCGTGGGGGACCGTGGTGGCCCGGGCGCGCCATGGGGGCCTCGGAACCGCGACGGCCCGGGCGCGCGGCAGATTGGCCACGGACGCCGGAGGCGACAGGCGCTAGAAGCGCCGCCGATGGATCTTCGCCCCTATCAGCGCGCCAGCCTCGACGCCCTCTACGCGTCCTGGGCTCGGCAGGAAGGCCCCGGCCTCATCGTCCTGCCCACCGGTGCCGGCAAGTCGCTGGTGATCGCCGCCCTGGTGCGGGAGATGCTCGATCGCGCGCCCCGCCATCGCATCGTCGTCGTCACCCACAGCCGCGAACTCATCGCGCAGAACCACCGCGAACTCCTGGCGCTCTGGCCGGAGGCACCGGCGGGCATCTACTCCGCCGGCCTCGGCCGACGGGATGCCGGCGCGCAGGTGCTGTTCTGCGGGATCCAGTCGATCTGGAACCGGACCCGCGACCTCGACGCCTTCGACCTCGTGGTCGTGGACGAAGCCCATCTCATCCCCCGCGACGCCGAGACCCGCTACGGCCGCTTCCTGGCCGCCCTGCGCGCCGAGCGTCCGGACCTGCGCGTGGTCGGCCTGACCGCCACGCCCTACCGCCTCGACAGCGGGCGCCTGGACGAGGGCCCGGGCCGGCTCTTCGAAGCCATCGTCTACGAGGCCAATGTCGGCGACCTGATCCATCAGGGCTACCTCGCGCCGCTCATCTCCAAGGCCACCGCCACGACCCTCGACGTCACGGGCGTGCCGCGGCGCGGGGGCGACTACATCCCGAGCGCCCTGGAGGCGGCCGTCAACCAGGACTGGATCACCCGCGCGGCGGTGGAGGAGATGGTCGGCTACGGGCAGGGCCGCCGGGCCTGGCTCGCCTTCTGCGCCGGCGTCGCCCACGCCACGGCGGTGCGCGACGCGATCCGGGCCGAGGGCCACACCTGCGAGACCCTCTCGGGCGAGACGCCCAAGCGGGCGCGGGACCGCATCGTCCGGGCGTTCCGCGAGGGCCGGATCCGCTGCCTGACCTCCGTCGGCGTCCTCGCCACCGGCTTCAACGTGCCGGAGGTCGACCTCGTCGCCCTGCTGCGGCCGACCCAGAGCACCGGGCTCTACGTGCAGCAGGTCGGTCGCGCCCTGCGCCGGGCCCCGGACAAGGCGGATGCCCTGATCCTCGACTATGCCGGCCTCGTCCGCATGCACGGCCCGGTTGACATCGTCACCGCGCGCAGCGCCGCCGCGATTCGTGGCCGCGAGGGCGAGATCCGGGCGAAGCCCTGCCCGGGCTGCGGCGCGCTGATTGCCCTCAATGCCAGCACCTGCGAGGCCTGCTGGGTCGAGCCCGAGGCGGACATGGGTGACCCGAGCCACGAGGCCTCCGCCGACGACGCCCATCCGATCCTCTCCCGGCCGATGCCCGTCCGCGCCGAATCGGCCTGGCAGGCCGTCGCCGGCTGGACCTTCGCCAGCCGCGCCGGCTCCGGTTCCGCGGAAGACCTCGCGGTCACGTTCCACCTCCGCGACGGCCGGCACCACCGGATCGTGGTCGGCCTCGGGCAGGTCGGTTACCCGCGTGAGAAGGCGGTCCAGTGGTGGCGCCAGCTCGGCGGGGACCGCGACGTCCCGATGACGGCGGTCGAAGCCATGGCGGTGCAGGACCAGCTCACCTGCCCGGCCGCCATCGATGTCCGCGCCCAGGGACGCCTCACGGAGACCATCCGCTACCGCTTCCCGGACGGCCGCATCTTCGCCGATACCCGCCGCCTCGACGATCGCGCCGCCTGACGCCCGACGATCCGGCACCGGAACGTCACGCGGGCTTGCGCGGGGCCAACGGCACTGGTAGCGCAAGACGGCACGCCGGTTTAGCTCAGCTGGTAGAGCAACCGCCTTGTAAGCGGTAGGTCGCGAGTTCAAGTCCCGCAACCGGCACCACTTTTCTGAGCCGGGTTGAAACGCTCAAGTCCCGTTTCAACTCGGCTTACGAAAGCGACGTGCGAGGGTGT
>Ga0160429_1000914_pt1 | contig 18398 bp, 22 predicted proteins | sample SolpanmetagenomR_FD_108199 | JGI IMG/M metagenome (GOLD analysis project Ga0160429, IMG submission 108199) | Solar panel surface microbial communities from Lawrence Berkeley National Laboratory, California, USA - R | ecosystem: Engineered > Built environment > Solar panel > Unclassified ...
ATGGTGAGTATACGATAGGTACGGCTTGGGTTCGGGTGCGGTCTACGGTAGTATACATATTAGTGAAAGTAGTAAGCATTATATACACATAGTGATACGATGAAGTACGAAGCGGAAAGACAGGATATATTGAAGTCTGGTCTCTATTATCATTTGCACAATCGCAGATTTAGTGACCCGAGGTCCATGTTAGCAACCTTCTAATGCAACATCTTCTGCGTTCCAGCTTCGGAATAAACCTCCGATAACATCCCAGGATGGACATCGTGAGATTTGATCATCATGCAATTGAATATATACCTAAGGAAGCCGCAGCATTACAGCGCTCACCAGGAGATGTGCGGGACCACTTCCTAAAATGCGCTGATCCGGTGTGTATGAAGGTTACCGCCGTGATAAACCCGCCTGGAACATGGCTGAGCTTCCGTGATGCAAGTCATGAAGAGTTCATTCCGAGCTACATGGATTCGATCAGACGGGTGCGCATGCTCTTTTCAGCAAGTAAGTCGCATATGAGACCAAAGTTGAGTTTGAGACCGAGATCGAGACCTGTGCGAACCGACACCAAGGGCGCACATACAGCACTCCCATATAATGGACGAGGGGAATGAACTAGTACCATCACCTGGGATGATGAGGGACTATGCCACCATGATTATGGTGAAGGGACACATTGCTGTCCACACTGGGGGAATCGGAAGGTGTTTATTTGATGGTTACTGAAATCTTGTATTTGCAGGACGAATTGGAGAAATATTGTTCCTGAAGATGTCAAAGTCATTTACATCTCAGATGCGCGTAAGCCTCATCAAGAACAAGGCGCCGCATGCCGTTGACGTCGTCTTTGGAAGGACTGGGACGAAAAAACGAGGAATGATCGTATGAATTGGCTTCCCAGTCTCGAGTCAGTTCATATGGATGAGTGGGCCTGGGAGGGATGAAGGCGGGTCTACTGGAGGTAACGACCTATGTTATACGTAGGGAGTTATATCTGGTAGACGTAGGCGAAATACTAGACCGACCCTCTGGGTCTCGCCCTAAATCAGGCCAAAAGCCAGGTGGGTTAAACTAGGAAAATACAAATACAAATACAAATACAATCACAACAAATCACTACACTGGCTATCTCTTCTTACAAACACATGGCCACCTAATGCTCGAGCTACTGCTTACTCAACCTTCGTACAACCCCAACTGGAATACTGTGCGACCCTCTTTGCCCTGTCATCGCTGGCACCAGAGTCGATTACACCGAAGATTATAGGATACCATGATATATGGGGACTATTGGAGGGTGCGTATAATAAGCTACCTGCAGAATATTAGGAATTAGACAATTCTCGAAGAGTAATTACTCTGGCTTGGGATGGCCGAGCTTGCCCGATACATATTGGCATCCGCATCACTGGCACAAAATCAACTCGAGATACCGCCGATAGCTCTAGCACAAGACTACCTCAAACATCGCGTCAGAATATCTGGCAACAAATACGACGAAACCAAGTCCTACACCCACCGAATGAGAATAGCGAACTTCAATACAATGTCGGCGAGCAACAGGCAGAACGATACTCCACGCCTGAGAAATGGAAGAGACAAAATACTAGATCCAAGATACAACGCAAAGACACAACAGTACCTTATATGCTGGCGCAAAGGAATGTTTGCGATCGGGCGATAGTGCATATGTGGGGAGAAATTTACTCTGTTGCATGCGGAAGGATGCTTTGGCATACACATGAAGATCGAAGAAAATGATCGCGGAAGACGAACTATTACATTGATGCAATGTGGCGGACTATGGATGATTCATAGTCATTTGTGATCATAATCATTAAATAGAACAAATCAAGTCCTCTCACCCTTCTCGCGCGTTACAAAAAGCAACAAGCAACAAAACCACAGCAAAGACAATACTCTACACACGCACAAAAGACCATACCTCTACATGCACAAAAACAATGCATAAATTCGTCTGTTCAATTCGCAAAAGTTTTGCGCGTACTGATGTGTTTGGATACAGATCTTGATAGTCGGTATACTGGATCGGTGGTTGCGGTGTAGTGTGAGGTTCGTATTCATAATAGTCGTGATAGAGCGTATATATTTCTACCGCTTCTGCATAATAACTGCATAGGAAATGGTAGAATGCTAGAGTACATAAGAAGACTCCTATTGTGAATTGCCAGCGCATGCGAGCTGGTAAGGGGATCATGTTGGTACGATTCATCAAACGTTAATAGCGGAGTTGGAAGACGCAAAGGGGAGAGTTGAAAAAGCTGTACCTTCTACGAAGTGGGAATGTATAAATCCCGATTGTTACAGCGCTTAGCATGGTCGCACAAGAGCTATCTCAAAGGATTATCACTCCTCAAAGCCAGTATTATAGCGATCGCACTTACGCATACATACATGATACTGTACCGGCAGAATGTAATACAGCATAAGTGAGTGTCTATACCTTGTACTGATTAAGGGATAGCTCATCGTCCCAGAACCGTTCCTAGACAAGCAATGGAAAGCATTCGCCCCACCTCTGAAAGCGCAACCACTCATATCTATCATAGTCACCTTGTATAATCAAGAAGAAACTGTAAAGTGAATCATATGAGCTATCCTGAAAACAATAGCAGGACCATTCGAGCTCATATGTGTGTAAATGCATCCAAGTATTGTATACACACGCTCTTAAATATTCATCAGTGATCAATGATACTGAAGCCACCAAGAGAATCGCTTGAGACTCTTAGCTTGACTCCCTCCTATGGATAGTGAATCTGGTCTTCATCGATCTCGATAGTTTCATTGACGGTGTATATTCTGCCAAATATGTCCCGTATTGCCCTTTCTAAGCGCAGAGTTCGAGGGCGTTCGAGGGCAACGTCTTTGAATTTTCCAATGGGCCCCATCTCATAGTACTTAAAATCAGCCCACGAAATGCCTATCAAACGAGTCATTCACTAACTTGTTCCTAATCGTTATGGTCGAGTAGTAACAGAGTTTTGCATACTTCTTTGGGTGTTCATTGGGCGTTTATAAAATACAGCTTGTGTTCTTCTAAGGACAAAGGTATTGCTAGGTTTCAATTTTGGTTGTAACATCGAATGTTATGTGGTAATGAGGGCATCATGCACGTTGATGTCGATTGTCTTTGTATCTGTGATTCATCCTCGTACAAGAGGTGTACAGTTCTCGGGTAGCTCCGAAGTGTGCGGTCTTTTTTCAGCTCAGTTGATGTGGGCGCGTTGTCATCGCTTCCCTCGTTCAGTATTGTTTCCGGTAGTTGTAGCCGGGAAGTAGGAATAAGCTTATCATTGTGATTATCTAGGAGATGTAGGGCGGATCATACTTGGTTTGTTGGTAGTAATGTGATGAAGCATCTGTGTACCGTTTATAAGGGGATCAAGCGGTAATGCATCTGGCTTGTGCCGCAAGAGTTGTACTTCGCCTTCCAGATTGCAAGAATAGTGTGAGTTGCGTTTAGTATTTGCTGTCGAATTAGACTAAACAGAACCAACTACAGGTATACTGTGCGTAGCATCATACAGCCGGCATCATACAGCCTGGTACTGACATCTATAGCGAGTAAATCTCGCTTGACATCCTTAAGAACAATTCAATCGACAACCAATGGGCGCAATTTCACGCAACCGGTCGCACTGGCTCATCAGACTAGCAAGCATCGTTTGTGTTACATTGCTATATATTGCTAGGAAACATAGCAAGACAAATGCACATCCCCTTTCATCGAAGTCAATGAAACCTTACGACCATGGCAAAAAAAGTACATACCCATGGACTGATCAATCAATAGATGTGAGCACCACTACCAAGCGGTATGCACCTTCGCTGAAGCCATTTACACCGGAAATTCTCAACCAGGGCAATCCTACCTATCCATGGAATGATCAGCCAGTGGCTGTGGTCTCCACAGATCCTAAGATTCTCATAATTGTCCTTACTGGAGGACCGACAGCGCAAAACAGAATACCGACCATAAGAAACGGATGGGGCAACACAAGCAGACTTCCAGCAAACACAGTTGTGAGATATTTCTCAGATGTACTAGACCCGGAATTGCCTTTCATCGAACTACTTATAGGAACTCCGCATACATATGGTGGGAACTTTGAGAGACTGTTTGCGGCATTAAGCGTCGTACTTAGGGACATGACATCCCAAAACACAGACACGTTTGATTGGATCTATAAAGTAGACGATGACACAACTATCAACATCCCAAACCTTGTTCGCTTGCTCTCTAAAGAGCCAGTCGCTTCTAAGATTATGGCAGGACGTTGTGGTGTGATAGAGTCTGACCACTTCCTCTTGCGCTCTGATCGAAGACCTCTTGCTGGGCTAGTTGATCACCTCAGCAGAGTGATACCGATCACTGACGGTGGTGCAGGCCACATATTGTCGTATCGTTTGCTGGTGGATCTTCACCAACACCGTCTTCTCGATCTGCGTTTTCTCCGACGAATATTACCTGGGTCCATGCTTGGTGTCAATGACGCCGCTCTGGGGTTCGCGATCTCTGTCATGGAACTCAAAGATTCCGCTCCCAAGGGGTCGTACGTCAAATGTAATAACGCAGTGTTTCAACATGAGGTAGGTAAATCCGAGATAGACATGTGCATCAAACATGGATGCGTTGCCCTTCATTACCATCCGACGGAAGTGATTGCCTTGATGGAGAAAGCCTCTCCTCTTCGTGACTATGTGCAATTGGAGCCGTTTTCGTTCTGGCGTTCTGCAGCGGGATCGGATTCGGTTCTCTCTATTTGAGAGTTGAATCATGCAGATGGAACAGAGGGAACGCAGTTACCCGACTTCTTCTCAACTGCGGCAGTCTGTTTTGTTTGATCGTATGCAATCTTCGCAGGAAAGTATGCTGCCTTCGTTCTGAAGGAACCTGAAACTGCAGACCGTTTTTTTCATCATGCTTATAATGCAGCGCAGCCCAATAGACTGATTTCCCGAACAGATGTACTTTATAACTGTGTTCTTTTATTCTTATTGTTCGGCTAGTATGTAACGCTTTATGATTGGCTCAGAATCACTGGCTAACGGGTGTGTACGTGTCGTGATCACTCTAAGCGTTCGAAGCTGCTTACTTGGTCACCATCTACGACCACAGCCAAGTAGTGAATCTGCCTTGCGGTGACTCGAACACCGCAATATCCCAAGAGCAATTGCTGGGGCTTTCATATGAGTAGTTGAAACCTGCCGTGTGATAGTGTCTGAAGGGGGACCACCGATGCATCTAGTGCCACCAACTCGCATTCTGGTGTCGTTTTTGTTCATTATTTGCTTTCTCAATCATTACATGCGAGTCGATATGTTCGTCGACTGAGTTCATCGGTGGCGTTTTTTTCCTGCGTGTGCGTAATTAGTATTCTGCTCAAAAGAGAGGCTGGATAAGGGCAAGAAAGGTGCAATGAAAGCAAATGCGAACAACGGTGCCATGCTTGCGGTGCGTTGCGGTGCGTTGCGGTGCGTTGCGGTGGAAATCAAGTGCCAATTGGTGCTTCGTGTGACAAGAAAAAAAAATCGGAGAGAGCAAAAATACTGAGCTCGAGAGGCAAATGAATAACCACCTAAAGATAAAAAACTACTCAAAGTTGAAATCAATATCATGTTCTTCATGATGGTAACGTGACACGTAATCGAGACCTCCAATCCTTTGCCTCCCCGGCAATAGTGCGTGCTCCTTCCCTGGTCTTCTCCATCATCCATCTTCGCTGGGCCGCCCATATGCTAAACAAGAATGGTACTGGACTAAGCAGACGTTGAGAGAATAGTCAAAGAGCGGATCGTGGACGGGAATCTGGCCTCGAATAATCTATACAACCACCAACCAAACACCGTCACATGAACCCTGATACATTTCCTCGCCAAAATATGTTTCTTGAACTCTAACAATCAGAATGAGCGCTGCCGAACAGCAAATGAGCTCGCTCAACAATGCTATACTACTACGAATGCATATTATTCTGCATTTGTGCTAAAAGCACAAATCACTTGAATGGACAGTGCATTGCCAACTCCCATCGAAATGAGCTGACTCGTTTCAAGCAGCGACTAAAGTATGCCCATTCGAAGTTATCACGGCAGAAAGGAGAGGAGGCGACCTGAGAATCAAAACCCGTCATGCCTTAGATGACACCACCGAAGCCGAGAGAAATCCTCAGATTAAACAAGCTGAGTTTAGCTCAGTCTATTACATGAACAGCATACATTTGCGTCTATCGTGCATATTCCCACGATTGTCTGTATGGCATATGATATACCGTGCCTAGGGAACTACTGGGAAGCAGAAGTTCAAAAGGATATATACTTAGCAATTGCTAAACGCCTGTGCGGGTATCGCATTTTCGAATGGTCGGACTAGAAAGAAGAATAAACAAAGCCTTGATACCATTCTGGGATCACCTCACTTTCTCACGCAACGATCTCAAACCCAATTTGGGATTAACATCACCGTTTTGCCATTCCTGAATCAATCAATTTTGTTTTGAAGGTAATAAACGGTTGAGAATCGAACTTAGATGCCAAGTGCCCTACTTGATGCAAATACTTACTGCGCGTGTAACTCTATTTGATGGGAAGGATAAACATAATACAAGCACAACGTCAATCTGAAAGCTTCAATTCAGTATGAAGTTGTATGGGGTGGTAGTAGCATTCCAAACATGTCATACCAACAAATTTCATTATAAAGTACATCTATGTGCACAAACTCTCTCTATATCAAAGCCTCAAGCTCGTACGAAGTGCGAAACTCTTTCTCTCTCAGATGTTTGCCAGGGCAAACGCGCAATGAGAATACGAGATGCCCCTCACCATATCTTTCGACCGCTCACACTCAGCATAGCTTTGACATGTGCCATCTATGTTCTTCAGTCACATGTAAATCGCTCAGTCTACAAAGCCAGTGGATCCTCGTCCTCCCCAAGAGCGGATGAGATGATGTACTTGGAATTGATCAGGAGGTTGAAGGAAAAGTAAGTTAAAGTCACTCACGAGATTGTTGTGCAGATCCTGTTGATTTGGATGATTCCGCCTCCTCAAACTTATCTTACCCATCATACCACAGCAAATATGGCCGTTTTTTCTTTGGAATACAGTCCCGTCACAGAACGGATGCGAACATGCGAGAACGGATCACTGAATCACTTTATATAGACCCCTTATCAAACCTGTGCTTCCGATTCCGAATAGAAATTGGTCGTTCCCCCTTGTCACAGGCGATGCATTCAGAGCGATTGCGGATTGGGGAAATAATGAAAACCCAGAGTTAGATAGCTCTAAGTTCAAGAAAGGCGACATACTATTCTTTGGGACGCATCAAACACAGGCACACTTCCTTGAGAATAAGCCCAAAGTCCCTTACATCCTGGTCACTCATAACAGCGATCATTCTGCGCCGGCTCAATACCATAGTCAGCTCGAGGATCCAAATCTCTACGCTTGGTTCACACAAAATGCTGACTTCGCACATCCCAAAATTCGACCTATTCCAATAGGTTTTATGAATCAACAATGGGCACCAGGAAACCTTGATGTATTATTGCAACATGGCAAGACCCTGGGTATAAAACAAACCCGGGACATATTTTTGTACATCAATATCAGCCCAGGCACTAATTCGGAACGTAACGCATGGATTTCAGCCATCGATGATTGGAAAGATCAGTCAGGCGTTGTAACTGTAAGGGAAAGAATTTCCAACGCCGACTACTTCGCCGCACTTCGTCGGGCTAGATTTGTATTGAGCCCTCCAGGAAATGGACAGGATTGTCACCGTACTTACGAAGCTGCATTGCTTGGGGCTGTTCCGATAGTCCAAAGCTCCTTCATGAATACTATTTTCGCGGGAGAGCCTGTTCTCATAGTTGATCACTACAGGCATTTAACTCGAGAGCTTCTCGAAAGCTGGAAGGCGCCTACAAAGACAAGTTCCATGATATATGCGAACCGATGGTTCGATGAAATAATGCAGACGAGAGAAAAATTGGTGAAACAGCTCTGAGATGCATGTATATGTTTAAACGATCCGGCAACATGTCCACTACATGCAACTGCGTCCTTTGCAATGTTGCTTCAGTAGCAATTCATCACCAGCCATATTCTATCCAGCTGTCTTCTTCCCCAATCTCAATAAAATGATTGGTACATTTATCCACCCAACCACATCGGAGCTCACCTATGAGACTTCCCCAATTACTTCCGCGTGTCCCCAGCCAAGTGTTGCATTCCAGTGACATAAATATACTGACCCACCAGTCTATAAATAAATGTTTCATGCCCGAATTTTTTGTGGCCCATTCGGGTTTGCTTGTGCCTTCGTATCTTTGAGTCGAAGAACTGATCATCATTATGCTTGTATCAGCAGTCGTATCTGATGGACGATAATTTGATACAATCTCAGAGGCTTTTTTATCGCTTCAGGCGAATCCGAAGCAATGTCAAATATGTGATTCAAAGCCAGTGGATTGTCAGCAATCAACCTATCAGTGACCCGGGCAAATTTCTCAAACGGAGCAAAATTCATCTCTATCACTGAAGCTTAGATTCTTTCCGTCAGTTCAAGTCAGCAGCCACTCACGGAGATGCTTCTCTCCACGTCTGATATGCCAGTTGATGGTTTTGGAAGGCAATGAGCGATGGCCGATCTCTTGATTATCATTCAGATCATGTTTTGTGACACTCAAGCCTTTTGAACTCCAAGATCCTCTTATAACACCGTGGAGCTTCTTCTGCATTCGCCTTTCACAAACTCTGGCATGACCACAATTGTTCAATCGGCTCAGATAAATCGTACTCTGGGTTCTCCACCATTTTTTTATGTATGAGAAAGATGGGTCCATATTCTGTTCTGCCAAGTACGCACGTAATTGCTGCACCCAAATTGTAGGGACTGTGTTCCTATCGAAGCTTTTCCCATCGAATACTGTTACATCTGGTAGTTCCATATGTGAACCAGATGCGTTCAGGTTTTGGAAAGCGGTGCATTCGGAGATCGGGGCGAAAAAACATTCTCTAACGGTATTTGTAACAAATTCCTCTCTACAATCTGCTGGAATGTACGAATATTATGCATTAGGTGAGTCGAGAAGAATCCTGTTGTGATTGATTGCAACCGCCAAACTAATGCTCATGACTACGTATGCGTTTAGTGATTCTGAGTCTGGGTACATAGTCGAACACGAATTGATATATAATACACACGCTACCATGTAACGTTGAGCCCATTCTATGTCTATGCACAGCACTGTACATGAACGAGTGTTGATTGCAAATTCTTCCTCTTCTCGTTGGATGCTGATGGTTCACAAGCCATGTCTGAAATTGAAGCGTAAGGGGAGGGATTTTCGCTGGGTCTAGCGATCTGAGATGTAACAGGTATGCTTCCGGGCTTTCATCCAACCTGAGGGTACTATTACACCTTGAAGTTTGGTTATGATGATGGAACAACAGACCTGTATAGGCTTTCGTCCGACTGACCTGTGATTTCCTCATAATGAACCTGAGCGTACGTGGAGCCTTTATACTGCGGAGGTGCCTTAGGTTGATGAATCTTGAACAATGTAGTCAATGCTAGGCCGCGCTTTATTGCATCACTGTGTTCATGATTCAACAATGCAATGCAAAATAAAATTCGATGAACATGCACCGAAGTCGGATTGCCCCGCTCAAACCAAGCGGCAACAGTTGTTTGATCTTCCAATGATCTTCCTACGCTGACTTCAAGAGTGTGCGGAAAGACCCGGACTCCATCCTACGAGAATGAGGAGATACTTGTTTCGTACGCGAAAGGTAGATTAGGATTTGTATGTGGGTTGTGTCGTTCCAAGTCAGCCGAAGCAAGAGCAGCAAGCATCGCGAAATAGAAGGTGTGTTTGTCTCACTGTATTGTTCATTGAATGAGAAGCAGACCCCTGATATGAACAAGATCAATAGCTGGTATTCTCGTTTGTCTCGTTTAATAAATAGTCATAGTCCATCACTTTCTCTAACTCCAGCAAGCTTTTCCGCTGAGCATGGCTTTGAGATGAATGAATCCATTCCTGCTTTCAAACAGGCTTCTTGATCCAACATAGTACTGTTCGCTGTTAGCGCAGAGATAGGGACTCTCCTCTGGTGACTTTCCTTCTCAAGACGTCTGATACATCTGGTAGCTTCCAGTCCGTCCATAACAGGCATCATACCTGTTCCGTGATATCAGTCGTTTACCAGCCACAAAGATTCAGTGCTTACAGTCCATAAGAATCATTTCGATGCTGGGATCCGCCATAAACATCTGAACTCCCTCTTGCCCGTTGCAAGCGAGTGAACATTTGATTCCACAACGACTTACGAGTCTTTGCAGGACTCGTTGATTGATTGGCTCATCCTCCACGAGAAGGATGTGTTTCACGCGGAATGTGAGAGGACGGAAGGGTTTGCTGAGCGATGATGATGGGCATCTTGTTCTCCGCCTCCGCTTTTGGTGACAGAGGTAATTCGAAGACATAAGTGCAGCCAGTCTGCGTTGATTGGTCAACGTAAACACTGCCATTCATCAAGCTGGATAGCTCTTTGCAAATGCTAAGACCTAGGCCGGTACCTCCATATTCTCGAGTCATACGAGCGTCTGCCTGGATGAATGGCTGAAACATTCGAGTCGCAACTTCATCCGATATCTTTGTACCATCGTTATGTATACGGAACTGTAGTTTCTTTTCCATTGTGGCTGTTTGAAGCAAAACCCGCAATTGTACAGTCCCGTTTTGACATACGAGTTTGCGCGCATTATCAAGTAGATTGCTTACTATCTGACTTATCCGAAATCCCTCACATGCAATATATTGTGGCAGATCTTCGGCTACCTCCACCTCAAAAGCATTGTGATGACGGTTCATCTGAATTGCGGTGTCCTTGGCGATATTGTCGATGAGCCCTCGCAAATCAGTATCGAGCACTTCCAATGCAACCTTTTTGTCATCTAATCTTCGGAAGTCTAGAAACATGTTAATAATGTTGGAGAGTTTCATTGAGCAAACACGTATATCCATGGCGTAGTCTCGTTGTTGCCCCGGTCAAATCGCCCTCTAGTAATAGCAAGTCGCAGAGTCCGATTATACCATTTACCGGAGTTCGTATCTCATGACTCGTAATCGCCACAAATTTAGAACGAGTCTGAAGCTGTTCTACCGAGTTTGCATGTAATTTCGCTTCGAGGAGTTCCTTCTCTACATTGACTTGATTTGTAACATCCACTAGGAACGCAATGATGTAACCGTGACAATGAGGGAAAGGAGCTGCGGTAATGGCGAATGTTCCGGTTGTTTTGTCCTCACGTAATATATTGGTGTGTTCTGCTTTAATTGTGACGCCCTCTTTCAATGCACGAACCAAAGGGTACTGCGACTTATCGTACGATTGATAGAGGGCTATATAGGCACGATGGGTGGTCTCCGCAAGCGTGTTGACGTTTGTCCATTGTCGTCTCTCATCGGAACCATAACATGCCTTCATGGTTTTTGAGTGATACACTATGTCTCCGGCTGCATTGTTGAGAAGAAAAGCGGCTGGAATGGTGCTCATGACCGTACTCCAAATAGGTGTTTCGATTTCTCTAGTCTACGCAGCCATCGAAGAAGCAGAATCCTCATTCATCATGCAGCCCTGTGTCCATCTTAGTGAGCCAAGTTCGAGTCTCTACTTATTAAATCATACGTTTCTTGGTAGTCAACATGCTTACACCATGCGGATGAAGTGTAGTGCAATGTATTTCCCAAAGATTGTAATTAATCCGTATATTGACCTGAGAGGTCTTGAAGCTCGCTGCAAAGAGCTTTGTTCTATCGCTGCAAGGAGGAGGAATAGTGCTTAAAAGAATACAATCGCTTGAACCTACTAAAAGTCCAGTCCAGTCTAACGTACGGAGAGCGCATTCCAAAACCTCGATATAACATTTGCGTTTCTGCATTGTGATTTCTCGCTTCTTGAGAGTCCAAGGTAGCCGAAGAGCAGAGGTGGAGGAGTGTGGAGCGGGAAGGCGAAAATGTCACAGTAGATGTGAGAGAGGAAGTCAGAACCTCGAAATGTGCGTTTTGATGGACAAAGTACATATACGAACCTGCCCAATGGACCACCATTGTCTTTTAACGGTCAGTAGAAGAGAACAAGCGAACAATTTTGTTGGAAATTGGTTCTATTAAATCAGTTGGGACATCGTCCGTGAATGATGCTTTCATGTGTGATACAGTTTTTTTGTAGTGGAAGTGTGCTAAAATACTACCACAGTGTGTTCATCTCATTTCCTTCGATTTGACTATCTTGATCTCCATACACTATTGATACGACCTCATCATCGCTCCTTGAATTCTGTGTATAGTATCCACTGACACATTGCTAGAAGCGAATTGACAGGCGTGATCATGTATGTGGTCTCTAAGTCTTCGCTAATTTGGCTGAAATGAGAATGTTATGAAAATGGTTTATTGAGCTCTTGATCTTGATGCTTCCGCAAAGTAGCAATCCATTGTTCCATGTTCTTTTTGTCATAACCGGCGAAAATAGCTTGGCAAGTGCGGCCACTAGGAGTTTCCTTCGTATTATTTAACAGGGCATCGTAACTGACACTTCCACTTGGCTGATCATACCAGATCTCTTGTACACTCATTAGAGCATCACGCTGTCCCTCCGTCGTTTGTTGAGGTGATGCTCTTTTCGGGCGTCTTGCCTCAAGGTCAGTTGGTCAAGCTGCTCGTTTCTGAATTGGGTCAATTCTCTGCCGACGAGGGTAGGAGAAAAGCTGTGTTCTAATACTATGTCCTTGCTTTGCAAGCTGTACCCTTTCTTTGGCTAAGAAGAGATCATGACTTGATTCTCGATAGGTGATATAGATCTTTCGAAGCATATTGCAACTCAATTTCTTACCACAAACACGGTGAAATACCTCTTGTAACTTGGCGCTCGCCCAACTTTCCTTCTCCACCTGAGCAACGGTACCAAAAAGGTACGGAGAATCGCTGTTATCGTTCATTGCGAGAGCAAACAGCTCACTAGTCCTGTCTGAGAGTTTGAACTGATAGCTACCGTAGATCGAAGCGGTTTTGTATTCATTCAGAACGACCAGGCGATCAATGAGGTAGTTGCCCTTCTTTCTCACCGTACTTGACTGTGCGGTTGTGAGCTCAGTGGTCTTCTCCTCTTCTTTTCGTAAGCGCAAATACTCTAGTCTCCTTGGAGGATGATCATAGGTATAAAGACGATATAAAATGACGTCGAGTACGTCTGATGTGCAATCGAGCTTGTTCTCCGCTTCCCATTTGTTACCGATCGCAATCAGATCTTCCCAGTTGATCCACTCTTGCGCTTCATTGTCACTCATCTCCTGTTCCAATGCAATATTCGCTACCTCGTATCGCAAATCTTCGCCGCTTTCAAGTACCCTGGCAATGGCTTCCTCTTGAGAAACACCGAAATACTGTATCGTCTTCTCTGCGGTGAGGCATTTTAGGAAGGTATGAATGTAGCCCAGTTTGTCCAGGCAAGTGTAGGGACTTCGCTTTCTACCTTCAATGGCAGGATAAGCAACAATGGATGCGCATATGGCTAAGAGATTGTGAAGCAAGTTCTGACCGTATTGTTTAAATAGAAGTATTTACCCATTGGCATTCTTGACTGCCGCCGATGTAAAGCCTTCATACTTGTTTTGATGCTTATGCAAGGGCAAAATAACGTCATTATGTATCTTGTGTCGTTTCATGATAATCCATATGTCATCTGTAGTAAGAGATTTGCAAAGAGAGAGGCTTTCGTCTACTGACACGTCGTCATCGGCAGAATCTGCAGAGGACGCCGTCTCTATCTTCTGTTCACTCACTTCTTCCTCTGATACTGGACGGGTATCAAGCTTTGCATCAAGCTTCATATCGGTCAAAAGAGTAACGTCTTTCTTTGCTTGCGGAACTTCTCGAACTCCAAAGGACCTCATCAGACTGCGTTGAAGAAGATAAAATATGTTACAGTCATTCAGCCCTTCCGAATCGTGCAAACTCGAGTATACTTGCTTTAGTATCACCATTGGAACTTCAATCTGGCTACTTTGGTAAGCCGTTTCTGCTCTCAACAACTGGAGAGCCAATTTATGCTCATTCTTGATCATCAACTCGGTGTAAAGGGTCTGTCGTTTGCAATTCTCTACATCGCGGTCTTCGGAAGGAATCAAACAATTTGTCATCGGTCTTTATATATAAGTATGTGAATTCATGAACTACATTTTTGTAGTTCACATGATAATAAAGAGGAACTCAAGATGGTCGTTCAATATGAAATCACCAATACGCAAAAGGAGTTGTTAGACCAAGTATTTTACAGAGACAAAGTTATGTTTGGACGTGATCGTCTATATGCGTATGTAGCGGAGCATTATCCTGAGGAGCAGCTGACTCAACGACAAGTAGGACGGTATTTGATGTCACAATCTATCTGGCAAACCTCCCATAAGCCCAATAGGAAAAGAAAGGACACCAAAAGCATTGTTAATTCGCTCACAAAAACGGGGTATGGACCTGAAAGACAGTCCGTTACCGACATTGAGAAGTCAAAAGTACATTCTGGTCATTACCGATCTATACAGCAAAATGGTTCATATCAGCACAATTCCGAACAAGTCTGATATCGTGGTTGCTGCCAAACTCGAGCGAATGATCGAAGAGAGTGAATATCTGCACTCGTCCACAGTAATGCAAACCGATAACGCTTTTGGAGCAGTCGTGACGAATCTGCTCGCTGAATATGGGATTCGCCATTTGAAAGGACGCCCTGCACAGCCATGGACAAATGGAGAAGCAGAGAGGTTCATGAGCGTAATTTCCACATTCTTGACTCGTGCTCGAGATATTGGGCATTCTAACTATTAGACGGCTTTGCCTAAGCTAGCAGAGCATTACAATAACATGAAGCATTCTCGCACATCAATGAAACCAATCGAATTGCAAGAAGCTGGAACTGATCCTGAATTGAATATGAAGTTGAAAGAGAGAACAAAAAACACAAGGTCTCCAAACGAGAATCAGTTTCAGGTGGGCGATATTTGTCGATTACGATTGAGTAAAGCGGATCAACTGAAAAGCTCGGCACCATTTTATTCAGCGGATGTTCATCGTATTATTGCCATCAAACAACCAAAAAATCCTGAAATGCATCCTATTCGGTTCAAGGTACTGAATATAGAGACAGATATCCCCGCTCGAGGCTTTTTCAACGGAACTGAATTGCTCAAAATATACGCTGCGCATGATCCACCAGCAGTGGTACGACCGAACGTTCCCAGAAATCCAGGAGCGAGAGTACCGTTAGAAAGGGAGGAAGTGTACCGTGTTCCCGAAACTAGGGCAAGGGTAGCAAGAAGGCAAGCTCGACGTCCACTCATCATGGATTATGTTGATATTCCTATGCGAAGAGCTTGACTGTGGAGCATACATTGAGGTCTTCAATCCTTTGTGACGGTAAATTCTGTGTTTGATGTTACTAAATCTAACTGAAGTAGCATGTCTCCAAGCATCACAAGCGAGTATGTGTATGAGGAAGATCTCATTTCATATGGTAGCTCATTCAAGGTCTTCGGTACTCTGATACGTCGCTTACTGACCAGTTTGAGCTGGATGGTATTTGATTTGAGATTTTCCGGCCTTTCGCCTCTTAAAGAACCTAACGAAGCTTGACTCATTTCAGCAGATCCTAGATTAAATTGAGTAATCTCACTTTGATCTTCAGAGCGATCAATCCGACTGCAATCCGACTTGTGTTCTTCAGGTTTCATCTATAATGATCCCTCATGTACTCTTATGTGTTATTATGATTGTCGACCTGTCCCCGATGGATGGATTTGCTTCTTGGTGGTAAGAAGACGCATGCCACCATTATTTTCTCCTTTGATTTCGAGGTGAAGTTCGTAGTACACAAAGATCACTTACATGCATACCACTGCTGAATAGTCCCCTCGATGTTCGGAAGGTTTGTTTGCGTGTAATGCATGAGGACGAATAATGTTACGCTTATCACCGGAAGTATGACCGCAAAGGTCCGGCGTGAATAGCGCGAGATGATGCGAGGATAAACACTCATGCGCCCTTTCTGTGACTATCTGAAGAACTGTAGGAGAGAGCTGATTTTGGTACTCGGGGTGAAAAGAAGAAGTGACCGGTTGACGATTCTTTCTGTATCGTACGCGAGGTACGAATTTCGGAGTTGAAACCAGAGCTTAGCTTACTTGATGTCTCAAATTACACTCATAGCCGAGTGGTGATTTATCAATTGTCAATTGGTAATTGAGGAATTCTTTCGACTCGTGAGGTATACGAAGACGGTGGCACCAACCAACCAATTATCTTTGAATATAAGTCCTCAAGTACATGAAACTGATCTGTTACATACATACATGCAGCGTATAAGCTCTCTGCTGTCGTTTCGTATGTACACCAATTAATTGTGGGGGATAAGAGGATTCGTAGCTAATATGGCATCCTTTTTACTTTGCAAGACAATGTTGAACAAGATTTGATTCATCACGAAGTAAAATCTATGAGTTAAGTCAGAGTAAGATATAGACATGAGGGTAAGCCATGGATACTTGTGCGGAGGTGCTTTTCCGTAATGCGGTCCATCGCCATCTGGGTCGACTGCAGCTGATGCGGTAAGAGCATACGTATCGATAGGCACAATCAATCCACGCACTTGTCTCCACACCCTTTCTATCTCCCGATTAAATGCTCGGATATTTTCATTACTACGACATTGCTATCATTAGTCAACAATTGGACAGTTTTCATTACTTATCCGTTTACGTGATAAGGTGGGTGATCAGGTTCCAGAACAGCTGCCAGGTTTTGCCATACGATAATCATTTCTGGTTGTCTCTCCTTAATCAGCACTATCAGACTTGCAGTCGCATCAAGACCGGATTGTATCTCCGTCAAAGTTTTGTTATTGTACATCATATGTAGTCCTGTATTCCAATATAATACATCAGGTTTTCGAGGTCCATCGAACGCTTGATATTGCACAGTTCTGAAGAACTGCTCATCATACTGATTAGCATCTTCCAAGAACAATTAGCGAATGAGAAGTTTCGTGAGCACTCAGGCTTTTTACCCCTCTGCCAAGTGAAACAAAATTTCATATTGCCTGCACTCAACTTTGCATGTGCATATTCGGCAGTGGTTGGACTATGCCCATACTTCCATCTTTCAAATGTACATGTTGCATTGCGGCAACATATAGCTGTCGGATCGTCCCGAGTAGTATGATCCTTGAGTTTGGCTGCGGACATCAGACCACCGGCGAATGTCGCAACAATACCTCCAAATGCATCTCTGGTGAGGGAATCTCCAACGATGGATATCCATTTGCTCTTGGTCTGAGGGTGCAGTAGCACTGACAAGATCTCTTCTCTGGTCTTATGATTGATCTGACATCGCGAGGATAGTTCCAAATCGAAGTAAGACGGGTTCTGGCAGGTTTTGTCTACTATGTTTGCCATAACACTGTGGAAATCACATGTTGCATTCGGTGATTGTGTCTTCTGGAGATCAAATGGATCGTAAGGGTGTTTCACAGCTTGAATTGAATATGACTGGTCCTTTGATTTGCGATTCAGGTCCGGAGTTGGCATAGTAACAGACCAGTTGTCAATATTGAGGGAGGGTATGACATTGTTTTTTCCGGACGATTCCATGACTGGGTCCATTGGTGCTGATGAGCTCTGCGGTGTACTGCGATACCGATAACCCATAAAGCTGATGACCACAATAGGGAGTAGCAACCATCCTTTACTTGGTATGATTTCCTTGAGCTTATGATTAAACATAGATATTTGAAAGTGCAATGAATGTTATGATCTAGCTGCACAATGGATAGTCGGGCTAGATGTAAGGACGAAGAGAACTAGGATGGTAAGAACTAGATAAGGAAAGAGCTGACTTGATCTGACTTGACTTGTACTTTGTACTCACAAGGACGCAAAAGAATATATCAGTCGACCAAGAAGAGGTTATCATCAGAATGCTGCAAACTCGATATGCAATGAGCATCATGGGGGCATCAAAGGTGTCATGAATACATAAAGGATATGCAGAAGCATATCAAAGCGAAGATCAAAGCCCAAGGAATTCACGCAGTTCAAAGCCGAATGAATTGACTGGATGTCGACACTACATTTGCTTTTGCGTTGGTCGGCGATATCTTCCTCCTTATGATCTTTCCCCTATCTCATATTAACTGATGCAATTGACACTCGATCTTTACATTTTTGGCGAAGGCAATCACGGAACTTCGCAAAGTCTTCCAAGATTGTCTGATTATGATGGCAGTGCATCGTCTCATGGGTGCGGTAGATGGTC
>Ga0160429_1000915_pt1 | contig 18396 bp, 16 predicted proteins | sample SolpanmetagenomR_FD_108199 | JGI IMG/M metagenome (GOLD analysis project Ga0160429, IMG submission 108199) | Solar panel surface microbial communities from Lawrence Berkeley National Laboratory, California, USA - R | ecosystem: Engineered > Built environment > Solar panel > Unclassified ...
GGACGCGATCGAGCGGGTTCAAGGAGGCTGTTTGAAGTCTGTAGATTAAAAGTCGAGGGGTCAGGTCAGTGCTCTTGCGTCGGTGAAGATTGGCACGTGGAAGTTGTAACCGACTCTTTGTCTTCACTCGAGAGACCCGGCTGTTTCGGATAGACACGCGGTGCGTCAACCACGCGAATTCGATTGCCTGTTGCTGGCAACGGCATGTTTGTAGAAGCGGAAAAGGGTAGTAGAGTAGTACGAGTCCAGTCGCACAAGACGAGGGAGAAGCAAACTCTTAAAGGCGTGAAAGATCGTGCAGCTCACAATCACAACAACAACAACAACAACAATAACAACAAAAGCAAAGATTGAAAGCTCGCTGCGTTGGCCTCTCTCTGAGGTCTGCCAGACGGGCATGGCACCTGATGGCTCTTGCGTTCTTGGACGATTCTGAGAGACGCAGCGTTTTGAGACGGGAAGATTTTGCGTGTGAAGACCAGCTCCGGAGCGTAGACAAGACTCCAAGCATCCTTCACCTAGCAATCGCCTGCCTGTGTTTGTTCTTGTATTCTTTCTTCCTCGTCTCTGTTGCTGTCTGCTGTGTGAGAACATATGTTGTAGTGTCCGAAATGGGTGTCCAATGGACCGTGCTCACTCCGCCATTTGGCTCTTCTTACTACTCCATCCATATCACCAAGCTGTGTTCAACGATGCTCTCAATCTTACGAAAAGCGCGTCTTAAAGACAAAGAGATGCGTGTGTTGATGCTGTACGTACCTGGGCAATCATGAGCATTGCGCAACTAAGCTGTTGTAGAGGCCTGGATAATGCTGGCAAGACAACAATAGTCAAGAGGATGCTCAATGAAGACATCAACGACGTCAGTCCAACCCTTGGCTTCATCATCAAGACCGTGGACTACGAAGGGTAAGTCGGGGTGATGGTTGTACGTCTTCGCCGGGAATATGGTTTGATGCCAGTGACTAGATACAAGCTGAATATCTGTGCGTTTCATTGCCGGATTCTGTCCGCCTTCTAGTCTTAACAGCTCTTTGAAGGGGATATCGGCGGGCAAAAAACGCTGCGGACGTATTGGAAGAACTACTTCGAAAAGACCGACACTCTGGTGTGGGTAGTGGACGCCATGGATCGGGAGCGCATGGACGACTGCAGAATTGAACTTGCTGGTCTGTTGCTAGAAGAGGTACGTACATGCCGTCATGGTAGCAGACTCTGTTGACCTTGGCCCAGCGCTTGTCTGGCGCCAGCTTGTTGGTATTCAAGAACAAAAGCGACATAGAAGGGTCAATGGACGAAGGGGAAATTCGACAAGTGTGTTGCAGAAGCAGTGCGACCACCAAAAGAATCGCTAACGCAAGGGGACTAGAAACTCGAGCTTGACAACATCCAAACGCACAAATGGCGCATCATGTCGTGCAGCGCAGTCAGCGGCTTGAACTTGCAGGAAGGTCTTGCGTGGGTGGTCAAGGACGCACGAGAGCGGATGTTTCTGTATTGACATCGTCGTCATACAGTATGCAATATAAAGGGGGGCCTCCAATGTCAGGGACACGCCCGCGTCCAAGCATTTCCGCGCCGTTTCAAAACAACCCCGTGCATCGTCATAGCAAACAGCGTCGAGGTTGTCTCTGCTGTCTACTTACCAACTGCACGTTACAAGTTACTTTGTCGATCATACCGCCTTGTACCACACATCCTATGCAGGCGCGGGTTTAATGCAGCTTCATCAACAGGTGCGACGGCTGAATCAAGGACCTCGAAGGACGACATCTGCCACACGCCATCATGACTACACCAAACTCTTCCGACGGCTCGGAGGACGTGAATGATTTCCTGCGCCGAATAAAAGAGATGGGGGATAAAAGAGACCGAGAGGACGTCGAACGCGCGAGGAAGCTTGAGGAGGAGATCTTGGAAGGTCGACGACAGCGAGAGGCTCGCAGAGCCGGTATGTTGTATTGGTTCCACAACATCTGTGGGGCCCTCCCTGCATTCGAGGGCAGCAACTGATTGTTTCTATGTAGAGCGTGCTCGATCGCTGTCTCCTGAGAAGTCTTACTCGCCTTCTGCCACCTCATACCCATCACGACCCTCCGGGCATGCATCGAAACTCGATATTGCACCAGGCTCTCCTCAGTCATTACAGCCAGTAGGAAGGCCTGAAAAGCTTTTCAGCTCTGACTCAAAACGTGCGGAAGAACTAGTAGGAAATCCAAGTTTACGGCAAAAGATGGCAACAGCGAAAACGATCAGTTCAGAAACACAAGCTAGCGCGTCCCCGCACTCGAAAACAAATGAGGCAGTTGCGCCGCCTCGGTCATCTGCTCTATCATGGCAACAACGACCGGGATCGCTCCGCGAACCACGAAGTCGTCCGACGTCGTTACTGGGTCGGGGATCAGACGTTTTTGAAAAGTCTAGTGATGAGTCCTCTGGGCACTCAAAGAGTCAAATTGCAGAAGCGCTTGGTTCTAAAGATCCTAAATGGTTTCGCCAGACACCCGACCGCGGTATTGGCAGCAGAGGTTACAGGAGAGACCCAGACGCCGCTGGCACAGCTTTAGACACAAACATCGGACGCCGCATGCTTCCTGGACTTTCAGCAACACGCAGCCTTCCTTCGTCTTATTCACTCGACGATGGTCGTCAGTCAATTGGGTCAGCGCGTGATGACGGAACCTCGGCCACTGAGCCTACTACACCGAAGGGTAGCACGAAGCTTCTCAAGTCTCCTGTGCAAAAGCTTGAGCCCTCGAGTTCAGTAGCAAGTCCATCAGAGCGACTGTTCGACAGCCAGAACGCCACGCCACCTCTTTCCGCATCACCTGAACCTGTATTGAGCCCACGGTTGGAGCGCTCGGTTTCACCAACGAAAGGTATGGGTGGCTTTGTACAAAGCGCCATGTTACGACGCACAGACAGTCTGTCGAAAAGATGGAGTGCACATGGCGACGGAAACCTGAGTCGGCAATCCTCGACGCTCAGCTTGAGGACTGATACTTCTAAAAGTCCCCGACGCTTGTCAACATCAAAAAGTATGCCTAAGCTTGTCTCTGATAACCATGCTGGTGATGTCGAAAGGCCCGGGGAGCAGGCTTCTTCAGGGTCACCGGAACTTGCACGGTTGCGCACCGCTCCTTCAAGTGTATCGGAAGACCAAGCAGCGGCTGAAACGGGCAGCACACCTCCAAGTCCCTCGAAGAGATGGAGCCCTGTTAAGTCGTCATGGTTGGAAAGTGCATTGACAAGACCTGAATCGCCTAAACCTCAGACCCTACCTTCCCAGCCGGTATGGCTAGCCGAGCTTGGTAAGAACAAGCTTCGCGCTGAGACGAAGAACGATGTTCTAGTTCCAGAGATTACAACTATCCCGAAGGGAAAGGGTACGAAGCAGGTGTCCGATCAATCAACTGATGTCCGGAGCATTATCATCACCAAACCTAAACCAGACGTGCCTAAACCAAAGCCATCTAATTTGCCGCCTGGACCCACTGAAGCTAAGGTGGCATCTTCCAACGACAAAATCGTCAATAATTTAGATCCCATGAACGGCAAGCCTACACCAACGGAAAATGTTGTTGAACGTCCTAAACCAAGCCCTAAACCGACTTTGAACAGTACCAAGGTCAATCAGCAACAACTTGAGTTCCAGAATGTATTTGGAAAACTGCGGCGCACCCAAGCTGACAAACCGATCTTAGCTAATGAAAAGTCACCCACACGAGACGAAGGGAAGGATACTCTGCTCAACCAAAGAGGTTTGCTGAAGCCTAAACCGTCTATTACGAAGCCTTCGAAGCAGCTCGATGCGCAGCTGCCTCCTCTTAAGGAGCCATCTCAGCAGTCGAGTGCTGACGGAACGACACCCGCACGAACGCAACCTAACCCTGATACTGTTTCAGACCGTGATTTGTCCAAGATCACTTCGAGCGCATTCAAGACCGTGACTCCAAACTTTGCCTCTAAGCCGCCTCCAGCTAGGAAATCCCAAGTCGAGGTGGTAACAGCAGCCAAACCTGCAGTTGGAGTCAGCAAGTTGGCCGACCGCTTCAATCCGACCTTGGCTTCCATCCTCGCCAAGGGACCTGCTACAGCGGTCTTGGCCAAGCCATCTCGTACTGAGTCTAAGCAAGCTGTTGTCGTCGCCGATCATCCATCTGACTCGGGTCCGGCCGCTCAGCCGGGAAGCTCTCCTCAGCTTCAACACATGACGAAGGGCCGAGCGAAAGGACCTAAAAGACGTGCGCCAGCTTCGCAAGTGGAAAGCGTGGTGGAAGCTCCGTTACCTACCCTGCCACCCATCTCGCCGAAATCGCTCTCTGGTACGGGGTTTCCAATAGTGGGGAACGAACCCATCGCTGTAATCAAGCGAAAACCTACACCTGCCCACAAGGATGACACGGTATCGGAGCAAAAGCCAGTGCCTCCACCAGTTTCAAGTCGAAAGGTGACACCACTGCAACCTATCACTTCAGAAGTCAACTCTCGGACCCCTGCAAAGCAAAGCCCGACCGTTTCTAAACCTAAATGCATAACGGTGCTAAGCGATTCACATGTTCCCGCCTCCAAGGCACCTCCAGCAGTCCGTAAACCAGCGAGGCTAGCCAGCGCCTCCGTGTCAGAGAAACTCCTCACAGCAACAGTACCAGAGCCTTCCAACGTCCCTACAACACAGGCGGACACTCAAGCCCGTACTTCTCAGGACGACACTACGTCTGTGAGAAACATCAGTGCACAATGGGGTCGGAATGCTGTGACTGCAGCTTCGTCCGCACCACCACGAGTGAAATCACCTATCCGTTTACCAACACGAGCAGACGAAGAGGCCGCAATGGAGCGATTTGACAGACCGGGGGCTAGTGAAATATCTCGATCAAGTACGGTACGACTCACACCTCCTCCAACCATCTCAACACCTGCCGACTCCGACTCACGCCTTGCAAATAGTGATGATCACGCGTTATGGTCTGAGCCTTTGCAACCCGAGCACTCCGGTCAACCCCTAGAAGTCTCAATATCAGACGTTCGCCACCTCTTCGAGGAGTTCTTCGATGAAGCCCCCAGCCTTGAAGGTGGCTTCTCCATGGACGTACAGTCGATTATCGAACCTGCTCGTGATGGCAAACCAGCGGCCAATACCCTAAAGAGCAAGGTCAGTCAGTTGACGGGGGATGGTCGTACCGTGATGCTCCCGCCAAGTCAGCTGTATGTACTCTTCACCAACTCGATGTACATATGCACCCATATATTCAGCAACGAAACAAACTCGCATGTCACTGAGGTCTACATGTGGATTGGAAACACTGTGTCTGAAGCAACCATCGAGAATGCGAAGATATCTGCTCGCAAGATAGCCAAAGATGCCGGTGCTCCCCTGGTCATTGTTGAACAAGGCAGAGAGCCGACGACATTCGTGCAAGCCTTGGATGGCACCGTTGTAACCAGACAAATACCGTCGGCGGATGCAACGAAATCGTACATGCTTACTGGCCGAGGTAACTCCCTGGGCCATGTGATGTTCGACGAGACATCATTGTCCGTGAACAGTCTCTGCTCCGGCTACCCCTACATCGTCGTATCAAGCGAAATGAAAACAATGTTCCTCTGGAAAGGCACCGGCTGCACCCCTAAGGAGCTCGCCAGCGCGCGCCGTGTGGCCGCACACTTAGCCCCGACAAACGCCGTGATCGAAGTCGACGAAGGCCACGAGACCCGCGAGTTTCTAGCAAGTCTCCCTGACGCTTCCCACACACGTATTCCCGCTTCGTCGAAGCACTGGCGGCTCAAGCCCACACACGCCAAGTACGCCGTCCGGTTGTTCAGCGTCACATGCGACGCGCCGGCGCAGCCCAAGCTGCCGCTCTGGAAATTCATGACCCGCCGGCCCTCGGCCCCGGATACCTCTCTGGCGGAGCCCGAAGTGCGCGTGGCAGAGCTCAAACACTTCTGCTTGGAGGACCTGAAACCAGAGGGCGTCTATGTGCTGGACATCTTCTTCGAGCTTTACATGTGAGTTCATTCGTGACGTTACCTAGTCGCGCGCTGTGAGCGCTAACGTAGAGGCTTGCAGCATCCTCGGGGCCCTCTCCGCAGATAAGGCAAAAGCGTTTGCTGCGGCGCTGCTGTTCGCGCAGGACTACGGCATCCTGGCTGCGTCGATGCAGGACCGGCCGTTCGTTCCGGATAGCAAGGTGGTGGTCCGAGGACTAACGCGTGAGGCAAGGATGGCATGTCGAGGGGTTTGGGAGGAACCGTGCGGGACGGGACTCGATGACCGAGAGGATGAGGTTCAAACCGTGTCATTGAGCGATGCGATTGCTGCTTTGGGCCGGTAATGGGTTGATGGGACTTGGATGGCGTTTTTCACGGTATTGCGTGTTTTGAACAGGATGAAGAGACACGAGAAGGTGTTGGTTTGGCTGGTAGGGCGTAAAGTGATTTCTGTAACACTATGTATCATCTTGCAGCTTTGCTCGAGGCGACTTCTAATAATATGGATGCTTTTTCGTAATTCTCTAACGCCCTCTGTCGACAGGCATCCTCAGCATCTTTATAGGACTCTCAGAGTGACTGAGAACTTCCCCCTTCTTTCCTCCATCTTCATGAACGGACGGACTGGTATGTCTAAAATAGTGGACAGGCAGCAGCAGGCTGCTCTGGGGATATCAGCGTTGTACATCGCTAGGGTTTGGTGAGCTTTGCTGGTGTCGCTCCGTTATCTCTGCGCCCTCTCGATTGAAGAAGACAGAGTGAAAAAAAAAAAGTAAAGTAACTCCCCCATTGTTACAAAAGGGTAGGAAGCACACAAGAACGGATTTCGAAGTCTGAAAAAGAGCAAAAGATTAAGTCTTTTGCGCACTCGTTTGTGGCCCCCATTCAATGGGCTGTCAAGTTGGGCGGCGACATACATCGCGACGTGTCTCTCCCCGGACTGCAGTCAATTTTTTAGATTGCGCCTGTCCAGTATACCGTCGAGCCATAGAGGCTTTTGGTGTGAAATAGGTAGGAATCAACTTAAATATAAACGTAGGTTAATGGATCCGCATGTCCCTAGTTCGAATCGGGTCTCTGGCAATTCTTATGTTGTTTTCTTTCCGCCGCAGCGTCTCTACTCCTGAAAGGGAATTATCTGCAGAAATTTTTCTACCAACGAGCGGTGACTCGCATCAATGCATGATACCCTCTAGAGTGCGAGTTAATGCTTCCCTATACCAAAAGACCACACTCAAGATGAGTCGCTTTCCTCCTGTGCGTTCCGATACTTCAACCGCTTCCACTCCACAAAATCATCAACCTCTTCCGTAGTGGGATGATTCAACACGTCTTTCATAGGAGTCTGTGATGGCTCTCGTACAAGGGTAACGTCTATCGTGAGTCGATCTTGGTGCTTTTCGCTGCGTACGGAATACCCGGAGATCTTGTAGAGTCCCTCATAGCGAACGCCGGCGGACGGACTCCATGGCGAATGCAATCCGTGCGTTCGCAGAATCCGAATCGGTTGCTTGGGCGGCAGAATACCGGCCAGGAGGCGACTGCAGCCAGGATCCCCAGCGCGACATCGATAAGTGAGTGAGTCTTCCGTGCATCGGACCTCGTCGTCGCCGGTGAGCGTGAGGGCGTAGACGCCGTCCTCGTCGGTGGATATACCACCCTGTGCATCTGGGCTATTTATGATGCCGTCGTGGAACGCGAATATTGGATGCATCCACCACTGGCCCGGAACGAATTCGAGATGGCCGGATTCGAGGGCACGAAGAGGTGAGACGCTGCTCGAGGGGTCTTTTGTCCATTTCGCAACCATTGAGTGGTGTCTTAGATCGTGAGGTTTGGCAACACCGTGAAGACGTCCTCCTGGAACGAACAAAGCGAATCCGGGAAACGCCGCTGCTTTTGACATTATTCAGGAGGTGGCAAGAGGCGATGGAGAGCAGATGGGTGATCGTATGGTTACTTCGTAATGTCAGACTGGAACAGTGTCGAAACCTATGGTAAGTGGGCGTTTCCCAGCTCAGTTAACTGTTTTCAAATTGACATATTCAAGCGGCAGTCGCTCTTCTAAGACGCGCAGCGCGCGCGACCGCAGCTTCTGTTTCCATCACAAAGGCAAAGACCAGTCTGCCACAACAATGCAACGAAGCGTTCGAGAAGAACATGATACTTCTGAAACCGCCATCGACACGAAGGTCTCGGCTCATCTGTGATCTTTATGCAGCTATGACATTGGCAGCACTCTTTGTTGACACGGAAGTCAACAAAGAAGAGCCTCTCTACCGGCCCAGTCTAGACTGTCACAACCACCTCCGTAATCAAGGCTTTGTTTGCGTTAGCATGAAGAGTGCAGGAAGACTGAACAGTTGATCCGCCAAATAAGAGCAGTTGTCGTCGAATGTCACGTGGACATGGCGATGGTCTGAGACTTTTTGTCTGTGCCTCGGCTCGTGTGTGATGACGGCTTGTCGCATCTCGAACCCCAGGGCTCGCTTCTATGTAGCCATTTCTAACTGCAGCTTCTAGAGATCAACCAGTGTGAGGCAAGCATGAGTTGGACGCATTATAACGATGTTGTGAGTGCTGATCTATGCTAGAACATGGAACAGTGCACTAACAAGCTGTATCCAGCAATCCTTTGAACTATATCACAAAGCTCAAGAGGAGCACGCGCATCATGGCAGTTTCAACATCCTTCCTGCACTCGGCCAAGCCCTTGCTGGTGCTGGTGGCACAGCCGTGTCGAACATAATTGTCTACCCTCTTGACTTGGTTGTCAAGCGCCTGCAGGTCCAGCAACGCGTAGCGACCAAACCCGCCTTGGAGTCGAAGTCGAGCGACCAAGACCAAGACCAAGACACTCTTTACGAGGGACTTCAAGATGCCGTCGAGAAGATCTACAAGCACGAAGGTGGCTTACCTGCCTTCTACAGCGGTGTGATCCAGGATACGTTCAAGTCCGTGGTGGATTCGTTTCTATTCTTCCTGGCATACAACGTTCTCCTGAGAGTAAGAAGAAAGCGCGCAACGCCCGGGGAACACAGCAGACTAGCGGCGACATTGGAGAAAATTGGGATCGGGATGCTGGCAGGAATGATTTCCAAAGGATGCACCACACCCATACAAAACGTAGTTACAAGAATGCAGACCGCAGCCATGGCATCGGCGGCAAGGACTTCCGACGGCAAGCCACGAACACTGGGACGAAGGCTCAACACTCGAGAAGTCGTCGAACAGATATACGAAACAAAAGGCTTGCTCGGGTTCTGGTCTGGCTACTCAGCCAGCATATTGCTCACGCTGAACCCGAGTCTCACCTTCTTCATGGAGTCCTTTTTGAAACGCGTTTTGCGCACGGGAGACAAGCCACATGCATGGGTAACGTTCCTCCTGGCCGCGACTGCCAAGGCCTTCGCAAGCACTACGTTGTATCCATTGAGCCTCGCCAAGTCAAGAGCTCAAGCTGTGACGACGACATCCGCCGCGTCGTCCAAGCCTGCATCCAAATCCCGCAGCAAAACACCGCTTGACGTTCTTATTACAATCAAGCAAATCGGCAGTGCCGAGGGTGTTCAGGCGTTGTACGCGGGACTCAGCGGCGAGGTGCTCAAAGGCTTCTTCTCGCACGGCCTCACGATGCTCGTGAAGCAGAGGATCGACGTGTTGATGTACAGCCTGTACTTCCTTGCTAGTGCGCGTATGAAGGGACTGACGAAGAGGGCGGCGTGAAGCTTGTTGTGTGTAGGTGAGTGTGCATTAATCGTGGACAGAGTACCTTAGCTAGCACGCCGGTAAACAAATGAAAAGCGTCGCCAACCTTGATCACATGACACCGATCGATCTTTATCGCGTGTCGGACTCCGCCGACACGCGTGTCTTGGCGGCGTGGCGGCATGGGAAACAAGCAGGGCTAAGCTAAGCCAAGCTGGGCTAAGCTAAGCCGAGCTGGGCGAACCACCTGCCCGTTTCTTGGGTCTGCCAGTATCGTCGGTACCGGGCCAGTCAACTGTACTGTAATAACTTGCAGTGCGTCTTTGTTGGGGTTTGCCCAAGTCTCTGCTGCTGAGGATCGCGTCATCCTGTTATAACGTAGCCCTGAAAGCGGTGAAAGTACTGGAATACCTGCATCCGTACACACAAGAGCAGCAAACGCGATACCCAAAGACCGGATGACTTGGCCGGACTCACGCTTGTTTTGGCAGATGCCAAGCAAAGCTACCGTAGATTGTCCCCCGGGGGTGCCGCCCTTATCTATGACACCCCCTTTGCAGCGTAGAGGTCGTTGTACAAGTTAAAGTCAGCAGAAAGCGACCTGCAGCGCATGCCATGCCAGGATTGTCCTTCCTCTCGCTCTAACGAAAAAAACATACCCACATTCACAAGACACACAGCGCCATGGACCACACCAACGAGCTGCGGCGCCGGTCGCACATTGATGTCGAAAACGGGAAGCAAGCCTACGCGACCACCGAGCCGCTCGACGGGTTCGAGGGCAGCGGCAGCAACAGCAAGACGGCGCACGAGGTGGGAAACGTCATCGAGTTGCAGGACAACAAGGGCTTCTTCAAGACGCTGAAGAAGGGTGAGGACTGGCTTGACACCAAGCTGGGCATCGAAACGCGCGGCGTCGACCGCATCCCCGACGAGGAAAAGCAGCCGCCTAGCAGCTGGAATATGTTTCTCCTCTGGTGGTCCCTCAACGTGCACGTCGGCGTTATCCCCTTGGGCATCCTCGGCCCGGCGTTTGGACTCACGCTTGGTCAATCGGTCGCGTCCAACATCATTGGTAACATCCTCGGTGCTGCATGTACGGCGTACACGGGCACGCTGGGCCCGAAGGTGGGTTCTTTGTTCACAAAAGAAGTCGGCGCGAAGCTGACAATGGTACACAGACCGGCCTTCGACAGATCGCGACCGCACGTTACTCCTTTGGCTTCTACGGAGCTTATCTTGCGTCGTTTTTGAACGTCATCATTGGAGGGGGCTACTCGGTCGTCAACTACGTCGTCGTCGGTCAGATCCTCTCGGCGGTCTCGGGGTATACCATGAGCATCACCGTCGGTATCGTGATCATCGCGGTGCTTAGCTTTGTCATTTCGCTCTTCGGCTTCAAGGTCATCCACAGTTTCGAAAAGTACTCGTGGATAATTACTTTCATCTTGTTCCTCGTCCTCATCGGTCAAGCGGCGCCGTACGTCGACGCTAGTGCCCCGGGCGAGGACACTGGCCTTGCTTATGCTGGCAGCTTCCTCACGATTCTGTCAATCAACTTCTGTCGGTAGTACCTTCGAAGTCGTGATGACATTCTTGCTGACTGCTTTTCCTCAGCGAACGCCTCTGGATGGTGCTCAATCGCCGCCGACTACTACTGCAACTACCCTGCAAACACCCCGGCATGGAAAGTTTTCTGGCTCACCTTCTGGGGTATCGTGATCCCGACTACGTTCAGTACAACGATCGGAAACTGCCTGGGCAACATCGCCATCACGGCCAAGTACCCACCCTACGCAACCGCGTACGAGGATCACGGTCTTGGAGGGTTACTCCTGGAAGCGTACCACCCTGTCGGCTGGTCCAAGTTCTGCCTGGTTATGTTCACTTTTTCCGTGCTGGGTAACAACGTCGCCAATCTCTACTCGACGGGACTGTCAATGCAGCTGCTCGGCTCGTACTTCCACGCCATTCCACGTGCCCTCTGGTCACTTATTGCCGTGATTGTCGTGGCGGTTCTCGCAATCGCCGGACAGGAGCATCTCTCCGTCATCATCAGCAACTTTGTGGCCATGCTTGGATATTGGACTGTTTCTTTTACTTTCATTCTGCTCATCGAGGACCAGTGGTTCCGCAGGCACGAGGGATACAACCTGCTGGTCTGGAATCAACCGAGCAAGCTACCCCTCGGCATTGCCGCAGTGCTGGCTCTCCTGGTGGGATATCTTGCTGGTGGTGTCACGGGGATGAGGTAAGTTTTCTTCGCTTTGCATGCAACAATAAGGAGTTCGGGCTGACGATGATGATGCTGCAGTCAAACCTATTTCGTTGGTCCCATCGCAGCCAAGTTCGGCGAATACGGTGGAGATGTCGGCATCTGGCTTAGCGGGGCCTTCACGATTATCGTGTACCCCATAGCGCGTACAGTTGAAAAGAAAAGAACCGGGCGCTAAGCAGACCCGGCGGGGACGGCTCAGTTCGGTCGAAGTCTTGGGTGTTGGAGTAGTGTATTCGCATTATTATTTTTTGTTGTGCGTAAGACTTTGCGGGATGTGATTGTGGCTTCAAACTAGGTTCCGAAGATTCGTTTGATGCTCGCTCAAGACTCGGAGTTGAGTGACGTATGCCGCCGCATTAGTACGCGTCTCTCGAGGGCTAGATCTGTCTTATGAAGTCATTGGTGTGAGCGGATCGTGTCGCGGATGAGTCGTGCCAGGTGGTGAAGCGGCGCCTAGGTCAATTGATAATCTAACGTGTCTTCGGCGCAAGATGCAAGATCGGCGGACGGTGGAAGCAAGCGAGGAAGGGCGGCAGAAGGTCAAGGAAGAAGGGAAGGAAGGAAGAAAGGAAGAGAGAGAGGGAAGATGAGATGCGGTTTCCAGGTAGAAGGCGAGCTGCTTCCGGCCCCAACCCCAAGGCATCGGGGAGGAGCCATGCTTGACTTGCTACCTTAACGCAACGTCGTCGTCGCCGTCGTAGCAGTAGTGACTTGTCGAGGCATTTGTTGTAGTCACTGTACGCGTGTATGAGGGGTGGTTGTAGCATCCTTTCTCCTTCTATACTTAGCTCCTGGTGCTTCACTATAGTAAGTAGCCGTTGTCGCAGTGAGTGACGCACTTCGTCTCGCGGCAAGCCTCTCGTCAATAACAATAATGGCTCTCCATGGTTTCGCCGGATTCCAGACCCAGGCTTGGTGCCGCTTTCGCGAACAACTCAAAAGCCAACGTCCTTCTCCGCCAGGGAACAAGCGCCGAAGCTTCTTCCCCTTCCACGACGCCGCTGACATCGCAAGGGTTCCTCCTGCCGCAAACCCAATTCGAGCCCTGAGAGATGATGCGCCTGTGCTAGCCGCGAGAACGCAGTCATGACCCGATTCGGTCAGCACGTTTAGCATCCTCGCTGTGACAGTATGTTAGTGTAAGCTGTTGTTGTCTAGACTTATTAAGAGAACCCAGTCTGCCCTGATGTCATGGCCGACTCTCCAGTGCTGGCTCTTTCCTCAACAGCCCATTCCAATCCTCCTCTGTACTCTAGTTCTCTGTACCTGCGATATCCTCTCATCAATAATAACCATTCTCATCGAAGACGGATGATGAAACAAAACAACACAAAACTCGCCGTGGAAAACCTTCCCGAATCCATCGCCATTGTCGACGTCAAGGATTTCTTCGCCAGAGACATGAAACACGATATATCGAGTGTGCTGCTTCAGACAAACTCGAGCGGTTGCCGCGCGTGGATCGGCTATCGATCGGCGCAGGCTTGTGAAGATGCTCTGCAAAGGTTCAACGGTGCCTCACTCCACGGCAAGAAGCTAGCATGCAAGCTCGAAGAGGATACGTCGCAACGGCAATCTATCAAATCGGATGAAGCTGGAAACCGCGTTTCGAACCGGTGGGCTACGCCTGCTACAGAGTGGGCTCCAAGTGGAACGATCGTTGAAAAGGACGCATCTGACAGTGTTCTCTGGCAAGCGGATTGATAGTCGTGGGTGAGGAGACCTTACAAGAAGAGATCATGGATGCGAAGGAGAAAGGTCTTCTACATCACATCACACCTCTTCCCGGGATACGAAGCAAAGCACGGCCGACACACTAGAATACAGCCAAAGTAGTATTGTGTGAACATATGAACTGTCCGTCCCTGGTGAGCTCTGCGACTGAGTGTTCCCGTTGCGGACATGCGCGGACATAATCTTACCCGGCCGCCCCGCAAATCCCCGCTTCCAATGATGGCAGCAGCGTCGTCGTCAACCCCCGGACTCGACACTTGACTTTGTTCTTTCCCATCTTCGCCTCGTCTTTGTCGTTAGCTAGACATATCTACACATCCTTCTCCGCCGTCAGTCTTTACAACAAGATACACAAGCCTCTTTGCCGCCCTCTTCAAACGAACCAGACCTCACACACGCACACACACACCCACCATGGCAACCTGCCCCACGCCAGACAGCTCACACGTCGAACGAGTAGGCTACCTATTCGGCCACCCCATCGCACACTCCCTCTCGCCACTTATGCACCAAACGGTGTACGACGGCCTGGGCCTGCACTGGGCACAACTGCCCTTCCCGTCGACCGACATGGCGCACTTCCTGCGCGTCATCCAAGACCCCAAGTTCTACGGCGCCGCCGTCACCATGCCGCACAAGGTGGCCATAGTGCCGCACCTCGAGGAGTTGACCGACGAGGGTCGCGAGGTCGGCGCTTGCAACACCATCTTCCTGCGCGAGCGCGACGGTCGCAGGGTCCTGTGCGGCACAAATACCGACGTTGTGGGCATCAGGGAGGCCTTTTACCAGAATGTTGCGGACCCGGACACGGTACGTCAAAGAGGAGAGAGACAGAGATGAAGACGCGGTCCCTGAGGTCCGAGGCCCAGGTCTTTCCCGCAGGAGGGAAATAAGAGTACAGAAGGAAAAAAAACTAATCAACGGTATACCCAAACATAGACATTCCACAACAGACCCGGACTTGTGGTCGGCGGCGGTGGCGCCGCGCGCAGCGCCGTCTACGCCCTGCACAAATACATGAAGGCGTCACCTATCTACATCGTCAACCGCGACGCCAGCGAGGTCGCCGCGGTGATAGCGTCGTGCGCGTCGTTCGACGCACAGCTAGTGCATGTAGTGAGCGAGGAACAGGCGGTGCAGCTGGAAGGGTGCGGCGCGGTGGTGGCGTGCGTGCCCGACTTCGCGCCGCAGACGCCGGTGGAGTGGGTTGCGCGGCGCGTCATCAAGGTGTTCCTAGCGAAGCCGCACAAGGGCGCTTGGCTGGAGATGGCCTACCACCCTAAGCCGTACACGACGTTGGCTGGGCTCGCGGACCGTGCGGGCTGGGAGCTGATATTGGGCACCGAGGCGATGATCTATCAGGGGTTGGAGCAGGATCGGTATTGGACCGGGAGGGAGCTGGAGGAGTTGCCTGTGCGGAGGGTCAAGGAGACGATTGCGAAGGCGCTGGGTCATGTGTGAGGAGGGTGTGCGTGTTGTGGTGTTTGAGGGGTATCTCTGTTCTTGAGTAATTGGACGGCCATTCTAGAGTTAAATCAAATCTTCGTGTCTGTCCTCCGTCGTCTACGTCCCTGGTCTCGTATAGTCGAGGTGATGCACACGCTTCCATACCTCTCGCACAGTCCGCTCTTGACCCTGACGACCCGTCTCTGTCGGCGTAGAGCCAGCTGGGCTTGAACATATAAATATTGACAGAGTCATGATTGATAGCTTTTGAGGTAGAAAACTCACCGAATGGCCAGGTAAAGCCTACTGCCCAGACTGCACTCCTGTATCTCCGCCGTATCCGGGTCTTCTGGGGGGTTTGCCGTCGTCACCAGACCTCCAGCTTCGAGTAGTATCGCAATACCAGCCGCGACGTCCCTTGAAACCCAGTCAGCTCACATGCAATCCGAAACAGATCCCTCCTAAAAACAAACCATTCCCAACAGCCCCCTTCCCACCAGATATCCAACGCGCCCATGGCCGTATACGCCAAGTCGAGCGTCGCACTTCCTAGACTCCTAACGCCATGCACCATCCCACCTTTTCCGCCCCGCCCGCCCCGCTCGGCAGCCATGTTCATGAAGCTCTCGATCTTGCGGTGCATGTTTCCGCCCGGCGCGTCCCGGCGATCCTTGCCCCACTCGCAGCCGAACACGCAGCCGGCAGGCGCATTGGCTGGCATGGGTGGCACAGTACGTGTAAGTGGCAGGCGGCGCGACTCGTTTAGCCATGCGCCACGCCCCGCGCAAGACGAGAAGAGCTGGCCTAGGAAGGGCGCGTTGATAACGCCGACAACGGGCCGCCCTGCGAGGATGAAGCCGATGGAGACGCAGTACATGGGAAACAGGTGAATGTAGTTGACCGTGCCGTCGAGCGGGTCGATGCACCATGTAGGGCGGTCCGCAGTGATGAGGTAGTCACGCGATGCACCTTTTGAGTATGTTTCTTCGCCGATGAAACTGGTGGAGGCGTGGATAATTAGATTTAAGGAGGGAGGTGAGGGTTATCAAAGAAGAAAGAGAAGAAGAACTGACTGGTGTGAGGGGTATTTCTGCGCTATGCGATTCTTGATAAACTGCTCGACGTCTGGTAACAAGAGGGATCAACACAGGAACGAGCATGGTAAAAGGAGCAATTGCAAAGCATCGTAATGCTTTTTTCTCCTTCAACACAAGTAACATGGCAGAACATGCGTACCTTCATCCGCCTGCGTCACCAAGTCCACGGCGTTGTCTTTTTGCACATACTGCGTTGCTTCAGGCTGCTGCTCTTTCTCAGACGACGGCGACGCCTCACATCTTTTCTCCGCAGCATCGAGCAGGAGCGCGCCCGCAGCCTTGCCGAGCTGGACGGCAAAGACGTAAAGTTCGTCTAGATCGAGCGGGGGTTCACTCGTCTCCATGATCAGGCCAAGTCTAGTGTGTCTGTCTGTGTGTCTGTCTGTTGCGTTTGACCGAGCGTCGGCTAGAGATTCTTCGAGTCGGGCGCGTTCGTCACGTCGGGAAACTTCCGCATGCGGAAAAGGCTTTACGCGGTGATGCTTCGTTCCAAACAGAGCCGCACAGCACCATGATACAGTACAGAAGCATTATTCAATGGTACCTTTGACTCAACGGACCTCGAAGGATTATTTGGGTTGAATGCAAATGAATCCTGTACTTGGTGTGGCTACTCCGTGCCTTCTAGGTCTGCACGGCAGCCACAGCAGCATGTACGTTCCAAAAGATAGCTTGTACGTCTGGGGCATTCAAATAGGATCAAATGTCTATCGGATTCCGACAAGTAAAAACGTTCCGTTCGATCGCAGTAGCTTCACGATTCCTGGAATCAGCTTGCGTCATGTACAGTACAGTACAAGCAAAACATGTTTGCAATGGACCACTAAGCTAGTAGGGCGCTGCAGTAGTCTGTGAGATGATCACTCTAGAAACGTCACCCGCATCTTACGACAGTAGATAGATGCGGTGTTGATCTGCGTTTGATAGACCGGGAGGTTTGTGGGGTTGGAAATACAAGCCGGACTTCCATCTCCGGTGTGGTGATGTCGTCGGCTTGATACGCAGACCTTGATGAGAAATACATCTCAAAATGAAGCTCTCGTATGCTAGAGCTTTTGTTGTTCTTCAGGCGGCAGTAGGTAGCATGGATATTGATAGTTCAATGCGGCCTTGAATGGGTGCTGTACATCACAGTCGTCAAAGAACACGCGTTCGAGATGATCGTCCTGCCATCATCTTTGAATACGGTGCACAGTAGAGAGCGGCTCCGTACGTACGTGGCGTGGGATTAAGCGAGGTCCAGCGACAAGGCGATTCAGCGCAAGTCGAGATTGGAAAGTTCCGTGTAGTTGATCGGGTAAGAACACTCTACGAAGGAGCTGCGACGATGATGGGCTGAGCTGGATGCTGATCGTGCGATCTAGCCATATAGTAGGCCCCACAGTAGGAGCAGACAGCCTCGTCACCTTGTTTCCCGCTGGCCTATCGACGTGTAGCCACCGGTGGTCTACGTCGAATGCTACACAGATGTGCAAAAACGCTTCAAATCGACGATCATGTATGTGTGTTTCTGTTTTATGCACGGGATGTCTTGAGTACGTCTCCTCCTTGTTGTTGCTCAATGTCATTGTTGTGATACTGGTGGTCGTGTCTGCATCGAGATGCTTCTTTGGATGCTCAAATCAACTCGATATATTGTGTGATCATAGTTCAATGCCACTCCAGAACCGTCCATGTACGAGACAGTCAGGGTTGATCGATTGTCCTCAGACAAAATAGTTCATCTCGTCTCATCCCGGCTCAACTCCATTCAGCGACGTGTCACCATCTGATCAATTAGGCGAGGTGCTCACGCGACTACGGCGCACCGCTACAGCAAACGACACTCGTTCCTTTACCCGACTTGGGTTCCAATGAACTGAACCACTGAAGTGACGTGGAGCGCGTGCTTGTGCAAGAAGAAAGGAGGCCAAGAACGCGGATGGGAAAGAACCTAACGAAAAAGCGGTCGGCGGATGTGGGAAGGGCGGAGCGACTTGGCCGGCCTGGATCGTCGAGTGCCGCGCATCGCTGCGTCCGGGGCAAGCTCTTACCCACCCCCCGCACTTGGCCACCTCTATATCTTAACCCCAGGTTTTCCCTTCTCTTTCTTTTTCCTTCCTTCTTCATCACACACATACACTAACCATCAACACCACC
>Ga0160429_1000917_pt1 | contig 18382 bp, 19 predicted proteins | sample SolpanmetagenomR_FD_108199 | JGI IMG/M metagenome (GOLD analysis project Ga0160429, IMG submission 108199) | Solar panel surface microbial communities from Lawrence Berkeley National Laboratory, California, USA - R | ecosystem: Engineered > Built environment > Solar panel > Unclassified ...
GCAGCAGCGATATTCTTATGAGAAAACAGTCGAGACGAGCATTCCTTAAATTGAGTAGCAGTGGGCTTATGGGGGCTGCGGTGCCAAGCACGGCAACGAAGCTATTTCCGCCAAAGATGGCTGAAATAACGGTTCACGCTGACCAGGTTCTAGGGGATATCTCGCCCAACATCTACGGCCAATTTATTGAGCACCTGGGGCGGGCCATTTACGGCGGTATCTACGACGACCACCAGCGTCGCTTTCGGCCCGATGTACTCGAAAAGGTGCAGCAATTGCGCCCGCCTCTGCTGCGCTACCCTGGCGGCACCGTCACCAAGATTTATCACTGGAAAGAGGGGGTAGGCCCCGACCGTCCGGTGCGCAAAAACCTGATTTGGGGCGGCAACGATAACAATCACGTTGGTACCGACGAATTTATGCGCTATGCTGAGCTGGTGGGCGCAGCACCTTTTTTAACTGTGAACATGTCGACTGGCACCGCCGAGGAAGCCGCCGACTGGGTGGAATACTGCAACGGCACGGATACCTACTACGCTACCAAGCGCAAGGAAAACGGCCACGCCGCCCCCTACCAAGTAAAGTACTGGGGCTTAGGCAACGAAGAGGCCGCAAAAGAAGACGCTGGCACACTCCAAGACGTACAAGACTACATCAAGCGGGCGTGGTACTATGCCAAGCTCATGAAGCTGCAAGACCCGTCCATCCAGCTCATTATGGTGGGCGACCAGGAAGCATGGAACCAGCAGGTGTTGCGCGAGCTGCACCCGATATGCGACTACATTTCGCTGCACCTCTATGCCAGTTCCAAGCCCGGGGACCCCGCTTCACTGTTTACGTCTATCGCGGCAATGGAAGCGAGCATCCAAAAGCTGGCGGCCCAGATAAAGGCGCTTACCCCCGCGAAAGTGGAGAACTTCAGCAAGTGGTACCGTTTTCCGAGTCGCCAGCAACCCGTAAAGATTGCGCTCGATGAGTGGGGCATTTGGGAGGCTGGCGGGCAGGGTACCTACGGTTTAGAGCAGCGCTACACCTGGAACCATGCGCTGGGCGTGGCCATGTTTCTCAACATCTTTCAGCGCAATGCGGCGGTGATAGGCTTGGCCACCTGGGCACAGACCGTCAACGTGTTGGCGCCCATTATGACGAACGAAACGACTTCTATCTGCCAGACTATTTACTACCCCCTGGCGTTGTACCGCCGGCTGTGCGGAACCCGCAGCGTAGCTGTTACAACTACTGGCGCGGACACATTGGATGTCTCGGCCTCGACGGATGGAAAAACGCTCACTCTCGCCATTGTCAACCGCGACAGCAGCGCAGCGGTTACGCTGAAGCTTACGGCCAAAACAACCGGCAGTTGGACGGCACATGAACTCACCGCATCCTCGCCGGAGGCTGCGAACACGCTGGCTGCATTGTCCACCAACGTGGTCAGCTACAAGCAGCGAGCCTTGCCAGCCGGAGCTAAAACCTACACCATGGCGGCCCATAGTATCACGATTTTGCAAGCCAAGATCTGATTACTAATTAATTACTGCTCTATTCACTTCTTCTACCAAGACTGAGGTGGTTTAACTAAGCTGGACAGAGTTGGGACGTGGTTTGAAGTTGCGCTTCGAAGTGGTTGGGGGCGTGGTAGCCAAGCGCAGAATGCCGTCGCTCGGCGTTGTAGTAGGCGATGTGGTGGCTGATTTCGAACTTGGCTTCGGCCAGCTGCCGCCGTCGAGCAGTTCGGCTTTGAAGCGGCTCCAAAACGATTCGGCGTGGGCGTTGTCGTAGCAGTTGCCCCGCCGGCTCATGCTTTGCAGCGCGCCCTGTTTGGCGACCAGGGCTTTGAATCGGGTGGCTGTATACTGAGGTGGTCTAGCTAAGCCGGACACAAATAGGATGTGGTTTGCAGGTGGGTTTCGAAGTGGTTGTGAACGGTAGCCGAGAGCAGAATGACGCTGTTCAGCGTTGTAGCAGGCTGTCAGCTTCCCGCTTAAGTAAGCCAGTCGGCAGTAAAGAAAGTCTTCCTCGTTTGTGGGCAAGACACCTGGCTTCGTTCAGCCTGGATTAGGTAGCGATAAGTAAACGTTATTCCTCCTTATCTCTTGGGTGCTCCACCAGCTCAGTCAGTACCAGACCATCCTTTATCATTAACAGGATCAGCTTTTGCGGTCAGCGAACCAAGTGTCGCCAACCCTTCCCTTCGCGCTACAAAAGCCATCCAGGTCACTTCCGCTTTTTAGCGCTAGTTTAGGTATCATATACCAATGATACCTTTCTAATGACTGTTCTCAGATCGCATAAGGACTGATAAGACCCTATTATCAGGTTAGAGTGTGACAACCCGACGCCGAGGACTTTAGTACGATAAACGTTAGAAACGGTACCTAAGTAGCCGACCTAGCTCAGGACAAATAGGTAGCGCTAACACAACTACTCCTAATTTATAAGATGGCATCCTTTGTTTCGCCACACAGTTAGCTGGATAGGCTAGTGTTGGTGTACATGCCTTGCCTTACTGAACTATGCGTAGTTTGCGGCGCAGGGCAGCGAGCCAGCAAGTTGCGTTATCGTCCTTGTGCACTAGGCCCTACCTTCAGCACCTAGCATGACGTTCAGTTTCTTTGCGACGCCCGATTTTGACTTTATCACCCAGTTTGCGCAGCACCTGCAGGTGCCTGCGCACAACGACCAACTCACGCTACCTGAGCACCTAGGGCAGGGCTACGTGCGCAAGCTCTCCTTTGGGACCGACTTCAAGCTCACCATTCACCACTACAACCTGCGGGAAGACCTGGTTATCAAGCGCCAAGCATTTGGGGGTGGCAACGACCAGATTACCCTCTTCTTTTACAACAACGAGCAGCCGCTCGACATCGCTTACACTAACCACCCGAAGGTCCGGTTTTCCCAACGCGACGAGTCGGCCGTCCAGCTTACGTCCAACGAGTTAAGTTCTACTATTTGTTTTCCGGCGCACCACGCGGTCCATTACGTAGTGGTGGCCATCAAAGCTCCTCGGTTGAAGGCATTGCTGGCGGGTAACGAGTCGCACGCAGTGCTGCGTACGCTGACGGAAGCAGACAACTCCTTTCTGTTTTTTGAACGGCTGACGGCCGAAGCTAAGCTGGTGCTCAAACATATCACGGAGGTCAACCAGCACGATAGCCTCAGTCATTTCTACACCCAGGTGAAGGTACAGGAGTTGCTGTACTTGGTGTTTCGCCAACTAGTGCTGCGCGACACGGCCCCGCACCAACCGATTAACAGCGCCGACGCGGAGCGGCTATTGCAGGTGCACCAGCAGTTGCTCACTGACCTGAGTACACCGCCCGTGTTGCGGACGCTGGCCCAGCAGGCGGCCATGAGCGAAACCAAGCTCAAGCAGCTCTTCAAGCAAACCTTTGGCAGCTCGGTATACACCTACTACCAGCAGGCCCGCATGAAAGAAGCCGCCTTTCTGCTAAAGAAGGGTCAGCACTCGGTAGCGGAGGTGGGCTACGCGCTGGGCTTTTCCAACCTGAGCCATTTCAGCCGGCTGTTCGAAAAGCACTACGGCCTCAACCCCAAGCGCTACGCCCAGTCGTAGGGGGCGTTAATCGAGGTAGGTAGGGGGAAACACCTGCTGCCCGTATTCCTGGGCCAGGGCCTGGATGCGCTGGATGGCGGCCGCATCGAGTACCGGAGGTGGCAGAAACTCGCTGGGGGCTACCGGCTGGCCGATTTCCTGAAAGAATTCCTCCAGGCCCGCCGGCACCACCGTGCACAGCAGCCGGGCCGGCTGCGCGCTTTTATTTTTGAAGCCGTGCACGACACCCCCCTTTGGGATACGGATAAACGAGCCCTCAGTGGCCAGGTACGTGCCAGCTTCGGATTTGACTTCTACTTCGCCCGCTACCACGAAGAAAGTCTCCTCAATGTCGGGGTGGGCGTGCGGACCGGGGCCGCCGCCGGGCGGTACCAGCATGTCAATGGTGGCGTAGGCGCCGGCCGTGTCGTGGCCGCCGGCCAGGATGCGGTAGTTGCTGCCCATCACGGCCAGGGTTTCGCCCTGCTGGGGCCCTAGGGTAACGGGGGACTGCTGGTGGGTTTCCATATGGTTGAATAAAGTGTGGGGCAAAGGTGAGCGGCTCGCAGCCCTTGGCGCCACTCCAAAAAGGCGCAAAAACAGTCGAATGCGACAGCCCAACTCAGTTGCCCGATAGAGCTGATTTTCTGCCTTTTTGGAGTAGTAATGGGGGCCGCCGTCCACCCACCTTTGCCCAGCGATGTGAGACCCCCGGTAGCCGGAGCCAAGACCTAGCTGCTAGGTAGCCACAAGGTGGCAACGCCGGACGCGGCTAGCGGGAGCAGCTCCTTCCTACTTCACCTTTTTACTTACCCAACGCCATGCGTAAAGTACTGTATAGCCGATTCGGCGACGAACAAGTCCTGGAGGTGCAAGAACAACCCACCCCCACCATTACCAAGAATCAGCTATTAATTCAGGTAAAAGCGGTGTCCATTAACCCGCTGGACTGGAAGATTTACGGGGGCCAAATGAAGCTCCTGTCGGCGTCAAAGTTGCCGAAGGGGGTCGGCATAGACTTTGCGGGCGTCGTCACGCAGGTGGGCCCCGGTAGCATACGCTTTCAAGTGGGTGACGCCGTGTTTGGCCTATTGGAAGTCTTCCAAGGCGGCGCCCTGGCCGACTACGTGGTAGCCACCGAAGCGGAGGTTGCGCGTAAGCCGACCAGCATTTTGTTTGACCAAGCGGCCGCTCTGCCCGTGGCCGGTTTGGCCGCCCTGCAACTTGTTGACCAGCTGGCGGCCGTCGGCCAGGGCCACGAAGTACTCATTAATGGGGCGACCGGGGGCGTGGGGATGTTTACCATCCAAGTGGCCAAAAAGCGCGGTGCCCGGGTAACGGCCGTGGTCGGTCCGGCAGGCGAGCAAAGGGCCACCCAACTAGGGGAGGATGCGGTCGTTGACTACACCAAGCAGGATATCCGCCACCTGACGCAACGGTTCGACACCATCATCGACCTGTCGGACAAGCTCCCCTTCAAAGCGGCCAAGAAGCTATTGAAACCGAGGGCCACGTTTATTAACATGCTGCCTTCGCTCCAAGGACTTGTCCTCTCGTTTCTCCACAATATTTTCTCGTCCCGAAAGCGCCGGATTCTTATTCTGAAACCCACGGCGGCGGGTCTTAACACCCTGGCGGCCCTGGCGCAGGACGGGCTACAAATTCCGGTGGAGCGAGTATATGACCTGGCTAACGTCCGGCAGGCGTACCAGGAAACCAGCCGAGGTCAGGTGAAAGGCAAAGCTGTAGTGGTGCTCGGTTGAGGTAGGCGCCCTAGGAGGTCCGACGCCTAGACTGTAGAGAGATAGGACAGCTCCGACTTAGTTAAAAGTTCGGTCCAAACAGTAAATGGATTGCTTCCCTAGGTAGCTAGTACGCCTCACCAGGAATAGCATAAGCCCTAAAATTTCTAGCATGGGTACCCTAAGCCTAGTGCATTGTGGCTCTCACCGTGCCCGTCCGGCCTGGGGCACGGGGTGCTTACTATCTCCCCCTTACCGCGCTTTCACCTTTTGTTGGTGCACCCGGCCAAACTCAATCAGAGCCAGGATAATGGGGCCATACACTTTACTGTAGTCCGTTGGCTCATAGAGGACCGTCACCGGGATATCCGCGTGGACTGTGCGGGTAATAATACTGTTCATTTCCAATTCCTTGAGCTCCTTGGACAGCATGCGCGTAGTGATACCCGGGATACTGCGCTCAATATCTCGGAAACGGTGGTTACCGCTGCAAATAGATTGGACGATGGGCAGCTTCCATTTACCCCCGACTACATAGAGAGCGTCCTGAAGCGCGCGGAGCGCAGCGGGGTCGCCAAGCGGCGGACAACGTTTCATGGGGGTTGGTATACTTGGTGATACTGGTTACAAAAGTATACCAGATGCCCGGTAGTTTTGCCCCTCGTTAGCCGGCTGGTCTAGTACCCGATCCTTACTCAAGGGCACCACCCGCAGCGTTACTTACCCCATCCTATCATGGCAACAACAAGAAGTAAGGTGGACCGGCCATCGGCTACCAACCACCCATATAAAGTAGAACCAGCAGCTTCCGCAACTGGGCCGATGCACGCCGTGCGACAACACGCGTTTGGGGGCCCAGAAGTGCTGCACTATGAAGCAGCGCCCCGGCCCGAGTTACGGCCCGGGGAGGTACTCGTGCGCGTGCACGCCGTGAGTCTCAATCCGCCCGACTGGTACCTGCGCGAGGGGTATAAAGAGTTGCCACCGGCGTGGCAGCCGACGGTTACCTTTCCCCTCATCCTAGGCACCGATGAATCGGGCATCGTGGCGACCGTGGCCCCGGACGTGACAGAGTTCGCCGTGGGCGAGGAAGTGTTTGGTATGATTCGATTTCCGAGCGTGGGGGAAAGCCAGGGCTATGCCGAGTACGTGGCCGCACCGGCTGCGGACCTGGCCCACAAACCAGCCGGCCTGGACCACGTGCAGGCGGCCGGGGCGCCTATGTCCGGGCTGACCGCGTGGCAGTACCTGATTGAGCTAGGGCACACTGCGCCCAATCCGTTTCAGCCAGTGCCCCATCACCCAGTGCCGCTGCAGGGCCAGCGGGTGCTAGTAAACGGCGCGGCGGGTGGCGTAGGTCACTTAGCAGTGCAGTTGGCCAAATGGCAGGGCGCCCACGTCATCGCCGTGGCGTCGGGCCAACATGAGGTCCTGCTGCGCGAGCTAGGGGCCGACGAGTTTATTGACTACACCAAGACCCGGGCCGAAGACGTCGTGCAGGACGTGGACCTGGTCCTCGACACGCTGAGTGGCCCCACGACGGGCCGGTTCCTGCGCACGCTCCGGCGGGGTGGGGCCTTGTTCCCGGTGTTCCTCGGCTTTGCTGACGCCGAGCAGGCCGTTGAGCGAGACATCACGGTTTCAATGACCCAGGTGCGCTCCAATGGCCCGCAGCTCGCGGAGCTGGGGCGCCTAATCGAAAAGGGCACGGTGCGCGTCGTCATTGACAGCACGTTCCCGTTGGCCGAGGCGCGCCAGGCGCACGAACGTGCCGCCCTCGGGCATATTCAGGGCAAAATTGTGCTCATCGCTGCGTGAAGGCACAGGTCCCATTATGCGACTGACGTGCTACTCGTTTACCATGACTACACCCGATAAATCGGCTGAACGCCACCTACTCGTGACGGTGAAGAGCCAACCAGTGCATCGCCAGCGCGTGCAAGAACTGCTACTCGAACTTATTGACCCCGTCCGCGGCGAGCCCGGCTGCCTATACTATCACCTATTGGCACACGCCGATGATCCGAATGCGTTCGTGCTACTAGCTGGCTGGGCCGATGATGAGGCCGTAGCCGCCCACCCTACGCACCCCAACGTGCCCGGTGTGCTGGCATTGGTGCGCCCCCTGCTGGCTGGCCCGTGGGAAGTACTCCCCACCCGGCGAGTGAGCGAGAACCCCGCTTAGCGCCGGTACCTAGCTGCCAAAGCCCGAGCAGCCGATGAGGACACCAGTCGTCGGCTTCTTGGACTTTGACCAGTAAAGGCCTGCGTGGCCTGGGTACGCTAGACCACGCAGGCTTTTACTGGCGTGGGGCGACTTGGTCATGGCCGCTTTTAGACTGCGCTTTATTATATATCAGTCGATTTCAGCTAGCCAAACAGGAAATTACGCGTAGGGGGCATGCTAAGAACGTTGCGCTAAGCATGCCACTTGAGTAACGCTTTGAAGGGGCGATTTTCAAGGGTTTTGAAATTGTTAACCTTTTGCTTAGACTGGTTTTTCAAGGCAAGCTCACCAGCTACCCCATCGAAGCGGTAAGAGATCGGAAGGCAGTGCTACCCCGTCTTACTTGCCGCCGTTGGTGCGGTTGATCAGACCTGCGAAGACCCGATAGGGTAGCAGCCAGCGCAGCAGATACACCAGTTTGGGCTGCGAGCCGGCCAGCACGCGGGCCGACGTGCCGCCCCGGGTGGCCGCCGCATTTCAGCGCCCCGAGGCCGCGGTCTCTACCCTGACGCTCCAAGCGCTGGAAGTAACCGACGTGTTCCACTTACAGCTCGACCAGCTAGAGCCGCTCTGCCAGCAGGTCCCCAAGTTCGAGCGCTTCTTTCGGCTGCTATTTCAAAATGGCTACCTGCTACTCCAGCGAGCGGCAGGCCGAAGCACGCCTCAAATTCATGGCTGAGGTGCGCTACGCCCACTTTCTGCGCTACTATCCCCGGCTGCACCAGCGCGTGGCCCAGAAGCACATTGCCTCCTTTCTGGGCATCACCCCCGAGTTTTTGAGTATGCTGCGCAAAAAGCGGGGGTAAGGAGGCATTCTTAAAGTAGTTTAAGTGGAAGTAGGGGGGCGCCTCGGAGCTTTGCTTGCTCCTTTACTATCTTCTTCGTTTGCCATGCCTGCTCTCGACCGCCTCGCCGTCATTCAACACTATACCGCCGCCTGGGCCGAAACCGAACGGGACCAGCAACGGGCGCACTTAGCGCACTGCTGGACGCCCGACTCCACCTACGAAGACCCGCAAACGCCCGCCGTGCGTGGGGTAGAGGCTCTGCTCGACGTGATTGCGGGCTTTCAGCAGGCCCTACCAGGGGCACGCCTTCCTCTCAACAGTGCGCTGGAAGAGTACCGCCAAGTCGGCCGGTTCCATTGGCTGCTGCAACGACCAGACGGCCCGCCCACCCACGGCACCGATTTCGTGGAGTTCAACGAGCACAACCAACTCGTGCGAGTTGTTGGCTTCTTTAGCCACTTAGCGCGCTGGCAGGAATAATCCATTTGCGTAGGTGACCAGCCCGTTAGCAGCGAGAAATTTTAGGCAGTCTAGTAACTCGCTTTTGAGGCAGCTGCTTTTCAGCAAACACTCTTGCTAGTATTTAAAAGACCGGTTTTCGGGCTTTGTCACATTTTCTAAACGAGCGTTGGCAAACGTGACAAAGCCGGGCTTATAACGTTAACTGAAGGTGCGTTTAATTAATGTTATAAGCTCCTCTTTTACATATTATGAACATTAATTTACAGTATGTAGAAGGACAGCGGTTATTTAAATCACCGTTTTCCTGAACGCACGTTCTGCTAGGCTAACCAACCAGGTGGATACGGCCACCCGCGCCTGGGTACTGGCCTATTTTTATTCCCTATCTTAACCCGCCGGAAGGACTCCCCTTTCTGCTTTTGCCGCCCCGCCCTATGCCTCTACTCCAGTCTTACGCCCAACTGTTGTTCCGGGCGGCCGCGTTGCTCATGGCGGGGTTCGCCCTGGTCTGCCTCGCAGTCATCGCCGTGCTGGGTGGGGCCCTGCCGGGCGTGGAGCTAGACGAGAAGGTGGCCCGCGCGGCGACGGCGTTGCACCGCGATGCCTGCCGACTGCTGGCTTCGGCCCGGGCCCGCAAAGCCCCCACCGTTTCCAGGTCCGGCGACGCCGGGTAAGCCCCGTAGATTGCCTCCCGCAAAAAGCCTCTTTTTGTTCCCACGATACCGCCGACTGCGAATCCCTATGAAAAACTCCTCCCGCGCCTTCTACTTTGTGGCCACCTTATGCCTGCTCTTGGCCTTGAGCGGAATCTTCCTGACGGGCTACTATTCCGGCCGCAACGACTCCTTGGCGAAGCTGTGGCTGGAGCTGTCCTTTGGGGGCGCGCTCTCGCTCATCTTCGCCTCTGTTGCATATAAAAAACAAAAGGGCACCCCAGACAGTCCGCGCTAAGAAGACAGGTGGGAATTATGGCCTAGTGCCGGGCAAATGGGCTTGCCCATTTCGGTTCACGGAAACGGTGATTTAAATACGGCGTTATGGCCTTTTACATACTGTAAATGGTCGTGTCTGTTGCAGAACTCACCGCGTGGCTCGGCAACAGGCAACATTGCCAGCAAAGTGCTAGAACTAGTATCCTTTAGGAGGTGTCCTGTGCTATTCTGGCTGCCTGAGACGTCACAGATCACTTAGCACAGAGTTCTGCAACAGAAACGACCGTTTTTTGGAGCCGTTACTTGCTACCGTATTTTGGATGGCTAGCTGCTGCTAGTGCTTTACTGGCGCACTAGCTTATACGTGGCCTCGCCACAATGAACTACGTACAGCCCGGGTGCCACATTGGCTAAGTTTAACGTTGCCTGGGTGCTGCCACGCGCTAGCACTTGTTCGCGCACCAACTGCCCACACGCATTGTAGAGGCGCACGGATTGGTCTTGTGTTGCTGCAGGTAGCCGCAGACGTACTTGCTCCTGTGCACTAGGGTTTGGATAAAGCCCCGTCTCCTGGGGGGCGCTGGGGGGCGTGCTTAATACGCTAGACGTGTTCTTGTAGACATATAAGTAGTCGCCCGAGGAGGCTAACGCATACACATACTCGCCTACCCCAGTTATGGAGTCGAAGAGATTCGGCGCAGTGGACACTGTCGAGGCAGCCAATACAGGCGCAGTGGGCGTGTGTACGTCATATACCAGAACGGTTGATTTGCCCGCGGCGTTGAGGCCTAGCCCGTATGCCGTGAAGCCTTGCACACTACGTAATCTATCGGTGAAGAGCGTTTGCCGAACAGGCGCTGCTGGATTGGCCAAGCTGAATACCTCCCCAGTCGAGGGAACATATAATGTATTATTAGAAAGTAGTAATCTATCCCCTCTTAAAGCAGGTGAAGGCTTCTGCAAGATGATGGTGTTAAGCAATGTTGGCGTCGCCGGCACGCGCAAATCATAGGTGAGCAGCTTATATTCTGTATTCAAGCTATTGATGGTCATTACGTAGGCGTATGTCCCGTTGAGCGCTACATACCACGCACCTGGAACAGCCAAGGTGCCAAGCTGTGTCAGAGCCTTATCAAAAACGTACAGCTGACCGGCAGGACTAACGACACACACCTGGGAAGTACTCGCATCAATTCCCAACGGACCACCAGGCAGCGTCATCCTTTTTAGCTCGACCGGCGCAGTAGCATTGCTGACATCGACCGCTTGGATGTCGCCGGTGATGGGACTGCCAATAGCATAACAGGCCAGGTAAACGGTGCTGCCACTTACTACTACGCGTCGGGGCCGTGCTGGGCCAGCTAGCACGCGCACGCGCAGGGGCTTGGTGGGCTGCCGCACATCATAAATACCCAGGGAGCTGCTGCCAAAGTTAGCCGTATACACCCAGCCCGGAACAGCCACCGCATCAATTGGCCCGCGCGGGTCCGCAAGGGAAGAAGTAGTACCGAGCAGCTCCAGGCCTTGCGCTCGAGCTGAGGAAAGGGCCAGTGCCCAAAGGCTGCAGCAAATGAGACTAGTGGTTAAGTAGCGTAGCATCAAATTCAGAAAGCAGTTTAAACAGAAAAATAGCTTCGTAAAAATACTCTATTTCGAGCAGAAGTAGAACTGATTTTCTGCGACATCGAGATGCCTCAAATCTCAGGCTTAGACTTTCTGCGGGCGCTACCCCGGCGCCCGTTAGTGGTGATGATAACGGCCTATGAGCAGTACGCACTGGCCGGCTTCGAACTTGATGTGGTAGATTACCTGCTTAAGCCCGTAGCCTTCGACCGTTTCTGGCGGGCCCTGGAAAAGGTGAAGGACCGGCTAGTGCTGCACCAGTGGAAAGGGGTGCCCCTTGCGGCTCCCACCGCCAGCGAACCTGCACCTCCCGTTCCTGCCGACGACTTCATCCTGGTGAAGGAAAACGGCAGCTTGGTGAAGGTGCCTCTAGCCAGTATCCACTACGTGGAAGGGATGAAGGATTACGTAAAGATTTTCACCACGGAGCGTCGCCTTGTTACTTATCTCACCCTCAAGAAATTGGAAGAGACTTTGCCCGCCGACCAATTCACGCGGGTCCATAAGTCCTACCTCGTGCGCAATGCCGGCATTCAAGCCTTACAGGGCAACATGCTGGAACTGACCGGCGGGGTGCAGGTGCCAGTAGGCGTGCAGCACCGCGAAAGGCTGTTGCATGTGCTGCATCCTCACTTGGTGCGGCGGTAGCCGAGCGTGGGGGCCTAGTGCCCGGCGCGGCCTTCTTCGTCGGCGCTGCTGTTGGTGCGAGCACTGTGTGTTTTGCCGCCACCCAGCTTGTAGGTAAAGCTTACTGTGAGCCGGCGACTGTCATAGCGGTTTACCCAGTTGGTGTTGATGTTCTGGTAGTGTAATGAGCTAAACCAGCCATCAGTGTAAAAGAGGTCACTGACTTTGAGGCTGAGTACCGCTTTCTCCTGCCAAAGCTGCTTGCGCACGCCTAGGTTCACGCTGCCGCTGGCTCGCAGGGCATATAAGCCGTTGACACTGGGGCCGCTGTACTCGCCACCTACCAGCAACTGGTACTGCCGAGGCAGGCGGAAGGTGTGGTTGGACGAGGCGGACGTACCCCATCGGCGCAGGAGTACCAACTGGTCGGCCACCTGGGCGCGCACCTCGCCGTAGGCTACCTGCAGCTGGTTATCCATGCCCCACCACTTCGTCAGATCGGTATGCCCGCCCGAGCTCAGCGTGAGCGTTAACGCTTGGTCGAGGTTCATGGGCCGGGTAGTCGTCACTTTGGTCTGGTCATTCTGGTAAGCGATGTCGTCTACTACATCCGTTTCCAGCAGGTAGCTGAGGCTCAGCACTTGGAAGCCGCGGTGCAAATAGTTTAACTCGAAGGAGCGGGCCAGCGAAGGTGCTAAAGGGATTGCCTTGCATGACCGTGTAGGCGTCGGTATAATTGAGAAAGGGGTTGAGGCTCTGATAAGAAGGCCGACTAATACGCCGTCCGGCCGACAAGCTCAGTTGGTCGTGCTGACTGAACTGGTAGCTGGCGAACGCCGTCGGAAACAGCTGGAAGTAGTCGCGCTCGACACGCTGGCTGGTAGTAGGCGATTCGCCCACTGAGTGCGTGTGCTCGCCGCGTAAGCCGGCTTTGAGTTCTAGCTTGTTCCAGGTCGTGCTCAAGGTGAAGTAGGCGGCCGCGATGTTCTCGTCATAGCGAAACTGGTTGGTGCGAGTAGAGTCGAGCTGCCACTCGTCAACGCCTCCCAATCGCTCAAAAGCGATGTTGCTGCGCGTAGTCACCCAACTGGCCTTAGCCCCTGCCTCCGCCCGCCAGTGGCCGGGTAGTGGGTGTACGTAGTCAGTCTTAATAGCCCTGATGGTCACGTCGGAGGCTGACTCGCTGCGCTGCCGGCCCTGTAAGGCGCCGGGTGCGCCGACTGGTGGGGCCGTGAGGGGTAGAAAGTCTTGGTGGCCTCCATTGGCGCCCTCTACCCAATCGGCATCGGCCGTCAATTCGCGGCCCAGGGTGTCGAGGGCGAAGCGATAGTTCAGATTCAGGGCCACATCGCGTGAGAATCCGTTTCGAGGATTGCTCATGGCCAAGCGGCCCGTCTGCTGACCGTTGGGGGCCGTAGTGATTGACTCGCTACTGACCTGCGTGTCGTTAGTACTGTAACTGCCGCGCACTTGGCCGCCGAGGGTCTGGCGTTTGGTCAGGGCTACGTCGGCCCCAGCCGCGTAGCTCACGCTGTAGGTAAGTGGGTGCCAGTAGTTATGCTGGATAAAGGTGGTATCGCGAATCAGACGGGTAATGGACAGCGCGTTGTAGAAGTCCGAATACCCTACACCAGCGCGAGCGAAGCTGCGCACTTTCCCCACGTTGTAAGCCAGATTAGTACTCGCACTGGCTCGGTCGTAGCGAGTTTTGCTTGCGGTGCCGGTGACGGTGCCCATCAGCCCGGGTAAGGCGCTGCGCTTGGTGCGAATGTTGATGACGCCCGCTGTGCCCGCTGCGTCGAGCGAAGCGGGCGGATTGGGCAGCAATTCTACCTGGCTGAGTTGGGCTGCGGAAATGCTTTTGAGGTACTGGCTCAGGGCCTCGCCCGTGAGGTAGCTCTGCTTCCCATCAATCAGCACCAACACGCTGCCGCTGCCCCGGTACTGGAGATGCTCCTCCCGGTCGAGGGTAATGCCTGGAATTTTCTTGAGCGCTTCCAACGCGTTGTCTCCCGCCGTGTTCAAGCGGTCCATGTTGACCACGGTGCGGTCAGCATGCTGCTCTAATAATGGCGGGCGGCCCTGCACTACTACTTCGCTAAGGGCGCGGGTAGCAGCCACCAGCCGTAGGGCTGACACCTGCACGGCTTGGCTGTTTACAACTACTGCTACCCTACCCGGGGTGTAGCCTAGCGCCATGGCGCGCAGGCAGTAGCGCCCGGCGGCCACGTGCTCGAAGCGAAAGGCCCCCTGCTCCGTAGTGGTTTGCGAAACGGCTACGGCCGAGTCGGGTAAGTGCAGTAACAAGACCGTGGCAAAGGGTAGGCCGTGGCCGGTGTCATCCTGCACGGTGCCGCTGACCGGGGCTTGCGCGTGAACTGCGCCGGCCAGGGCCAGCAGGGCAGCCAGAAGAGCGGGGCGGCAAGAAGTAGGGTTTCGCATGGGTAAGGTAGTGGCGGATTGATAGGCCAAAGGTTGACTACCGGCCTGCCGGCCTGAAAAAACATTATCCCACTGCCCCTAAACGCGGGATAAGTCCAGGTTTTACAGACTTAATCTTCCCTGCGTGCCTACTACCCCATTCGCCCGCGCAGCCGACCAGTTGCCCCCGCCAAGCAGGGCGTTGGCATAATAAAAGTGGTTGGGGACGGGTGGCGCGGGTAGCTTTGACCTGTCTCTTCTTGCCGCTTCCTTTGTCATGGCTACTTCCCCCTTCCGGAAATTTTTCCGCTGGCACGTGCTGGCTTGGGCAGTGTATTTCGCTTACGTGGTGTTGGGTAGCTTAATGCTTCGGAATATCGGTTGGTACAACGACAAGCTAAGCCTCGCCCAGAATGTCTGGCTTAACGCGTCCTTTCAGGTAGCCCGCATCGCGACCTTCTACTTCTGCTACCTGTTGGTCTTTCCGCGCCTGCTGCGGCTGGGGCGGCTGCCGCTGCTGGCGCTCGGGCTCCTGGCGGCGTTGCTGGTATTCATGGCCGTGCGGCATGGCATTGAGGAAGTAGTATACCCGGCCCTGCTGGGATTCGATAACTACGATGCCGACGAAAGTATTCGGCAGTTCCTTATCGATGGCGTGTACAATACCATCCCGACCTTGGTACTAGCCGGCGCGCTCTGGGCGGGCGAGGAGGCCCTACGCCGCGAGCGCGAAAACCAGCAGCTGGCCGCCGACAAGCGGGCCGCCGAACTGGCCTTTCTCAAAACCCAGTTGAATCCGCACTTCCTCTATAATACGCTCAACATGCTCTACAGCCTGGCCTATGGCGTGGACAAAACGCTGGCTGGGGGCCTGCTCAAGCTCTCGGAACTGATGCGCTACATGCTGCGCGATACCCCCGATGGCTTAGTTGACTTAGGAGAAGAAGTGGAGTACCTCGACAATTTTCTGGACCTCTACCGTCTGCGCTACCCCGACCGCCTACATGCCGAGTTGACGGTGGCGGGTGACCCTACTGGTCACCGCGTAGCCCCACTGCTGCTCATTCCTTTTGTGGAAAATGCCTTTAAGCACGGCGTACTCGACGACCCGGCTACCCCCGTGCGCTTAAACCTCGTGCTAACCCCTGGCTCGGTAGAGTTTACGGTTGAAAACCAACGCCACGAGTACCTAACTGATTCCGGCAGTGGCATCGGGCTGGCTAATCTGCGTCGCCGGCTGGAACTGCTTTATCCCGGCCAGTATGCTTGGCACGTTGAGCCAGTAGGCCAGCAATTCCGCGCCCAGTTGCGCTTAGACGTGCCGGCCGAGGCCCCTGTAATGGTAACTGCCGACCCAATGGACACGATGCTACCTATGCTGGCCACGGTGACGGCAACTTAGGCCTAGGCCGTCCCTAGCTTTGCCCATTATGATACGCTGCGTAGTAATTGACGATGAGCCCCCAGCGCTGGCTATCCTAGCCGACTACATTGGGCAGGTGCCCTTCTTGACGCTGGTTAGCACTACCACCGATCCGATCGAGGGCTTGACCTGGGTGCAGCAAGGTCGTGCTGACCTTGTGTTTCTCGATATTCAGATGCCCCGCCTTACGGGTCTGCAATTCCTCAGGTTAGCCGGCCACAAAGCCCGCGTGGTACTCACCACGGCCTACCCGCAGTACGCTCTCGACGGCTATGAGAACGATGTGGTGGACTACTTGCTTAAGCCCATCGCCTTCGAGCGGTTTTTAAAAGCAGCCCACAAGGCGCTGGCGATGCTAGCTCCAACCGCCGCATCCACCCTAATAATTAGCGCTTCGCCTCAATTGACCCAGAACCCGCTTCCTGTGGTAACTTCTGCTCCAGACTATTTCTTCGTGAAGGGTGAAACTAAGAATAAGTACCTGCGCGTCGCTCATGCCGACGTACTTTATGTGGAAGGTCTCAACAACTATGTACTGCTACATTTGCCCACTCAGCGCGTGGTAACATACCACACTCTTAAAGAGTTAGTTGAAACCCTGCCTCAGCCCCCGTTTTTTCGGGTGCACAAGTCGTTCATTGTCAATCTCGACCACGTGCGCCTCCTTGATGGCAACACGCTCTACGTACAGGACAAACTAATTCCGGTGAGCGACACCTATCGCGAGGCTCTCTATCGGGTCGTGCGTGGTGGCTAGGATGGGCTATTAAGTCGACATGACTAGCTGAACGTGTGCTTTCAAGGTCCGCCCACGGGGTTTGTCATGCTGCCGCCGGTGCGTGAGTTGGTTTGTAGCGACTCAGGTCGGTTGCAGGCCGACACCAGGTGGCACTTGGCCAAGCTGTTCGCGGCAACTGTATGTGGCGCGAAGGCATACTGGTTCAGTGTGCCTTATTCTTAGTAGTTCAGGGCGGTTCACAGTAGTGTAGCTTTATGCCCATATGTCCCAAACGGCCGTATTTGACTAGGGCACAATGATACTGACGGTCATTGCGCCTATAATAGTCTGGGGCAGCTAGATGCCTGCCATTAGGCGTTACAGGATTGCCAGGTACGCCTCATTAGCTCAAGCAACAGCCGGATGTAGGTGCCCCACGCCCTATAAGCGCAATTTTATGCGCTACTTTCGAACGGTTAAGTAACTGAAAGGGGGCAGTATTTCGGCCACTGCTCATGCTCGCTAAATTGGGAGGCATGCCCTTTCTCTTAGTCGGGCCTCAGTAAATTTCCGGCAGGGAGTGGGCGATTAGCGTGAGCGAATAACAGTAGTATTTGTGCTTCCTAATAATGGACTGTACGCTTCCTTAAATGAATGCCAGTTAACGCTAGCGAAAAGCCTGTCTCCGTTGTGGAGATGAGTGAGTTTACGTGGCTCTGCTAGGTCACGATAAGCAACGTGCGTTGCTGTCTGATCAAAGGCCAAGGTATTGGGCCGCGTTGAAGCGCTTCACATCGTCGAGGCGGGCATACCGCTCAATCATCGCGTCGGTCTTCTGCTTGGTCTGGTTCTTAATAGCCTTGTTGCTCTGGCCTTCTTCCACGGCCACCGTTACAAACGAGGCCCGCAGCGAGTGGGCGGTATAGGCTGCCCCCAAATGGCGTTGCACCAAGTCATTCACACTTTGGTCCGAGAGCCGGGCGATTCCCGGTTGAGCTGCCCGTCGGCTGGTGCCTCGGCTCATGCGGGTAAAGAGGGGACCCGTTGATCGGTCAAGAAGGGTAAGCCAATCCTGGATGGCCCGCACCGGACAGTAATCGGCCGAGGGCGCATAAAACACGGCTTTTTCTTCCTCCTCCCCATACTGGTTGGTCTTGCTGCGGCGTAAGTGAATGACGAGTGCCAGGCGAGTGAGCTCGATATCCTCCACGTTTAGGGCTACCAGTTCGGAGCGCCGGAACGCGCCGGCGAACCCCAGCAGTAATAGGGCCCGGTCGCGTAGCCCCGTGGGCGTACTCAAGTCTAGGGCCCGAATAGCCTGCTTGAGTTCGGCCACCGAAAAGGCCGGGGCTTGCCGCTGGCGCTTGCCATGCACCCGCGCTACCCCATCAAGCACGATACCCAACGCTTCGTGACTGGTGGGCGAGGGCTGGCCGGCGAGTTGGTGGAGCTTCGCAATGGCGGCTACGTGCCGACGGATGGTGGCATACTTCAACCCCCGAGCCGCTAGCTGCGAGACGTAGCCCGCGACGGTCGTCACCTCGGCTGGTAGGTAGCCGAGTTGGTGGTGCTGGCAGTAATCCTCAAAGCTGCGTAGGTCGGCCGCATAACCGCGCTTCGTATTAGCTGCCCCTCGCAAACCAGCCTCGACATAGCGACTGACTGAGGCGGGCATCTCGACCAGGGAGTGCGAACGGGTCGGCACAATAACCGGTAAGGAAGATCCCTTTTCCATGTGTGTAAACTGAAGAAGAAGATGAGCACGAAATGCCCACTTTTAGTACCTTACGGTAGAAGAAGGTGAGCACGAAAGTAGAAGTTGGTAGACCTGATGTTGCTGCTGGGTAGAAGTAGGTGAGC